>JGI2171J19970_10000528_pt1 | contig 20557 bp, 18 predicted proteins | sample DeeMarSWOR324_28_FD_19970 | JGI IMG/M metagenome (IMG submission 19970) | reverse complement strand
CGAATCGTTCTGAGTGGTTGGGGGAGTTTTCCATCTTGGATAAGGGAGGTGATTGTTCGAGCCAATTCCATGAGTAATGCGCTGCCGCTCGCGTTGTCGTTGGCGCTTGGACGTGGATGGCAGAGATGAGCAATAAGTGCTACTTCTTCGGTGGGAAATTCTCTTCCTTCAATGACCGCGGTCAGCACGCGTTGCTCGCCTTTGAAGAGCTCTGCATCAACCTTTGCATGGACGAGAACTTCGTGTTCAGTCTCAATGAGTCGTCGAAGGCGAGTGCCAACCTTTCCGGACACAGAAAATGCGAAACCGACTTTATCTTTCTCTTTGGCATTGGGCCAAATCCCTTGGTATGATACTAGCGTCGGATGTTTCGTGCGCCTTTCAAGGGGTGGATAATAAATGTGACCTAAGGCACCGTGTTTATACACGGCTTCTTTATGTACGAGTGATGGGCGTCCTGTTGCTAGTACGATTTTTCCTTTCACATACACTTTGCGATAATCCTTCTCCCGGGTTCCGTCTTCGACGTAGACGAGGGGTGCAGTGACATCGGCTTTTTGGCTGTGGGCAACGACACTTACTGGGGTTTCACTAAATCGGGCTAGGATTTCCGGTTTCGGGTTGACAAGCCGAAGCTCGCCGTCAGCAATACGCCATCCCATTGGGGCTGTCCATTCCCAGGTTCGGGTTTTTCCATCCGCAGGATAAGTTTCAACGTGTGTAGAAATACCGGGAAATTGATCGATGACCTGCTTGACATAATAGATGGCGTCATGAAATCCCGGTGATGCTTGGATTCGGTGAAATCGTGTGATTTCAGCCACAAAGTCTTTGGCAATTGCGCCAGATAATTCTTCAATGATTACATCACGAAATTTGGTGTGGAACATCGCTCGTCATCATCCTCTGAGTGACGCTGTGTTCTCTAAACCTACAAAAACCTAGCCTTTGGCATTCCTTTAGAAAATCTTTCTATGTTATTAGAATGAATTTCATTAAATCGGCAATGGGGAAATCTTAATTTCATCTAAATAATCCGCAATTGGTGTTTTCAGCCTCTCTGAATCTGCACCATCTTTAAAAGTTATAGTGGATATTGAGACTGTAAGAAGGTGAGGGTACTGTCCGTGCACCTCCAAATATATGATGTTGTTGAAACTGGAGAGCTTATGGAGCTATCAATTCCTAGGGAGCTCAAAACAGAGCTTGGTCCTGATCGAGTCCTCATCATTGTGAATGATGACGATCGGAAGATCTGGCTTTGGAAAGGAGCCGAAGCAGGTGTCCGCAAGAAGTTCATTGCAGCACGTCAAGGACAGGCAGTCCGTAGTCAACGTGGGCTTGTCTATAAAGTCATGTCGATTGATGGAGGAGAGGAACCAGACGATTTTCTCGCCTTGCTTGGTGAAAAACCGAAGGCGCCTGCACCCAAACGCGAAGTCGCAGTACAAGTCGATCTTCCGGACAAAACCATCGAGATAACGGCTGATGAACCTTCACCACCTCCAGCAAAGCCCAAACCTATGGCCAAGCCAAAGGTTACGGCACCCAAGCCTAAACCGGTAACAATGCCTGAGCCATCGAGTCAGCTTGGAATAGAATACAACGGTGCCGAACAACTATGGCCACAACGAGGAACCGTGTCCAGCACTGTTCCTGCACCAGCCCAAGATGATATCGTTGGTCGCGTAGCCAACACATCACCACCTCCGGGGTACAGTCGCGAACTTGTTATCATCGGACAAGAAGTCTTTACATCCGTTGATCGAACAGTCACGTTTCTAGGAAAAACGCAGACCACTAGCCAACTTGAACGAACCCGAACTATCCCAGATGGCCCTTTCTTTGGCGGTGAATATACACCTCGAATCCTCGTGGAAGGTGGACGAGTACTAGCCACCGAATTTTTGAAGAAAAGCGATGAAAGCTCACATGGTCTACGGGAAGCTACAGCAGAAGCTGATGTCGGAGAACTCATCGATATTTTCCGAATCACAACCGCGACCGCAGAGGTTGACGAAGCGAAAGAAAAACCCAAAAAGAAGAAGAAGAAAGCTTCCAAGTAACAACCGGCTTCGCTCTTCTTGCTTGTTTTTTCCTAGTTCATGAAGATTTTAAGGCTATTATTGGAACTCTCCCTTTGTGCAATAATATTAAAGGGTGCATTTGTTAGCACTCACCAAACAAATAACAACTGGAGAGAATTCCCATGAGTCCGGCGTGTCGTAAATGTGGAGCAACCCTGAAGAAGGGTGCTCAATTCTGTAGAATGTGTGGAACCCCCGTATCACCTTCTCAAGTTCAGGCAAAGCAAGTTACTCCTTCTGGTCAAACTCAAAGGAAGTGTAGTAATTGTGGAAAAGACCTGAGGGGTTCTGAAAAATTCTGTACAGGTTGTGGAACAAGCATAGAAGAAGTGGCTCCCAGCCCAGTAGAGGGTATTGCTCCAGGAGCGTGTCCTAACTGTGGATACGCCAACAATCCTCCGGCTTCAAATTACTGTATTAATTGTGGACAAACACTTCCTGATGCATCACCTGCTCGCCCAACACCTGTGGAAGAAATCTCTGAAGCAGTTGGGCCAGTCGTTTGCTCATCTTGTGGAATAGAAGCAAAAAGCGGAGCCAAATTTTGTACATACTGTGGTGGTACTCTCACTGTCGGTGAAACAGCAGCTGGTGAGCCTTCTGCAATGCCAGAAGAATCTCCGCCTGTCACTACTAAAATTCCTGATATTAAAACGGTTGATCCAATTCCTGTTTCTTCAGAGGCTTTAGCAAGCTTGATGGCTCGGGGTCGTCAACTAGTCTTGGAAGAAGAGTATGCGAAAAATGGGATAGAATCAGATAAACTTCTTGACGAGCTAAGTAAAGCTGCGGCGGATAGTGATTTTGCCTTAGAAGACCTCATTGACTCTTACATCAATGAACGGGCTGAACTCGACCGACTTGAAGCCTTACATGAAAAAAGGGAAGTCAGTGAACGAGTTTATGAACGGCTATTGAAGGAATATGAAGAGAAGCTTGAAAAAATGGATAAAGAGATTCAGAAGGGAACTGACCAGCTTCAAGGATATCAAGTGCAAATTAAGCTTGACCACGCCAAAGTAAAAGAAGAACTAGAAACCATAAAGGCCCGAATGGTCATTGGGGATGACGTTGATGAAGGTGAGAAACAAACGGCGAAACTCGCCGAAAAGGCTGAACGGCTCAATTATGCTCTAATTGCCACCCAGCATATCCTCAAAAAAGAGTCGACCATGCGGAATGGTCCCCTAACCAGGTTCGAAGTAAAAGAAACAACCGTAGCGGATTCAAATGTAACAGCTGCTGAACCGGAACCCGAAGAAGAGGAAGACTCATCAGATCAGGAAACTGACACTTCTGAGCCACAACCCGAATCAAGGCAACCTGATGCCGAAGCTGGAAAAATCTGTACTCAGTGTGGTCGTGTTACTGCATCCGGAGCCCAATTTTGTATACATTGTGGAAGCCCACTGTAATTGGCACTCACGAAATCATATTGTGATGCCTTGAGCATCGAGTTCTTCGAAGAAAGCATCCGTCATTTTCGCCCGATACTTAAATCCGCCCAATCCTGAAGCTAGCATAAGTGGGCGTATCTCTGTCAACAATTCTTCGCGACTTCGGAGCTGGACATCTGAAATCTCTCGGACATCCTTAGCACCTAATTGTCCTCCAACCACCCGGGCGAGGAACACATAAGAGACCCAGGGAATTGGGGGGCGGTCTCCACAAGAGAGTAACACGTGGGATTCTAAAACGAATCGATCGATTTCCACATCAAATCCGGTTTCTTCTCGAGCTTCCCGTTTTGCAGCGAGGATGAGGCTTTCTGACGGGTTAGCACCACCGGAGGGTGCTCGGACAATGCCGGTTTTTGAATAAGCGTGTTTTTCAATCACTACGATTTTTCCCTGGTGCTGAATGAAAATGGTGACATCGTGGTAGCGTCCACGTTTGGCGGAATCTTCAACTAAAACAAATTCTTCGGGGAGCATTTCCACGGCGAATTCCACACGCCGCGGCACACCATAATCTTGGTGTAAGGCAGTTAGTTCTGTGTGGAACTCCTCATGCGCCAGTCTCAATAACCTCAAATGGCAAAAGAAGGCTCTCCCTAAAAGGCTGATGGAATGCCCACGTAACCGATGGAGTAAATCCAGAGGATACAAAGAAAAATCTGAATTAGATAAATCTTAGCGAAAAAATAGTATTTCCAAGCCTTAATGCCTCTACATTAGCATTAAAATAATGAGCACCTTTATCTTAGCGGGGTTACCTCAAAGAGGTTGATGGAGTGCCCCGGTCAACTCGCGTTATCCTATGGGTAGTCATCCACCTAGCCTATGGAACATTAATCCTAGTGTATACTTATACTGAGAATTTAGCAAATATTGCTAGGATACTAGCTGGAATCCCCAGTTGGTCAAAACTCCCTGTATGGGTTGGGGTACCAGTTGAAATAATTGCCCTCCTACTTGCTGGCTGGACACTCAACCGACAATCATCTAAGGAATGGTACGCATGGATAACCATCTGCATCAGTCGTATCCTCGTGGGAATCATCTGGATACTAACACCTTACACCACAGGCTGGACCGGACCACCGCTTCCCGGACCACCTCCTTTCCTTAACTTAATAGAAATAGCCATGATTGGGTTGAACATCATCTTTCTCTTATGGATTTTAACGCAAAAAATCCACTACAACAATTCAGCCTGTTAAAAGTCTAGCGCTTCAAAAATTATTTTGATTCAGAATTTTCATTGTATTCCGTAGAAATAGTGGGGAAGGGACGGGCTCTGGCAACCCGTCCATTCGACCTTACGCTGTCGGTTTGGTCTATTCCCCGGAGGCTTGTTTGGGCTCTTCCTCTGGCTTCTTGGATTGTAGTTGAAGTTCCAAAATTCCATTGCGGAAGTGGGATGAAGTAAGTTCAACAGGAGTTGGAAGTTCCAGTTCACGAAAGAGGTTCCCTTGAACCCATAGTTTTAGAAAATGTCCATCCACATGAATTTTGACATCATCGGTATGAGTGGCAGGAGTATCAAAGATAGCAGTATAGCCATCATCGGTGTCGATAATGTCAATCAGGTAGTCTCTCTCTTTGAGTTGAACTTCAGGCTGTGGACCTGGAAATGGACGATCTGGGGATAACGGATCGGGAATGGGAGAAGGACGACGATCCTGGGGTGGGGGTGGAATCATAAACGTGAAAGGTGAGTCTTCCATCTGCTTTTCCAATTTCTTCCGAGCTTCAGGAGGAAGGTTACTCCACTCTTGAGTTCGAACGCGACCATCTGGACCAACTGTTGTAGTTCGACCATATACAATGGGTCCAATACGCTTGGTGCGAATGTTGTTACGCTCTTCAATGTGGGGTCGGAGTGTAGCATCAGGGATTTGACCAGTTTCTATCATGCGGCGGAAGAGTTTGATAATTTCGTTAAATTCGTCAGAGTTGATCATTCGTGTTTTGCCTCCTATATACTCACATTATGTGACTAACTTGATGTGTGTAATACTCCTTTTTAAAGTTTTCCAAAAAGACCGTAACACTAAATATACTCAATATGTCACTAACATATAGTGAGTGAAAAAACAAATGGAAGTGCACTACCCTGTCACATGATAACCAACTTGACGATAACATCCGCCTTTTTTGGCTTTTAGGCAATCCCACACGCTTTGAAATTCTTCGCCGGTTAGCACGTGAACCCATGTTCCTTGGTCAACTTAGTCGAGAATTATCAGCTCATCAACAGGCCCTCCTTCGACACCTCGATGAGCTCATCGAAAAAGGATTTCTTGAAACCTATGAGGATGAAAGCATTCGTGGGCCCCCACGGAAATATTATCGACTAACCAAAACCATCCGATTATCAGTGCACATTACTCCCACGGGCGTGCGGGTGGTTCGAATTGTGCCAGGAGGTCGACGACCACGGACAATTCAAGAAGTGATTAAACGGAATTATCCTGAACTTGCCCAAATTATTACACGCGCCCAACGACTCCGGGCAATCCCTGATCCCTTAAATCGCAAACGTGCCGCTATTGATATTATCCAGCAACTGGAAGCAAAGACGAAGGAAATACAGGATGTGAATAAGTTTCTGGATTCTGTGATTTCCGCACTCCAAAAGGATTATCTCTAAGCCTTCCACAAACACTTTTTAAGTAGGCTACGAAGGGGTCAAGTACACAGGGAAATCGAGGAACCGATGCAATTGCATTCAGTACCAACCAGATTGCTTTCCGATCTAACTAGAGGGGGTTGACCACCTCACAAAAGGTCATACTTAGACTCGATTTTCTTCACCTATACACTGGTAAGGTAAATTCAAACAAAGTATGGATGTGTGTGATGTTGGGAATCTTTGACCGAATAAAGAGCTGGTTTACACGCAAAACTAAACCCTCCTCTCCCTCTCCTACGACCGCACCCTCTCCTCCCGCCTTTGATCGCCCTATGTCTACGCCTGACGTGAATTCGGAATCTGTACCGGTGGGGGCGCTGGTGACAGAGGCTGATGTGTTGATGCAAGAACATGTACAATTGGAAGGTGAGAGAACGCGGTTGCGTCAGGAGATTACGGTGGTGGATTCACAGTATGCAGCGGGTGAGATAGGCGCAGCTGATCGGGATCGGGCGTATCGTACTCGGTTAGCCCGTGCGGGCAGTATTCGTGTGCGGCAAATGGAGATTCGGAGTCGGCTAGCTGAGATGGGTCAGGAAGTACCCCAGGAATGGGGTACGATCCGAATTATGCGGTAACGAGTTCAAGCGTAACTGGATGAAATACGGAAAATTACCGAAACGCTTTTTATCCGACACTCGAAGGTCTATAAAACCTCCTTAAGGCAGGACACGGGGTATGCAACCAGCCTAACTAAGTAGAGTGGGTTCTTACGAAGGAGAACTAACCATGGGTTTTTTTGATAAGATTAAAGACTGGTTTCGTAAGCTGATAAGCAGGGAACCTAAAGTATCGGAAGTCAAAGGAGACCAGTCAATCCAGACTGAAGTTGATCAACTCTTCAATGAACAGGCTTCTCTAAGTAGTGAATTTGAACAAATCCGAAAAGAACTTGCTGAAATTGATGACAAATTGGGTATGGGCGAGCTTGAAGCTTCTGAGCATGACCGTGAATACCGTGAAAGACTGGTTCGGACCAGTCAAATTCGGTTACTTCAAATGGAGATTCGTGAACGGTTAGCTAATCTAGGCAGCCCATTACCGGAAGAATCCATGTAATGAGAGTTATTTGTTAATTGAGAGAAGTGGAAACACCGTCTCTTTAACTCGAGTTACGCTTTCAGTGACTAATCGTCCTACTTGATTGTGATCCACTTGTGACAGGCTAGGTGTTTCTGTGTCATGGAGATGGGTGGGGGCTTTCAAACCTGTCACTTCGGTGAAGAATTTTTGCCAATCTTCTGGGATTTCGTTGTCGACTTCATATCCCGCGATTTTAGCGAGAAAGATAGTCCAACATCGGGGAACAGAGAGGAAGGAATATCCTCCACCACCGATTGCGACCAGCTTACCATCGGCATGCAAGTGAGCGAGTTGATGGATGCGTTCACCAAGAGCGCTAAAGCTGCGTGTGGTCAGAATCAAATGACCAAGTTGATCTTGAAAATGTGTGTCAACACCAGTCTGCATGACAATAACTTCAGGTTTGTAGGCTTCAATGATGGGGGGGACAATCGCCTCAAAGGCCTCCAAATATTGATGATCTTGGGTGTAGGGAGGTAGAGGAAGGTTGACGGAGTAACCTACTCCTTCTCCTACACCTGTTTCTTGAGTAAATCCTGAGCCTGGAAACAGTATTCGTCCCGTTTCATGAATAGAAAGGGTGAGCACACCTGGGTCATCATAGAAGATCTCTTGAACCCCATCACCGTGATGCACATCAATATCCAAGTACAAAATTCTCTTCAGTTTGTACTTGTGTTGCAAGTATTTGCACGCGATTGCTAAATCATTAAAGATGCAGAATCCTGATGCGCGATCGGCATGGGCATGGTGAAGCCCACCGCCAGGATTCCACGAATGGTCTGCTTCTCCTTTCATCACTGCATCTACTGCTGATAATGTGGCCCCTACTTTGACACGAGTAATATCGTATGCATTTGGAAACGCGACCGTATCTCCTCCGTCTAATGCAGAATAGTCATCCCGGGTGCTTAGCATTCGAACTCGTTCAATATATTCGGTTGTATGAACCAACTTCAATTGATCTTCTGTGGCAAGTTTCACTGGAGGTTCGCTCATTCCTGGCTTTGCTAGGAGACCTAATTGTTTACTTAATTCATAGTGCAGTAGTATCCGTTCTTGATGAAGGGGATGATGAGCACCTAAATCGTACTCCATGAAACGTTCATCATAGAAGACTGCCACTGAATCAGTCACAATCGCTCACTTCAAAGACAATAGGTTACTAACCCGATGAACTAGTTTCTTTATGATATGAAAAATGTATCCTCGATATGGATTAACCACCGTGTCGATGAATCTCATCTTCTAATCCTTTAATCGACGCTGTAAGTCGTAATCTTTCTTTCACATACTCATCGCCGTTAATTTGCCCTTTCTGAATCCTCTTGTCAAGAGTGGCTAATTCGCGGTTTAATTTTGAAATTCGTTCTCGAAGCTGATCGACATAATTCACTTGGCCAGCATTGGCTCCCATTTGAGCCGGAGTATAGGTTCCGATAATCGTTCCATCTTCGATACGAAGGATTCGACGAGTCGCAGCAGCGACAATGGGGTTGTGGGTGACCATAATGATGGTTTTGTTATATTCACGGTTAATGCGGAGCAGATAATCCATAATGATTCTACTTGTTTCTGAATCTAATTCTCCGGTTGGTTCATCTGCTAAAAGAATGGGAGGATCATTAGCTAGCGCTGCAGCAATTGCCACGCGCTGTTGTTGTCCTCCACTCAACTCATCAGGCTTGTGTTGCAAACGATTTGATAAATCAACAATCCCTAACAGTTCTTTAGCTCGCTCGGTCCGAGCACCACGATTTTCTTCATTGAAAATCATGGGTAATTCAACGTTTTCCAAAGCTGTAAGGGTGGGAATGAGATTCAGGTTCTGAAAAATATGTCCAACAACTCTACGCCGATAGTTCACAAGTTCAGAGACAGGGGTGAACCCAAGGGATACATCATCAACCATGATGGTACCAGCATTTGCACGGTCTAGCCCTCCAAGGATGTTGAGGAGAGTAGTTTTACCAGATCCTGAGGGTCCCATTATTGAGATCATCTCACCCCGGTCAACATCCAGTGAGAGACCTCGTAGGGCTTGAATTTCGACATTACCAATTCGATAGACTTTCACAACATCAGTACAAGAAATGAATGTCATTGCTTATCCCGACCTGAGCACCTCTGCTCCTTTTTGTGCGCGACGTGTAGCCTGAATGATAGGTATTATTGCAAAGACCATTAGAAGCAGAATCAAACCAAGGATCTGCAAGAATAGTGTTGGAGAAAAAATGATAGTCATACTCCGTGGAATAAATGCGTCCAATGCAGTCAAATCAGCCAACTGTGCATATGACACAACAAATCCTGCAAATCCTCCGATTATCAAGGAAAAAAGAATCCACAGGGTTGTTTCACCAAGGAGAACTATCCGAGTCTGTTTTTTCGATGACCCCCGCGCTGCCATCAAAGCCAAATCTCGTTCTTTCTCCCTTAATGAGGCAGTGATAATAATCGCCGTTCCTGCAGAGGCCAACAAGAATGAGAAAAATACTTGGATTCGCAGAATATTCCCTGGGGCACTTAGTATTGGATTATAGGAATATTCCACTAATTTGTTGTGAAATGAATCAACGGTTGAAATCACAGGATAGGTTTCAATTTCCATCATGATATCATCTCTATCAGCTTGACCATTACATTCAATCAACAACCGACATGTTGAGCCTTCGATGAGTTCCAAGTATTCAAGCAGTTCAATGTTTACAATAGAATAATCGCCATGTCGTGGAGCCGTTTCTATCGTTGGGAAATCCGCTGGACCAAAGAATCCGACAACCGTAAGCGAAAGTCTATGTTCTCCTCTCCAAACAGAAATTTCTTCGCCAATACTTATATTCCTGGTTTGGGCGATTCCTCTTTGGAGAATAATCGTTAGATTGTTTGCTTTTAATGCATTGAAGGCTAGATTTGATGAGACGCCAGAAAACCAGTATTCTTCATAGTAAGCAGTGTTTGACCATTGGCTAGCATTAATTGCTCGGAGGCTTATGTCCCAAACAGATCCGATTGATACATATGTCCAAAATTCCACCGTGGCAGATTCTACTCCTGAAATATTTTCAACAGAGGGAATTAATACAGGACCACTCAAAGGTGGGACAACTGAAGCTGTAATATCTGCTCCAACCTCTGCATGAAGTGAACGGTATATGTAATCCTGTTCACTGCCTAGTATAGTTAACGTGTGAAACCCGTATGATATTACAAGGGCTAAAAGGAAAACAATCGCTGCCGTTCGACTAGGGCTCCGTTTAATGCTTCGAGTTGCTAACTCACCAATGCCCCCCATAATAGGACGCATAATCCTTTCTGAAACTTTGGAGATGATTGAACTGCCTTGAATGAGCAGTTTGCTTAGTCCATAAATAAATAATAAGATTGCAACAGGTGTTACTGCAAAATCGAATACTAGCCATGTTGAAAGGAAGATTATCATAGGAAGAGCTGGGGTACCTATCTCCATGATAGTGGTGAGCGGATTTAGGCCTGTCAACCACATCACGATTTTATAGGTTCCACATAATAATGCAATCCATACAACCTTTTTGTTATACTCACTTGGATGGGTTGATGGACTATATTCTCTTAATGCCTCAACTGTTGGAATTCTCGCAGAATGTTGAGCTGAAGAATACGTTGACAGAAATGCAATCAGAATTGCAAAAAGAATGATCAGAACCATCAATGGGAGTGAAAAATCAGAAAGTGGTTGAAAAATCAATATTGGGCCAAGGATTATTGGTAAGATGAGTATTGAGATTCCAATACTGAGAAGTCCAGCAATGATTCCGATTAGAAGTGATTCAAATAGAAAAATTCGTAGAATTGTCGGGCGTCTCGCTCCCTTTGTGACTAATAGACCGATTTCTCGACGTCTAAGGTTAAACGTGACATCACTCATGGTGATTCCCAAATAAAGTGCAATGAAGAAAATTGGTACTGAAGAAATTAGGAACATTATCAGCAAATCTAGCGATTCTTCAGTGCTTGCGTCAATATTCTCTTTCAAATAATTTAAGACATAAGCATCCGGATGACTTACAATTTCTTGCACTTGGGCTTCGATAGCTATCAGTCGTGTGAAAGAACCCTGAAGATCTATGGGGTTAATCACTGCGGATCGGTCTAGCATTACCATGATGCTATGCTCAAATGCTGGAGGAAAGGGGTAGCCGAGAACTAAGTTGTGAGTTATGTCCATCTCGTTTTGAAATGTCAGTTCCCAACTAGTAATGTAAAGATCTCTTTCGGGGGTCTGTTTCCAGGCTTCATAGTCACCCACTAGGATTTCAAGGGCCTGGTCTGTGACTGTAACGAACCCTGCAACCTCTAATGTGAAGTTTCGAGGATAATCATATGCTATATCCTCATCGGGATGCATTACAATGACTGTGAAGGTTAGATTGAATTGGTCTAGAAGATTGAAATTCGGACGTCTAACTGATGAATTCACGACCCAGACTTGATTGGGACCCAAGGTGCTATTTCCTGAAAGAACGTTGATACCATCATATACCTTGGAATGGTTTTCAATCCCGACGTATGCTTCCCATCGTGAAGTTTCGATATCTGGACCCCAAAACTCGCGAGTTTGGACTCTTGTAACGATTTCCGCGTGTTGCACTAAGCTAATTTCATTGATTTCGTTTCGTAGATTAACGAGTGCTGAAGACCACTTTTTGTACAAGAACTGAGACGCTTCAATATCAACTGGGTACTCTTCGAATGATTGGTCAACCATTCCCATGAAAAGTGCATTTGTACCTAACGAGATGGTTGCAAACGTTGTAGACGAAATGAGGACGCCAGCTAGTAAGACAATGAATAGCTGTTTACTGCGCATGATACGTTTGAATGCATATCCGATCATTCTAAGACACTGTTAGGCAATTTTAGGTGTGGCTAAGAGGGTCAATGTTCCTCGATGATAAATTATATAACTTTTGATATCGGTGCATAATCTCCAATGCTCCAAGGTGCCAATTATGTCACCCGACGAATCTGATGTTGAACCTGTAAGTGAAATGATTAAGGACAAACCTAAACGCTCCTTAAGAGATCCTTTATTATTGACCTTAGCTGGTTTCCTTATAATCGGTGGTAGTATCTGGCAACTATTTCGCTTGACTGATATTGTGCCTTTTCTTCCAGAAAATCAAGCTCTCATTTTTGTTACACAAACAGTTGAGGGTTTCTACTTGGCAATTATTTTGGGTTCGTTGCTTTTTGTGAGTAGTGCGGTTATGTTACTTGTGAATCGGCAAATAGGTGCTGTAATTGGGCTTATTTGTTCGGTGATTGGTTTCTTCATTCCGGGCTCTGGCTTTTTCATTGGACCTATCTTAGGGTTAATTGGTGGGTTCGATGTATTGATGGTAAGTAAGCCACCTTCGGTTGGAGATCCAAATGAGGTTCTTTAAGTTTAGCAGAAAACCTCCTAACAAAATCTGGCTTAAAAGTTCTTGAGTTAGATTTTAGTTTGTCCAACTTAGTCACAGTTTCTTGTTTTTTTGAGGTTTTCGTCGGTTTCTTTTGTTTTTGTTGCGGAAAATCCAAGGAAAATTGAATAAAATCGTGGTTTCCTCGAAAAACTCGAAGAGTATAAAAATCTCGGTCTGCGATAATGGACTGTAAGGTGTGGCTTGCTAGGTAGTAGTGTGCTAGCTTACATGCTATCGGTGTGGTGTATACTCTGGAAACTCATGAACATTCCAATGGAAAGACACAGGTTGCAATCGTACCCACGACGGTGACCACCAAAACGCCGATTTACAAAGTGATTGTTGCTGGCGAAGGAGGAGTGGGGAAGACCAGTATCATCCAACGGTATATCACCGGTTTCAGTTCAACACCGATTATGACTGTTGGATCCGAATTTGCCTATCAAGAACTTGATGTCAATGCACAACGCGTGGGCTTATCTATTTGGGACTTTGGTGGCGAAGAACGTTTCCGCGAACTCATGCCCATTTTCTGTTTAGGAGCCCACGGGGCATTCGTTGTGTTTGATCTGAATCGTTTTTCCACATTCCTACAACTTGCTTACTGGGTAGAAATCATCCGAGACGCCGCAGGAGCAATTCCGATAATTCTTGTGGGAGCCAAAGCCGATTTGGAGGGAGGACCCTCCGATGAAGACCTTCATGATTTCTGTCTTCGTCATGAAGTCTCAGCCTATTTCCCCGTCTCTGCAAGAACAGGTGAAAATATCAGCCACCTCTTTTCATATCTCGCTGATAAAATGATCCAAGCAACAGATGAAGGTCGGATTACTCCCGCATATTCCTTGAAAGAGAAATAGCTCCTGCCTAAGAAAACTTATTTTCATTTTTTCTGTTCTCAGGCTTCCAAACTTTTATAGGAAAACCTACTGCAAGAACCCCTTGACCAGATTACAATGACGATGATGGGATTGTGCCAGTAATGTACAAGGGTAAGCGCGTCTGCGTGGTAATTCCTGCCTGGAATGAAGAGGAGCCTATTGGACACACGGTGAAAAATTTTCTTACTCAAGAAGTGGACGAGCTTATTGTGGTTGACAACAATTCAACAGATAACACAGCCAAGGTCGCAAGGAGGGCGGGAGCGACTGTTGTTCCTGAGCCCATTCAAGGATACGGAGCAGCGATTCGAAGAGGATTACGCGAAGCCCTTAATCGTGGGTATGACTTGATTATCATTACTGAAGCAGACCAAACCTTCCTTGGCACTGACATCCCCAACCTCTTGGAACACATTGATAAGCATCATTTTGTGGTTGGCACTCGTACAGCCACACCCTACTTGGAAGAAGGGGCTAACATGGGGCTCTTTCTTGTTGTCGGTAATATTGCGGTTGCAAAATTACTGGGATTACTGCATGGGTATCCCCCACTCACTGACGTCGGTTGCACCCTCCGTCTCATTCGACGTGAAATGTTAGAAGCCATCCTTCCAGAATTAGATGCTGAAGGTGCTGCGTTCTCTCCCCAAATGATTGTCAAAGTCCTGCAACATAGTGGAAAGATGAAAGAGATTCCTGTTCACTATTTGGTTCGAGTGGGAGAAGCAAAGATTACTACTTCAAAAAGGAAAGCCTTCGGCACCGGACTCAAAATGATTAGGGTTATTTTGGGATTATAGAATCGAGTCTTTATCTTTGCTAAGAAGTTTTTCAGCCTCAATGATGTCTTCGGGATAAGTGACGTTGAGATATTGTCCTCCGAGGAAATATCCATAGACATCTTTCCCTAATTCGCGAATAGTATTGAGGGTGTCGGTGATTTCAATTTCATTCTTCTTTGACGGAGGTGTTCGTCGTACTGCTTCGAATACAGTTTCGTCGAAGATGTAAGACCCGCAACCAAGGATGTTGTTGGTAAGCTCTGTGGGTTTTTCGATGAGATGTTGGATGATCTGAGTTTCGGGGTCGATTTCAACGGAGTAGTTTTTCTTGATGAGGTTTTCATCCTCAACACGCATTATGCCAATTGAAGCCGCACATCCCGTTTTATCAAAGGAGTGAATGAAGCCATTATGGTCCGAGTCTAGGTAAAGCTCATCACCAAGATATACAACAAAGGGTGTATCCACAACACCTTCTGTTAAACTCACGGCATGTCCGATACCTTCCGGTTTAGGTTGTCCGACGTATTCAATAGAAACACCGAGTTCACTGCCATCTTGAAAGTAGTTCTTGACTGCATCCGATTTTGGATTCACCACAATGATGATTTTAGAAATTCCTGCGTTTTTACAGCGGTTGATTACATGGGCTAGTATTGGACGGTTAAACACCTGAATCATGGGTTTTGGAACTTTTTCCGAGTAGGGTAAGATGCGTCTTCCTTCACCAGCTGCGGGAATTACAGCGTATTCGGGTGGCATACGAATTCGTCAACCTGTTTCTTCTCTACAAAAGATTATCTGTCTCCTTCAAAAGCCTTTCAGGTTAATAGCCATGGAAATTCTTTCATGTGGTAGTATTTTTAGGCTAGTGTTATGCAGAAGGGATTCACGTTTGCCTATTTTGAGCTGTGCGTTATGCGTTCTCGATATTATTACCTCATTGCCATTGTGAGTCTAATCCTGATCATTGTCTGGTTACAAATTGCCTTAGTTACCGCTGGATTTGGGGGAATTGGGGCAATCTTCGTTGTTTTATCAACAGCAAATCTCTTTTGGTTACTTCCTGCTATTGCACTGTTTGCAATTGCTTATGTTCTTCGAGCGATAAGATGGTGGGTCTTACTTCGACCCTTTAAAACTCCAGGAAATCCTGCTAACCTCTTCCCAATGCTTGTAGGAGGCATCTTCCTCACCTATGTCGCGCCTCTTCGAGCTGGTGACCTTGCTACTCCCTATTGGTTAAGAGAGAAAAAAGGGACACGCTTTTCTGCGGGCCTCGCCTCTATCGTGTTGGCCCGGTTTCTCGATTTCTCAGCGCTTATCATAATAATAGTTGTTTCAGTCTTTCTTATTTATGGTACATTAACCGGTGCAGCTTTAGAAGCGATTTTAGTTCCTATCCTATTGGGAGTAATCTTCATTGTGTTCTTCATTCTCATTCGTAATGACCGGTTTGTGAAATTCCTATCACGAATTCTTGGACGTTTATTCAAACCCTCTGAGCGATTAAAGGCTGAGGTCCCAAATTTCGTTGAGAATTTTGCGGCTGATCTCGGGACAGATGTGGGCAGTTGGAATACAGGTTGGGCGTTCTTACTGAGTGTTCCACTGTGGATGATGGAAACCATGAAACTTACATTTCTAGGTCTAGCCTTTGGAGTCAATATTCCAATTGTAGTTTCAATGTTTGTTGCGGCTATTAGTTACACCGGCGGCCATGCCCTTGGACTACTCTTACCTGCAGGAATTGCTATTTTCATAATCCAAGTCTTCGCATTAATCGCTCTACTTGGTGGCTTTGGGATTCCAGAAGTAATTGCGATAAGCATAGCGCTCTTAGATGGTTTGATTTACATCATTGGATTCACTATAATGGGTGTACCATCCATTGCCACCATGGGTCGTGGTTATCGGGAACTCCAAGAAGAAGAATCACTCCAGGAAATTGAAGAAAAGACTTCCTCAACGGGTGATGGATAGACCGAAAAGTTAAAGCTTATTCACCTCCCCCAGTGCATCACTGGGCAGTTCTCCAATCGGATGTGAAATGAATGAAATCTAAGGACCTCCCTCTTGCTGTTGTGAAAACCACTCCAGAAACTTATTTCGATGATGTTGCTCGCCTGTTCAGGTTATCTAAATTTGATCAGTTTATGGACCCCAAAGTTCGGACCGTTATGAAGCTAAACATTTCTTGGCAGGAATACTTCCCCTCGTGTTCAACGCAACCGTATCAGCTCGATGCTACGCTCCGAGAATTATCCAAGCGGAATTTTTCTGATGTCATCGCCCTGGAGAACATGACGGTGGTTACCGATGCTTACACGGGGATGTACAAGAATCGCTATGTGCCCCTTTTAGAAAAACATGATATCCCTTGGACGATTCTTGTTGACGAAGAATGGCAGGAGGTCAATCCTTCAAAGCCCATGGTCTTTGGGCAAGAAGATATGCTCATGCCAAAGACGATAATCGATGCTCAAGTCATTCATCTTCCCACCTTCAAATGTCACGGGCACAGCACGATTACTTGTTCGATGAAGAATGCCTTTGGTTTTCTTCGAACCGTCCGTCACCACTATCATCTAAAAATTCACGAAATCTTAGTCGACTTGCTCCGCATCCAACAAGAATTCTGTGGCCCTCTCTTTGCCTTTGCTGATAGTACGATTGCAATGGATGGTGCTGGTCCACGAACAGGACGACCATATGTGCAGAACTACATCGCTGCGAGTGGTGACCTTGTCGCCCTGGATGCCCTGTGTGCTCAGATGATTGGTTATGACCCCATGAGCATTGGGCACGTCCGTATGGCCCACGAACAAGGCTTAGGCAATGGCGACCTTTGCACTAAGAAAATGGTGGGAGATGATGTGGAAGGTGTCTGCTTCGATTACGAAACTAAGCTGGATCCGGTTATTCGGTTTGACCGATTCTTCCGTAGCAGTTTCCTTGAACCCTTCATGATGCGATCCGCCTTCTTCAATGTCAATGTGAAAATTAGCCATTACTTGCGCGACATCTGGCTTAAGACACGGGGCAAAAAGCACATCGACCGGATCATGAAAACTTCCTGGGGTAAGCTCTTCCGTCGCTATCTCTAACCCCGGTTGGGTTGTTATCCTTCTAACTTTTCTGATACTCAATTGGCATAAGGCTTTTGAGTCCAAAAGTGGCACAAGCCCTTACTGAATTCACTTTTCACCACATATTGAGTGAATGAGTGTGTACCTACCTTGACGGATGAGCAATCTGATCCGAAACCACAAGGGTTCACTTGGGAAAGAATTCGAGATGCTCTGAATCTCAAGGATATACCTCAACTCTTACATGATGATGGCTTCTGGGCTGGCCTCATCGTTCGACTCGTGACGTTAATCGGTTTTCTCCTTTTCATCAACGTGGCTGGCGACCTCAATGATATGAATGAATTAGTCTTCAAAGGGATGGCGAACACCCTTCAATTCATTAATCCCTATAGTCAAACCTACATCTTGCAAACCTTCGGTGGCCCATACACGCAAAACTACTTCAACTATCCTCCTTTTGCGATTCTTTTCCACCTCCCCTGTATGCTCTGGCCAGGACCGCAAAGCATTGGAACTATTGATTTTATGCCGGCATTTTTTTTGCTTCACACCTTTTTTGATTCTGTCACTTATTACCGGCTCTGGCAAAGAGACCATCGCATCATCTCGAAGATCATTTGGATTAATCCCTTCTTTGTCTTCGTTGGCGTCATCACTTTCATGTCTCTTCCACTCATGCTACTCACGCTAGCTCTGTTGAATATTGATAAGCCCATACAGAGTGGTTTGTACTCCACTCTTCTTGCAGCGACTTACCAAATGGGTGCCCTTTTCGTTCCCTTTCTCATGATTTACCATTGGCGTCGAGGGCAGTTACGTCAAAATATTCTGGGCATGATACCCGTCCTCTTAGTTGTCTTAGTGTTTTTTATCTGGAACCCATTCTTCTTTGTCCGTGATCTGTTTGTCATGCAAGTCGGTCGCCCTCACGTGAACTGGCAAGACAATAATCCCCTAAGTCCCTATTACAACCGGTATTATCAGACGGCCTTCATCTTTATGGGTTCCATCCCTTCGATTGTGTTTAACATCGCGATTTTCATGGGGGTACCACCATCCATTGCTCCACAAATCGCTCCAGTCATGATGGCATTTGTTGGGGTCCTCGGTGTCCTTGCCGTAATTTACTTCTTTAAAAATTCCAGGAAAGCCCTCGCAATCTTTTTGCCAGGTGTCCTCCTTGCTTTGTTTATCGCCAGCACAGCAGAGGGACTCACGCATTATTGGGTATTATGCCTTACTCTGCCTTTTCTGTTCTGGGCGCAGCGTGATTCGTTCAGAGTTCCACCTGATAAAGAAATTTCAGAAGAAATATCGGAGCCTCCCCCGCGAATATCAGAAAGGGATACTGATGAGGAGGAAATACTGGAGAGCCCACCACCAAAAGAGATTGAACCGATAGTGACGAGAGTTTCGGATGCGCCAACATCACTTTTTATGAGAATTCGAGTAGCTATTATTAATAGTCTCAAGCTCTATCGTCTATGGTGGAGGGAGATTGGTCTTGGCATCGTTCTCCGAGTGTTAGCACTAGCTCTCGTTTTATATGTCGCTAGTGTGAATCCCTTCTTTCCTGATATCAATGACATGAATGAGCTGCTCACCAGTGGGCTCACATATATGTTTCAAGGGCTCAATCCCTATGGGCGTGACTATTGGCTAACTGCCCTCGCCCAAGGTCCGTGTGACATTTATTATCAAGGATTCATTAATTATGGTCCCGGAAGCCTGTTGATTCATCTCCCCTGCATGATCTACCCTTACTCGCTCAACTTCGCTGGCTGTATGGATTTCCAGCCCAGCTTTATGATCTTGCATGGCATCTTTGACTTTCTCTTATTTGACCGATTGATGCGTCGCGGTCATCGCATTGTCGCTCTTTTTGTGTTGTACAATCCCATAATGGTTACACTAAACTTCGTGACTCACATGAGTGTCGTCATCTTCATACTGTATATGGGCTATGAAAAATGGAAGGATCCTTTCTGGTCAGCTTTCTGGCTTGGACTCGGTGCAGTCACTTACCAATATCTTGCCTTGCTCCTCCTCTTTGCTATTGCTTATCACATCCGTAGCTATCGAAAATGGCTTATCGGTATTCTACCTGCGGTGGCTATCTTTGGTGTGTTTCAAATATGGGCTTCAGTAGAAGCAATCCTTTACAATGATCCGTCTCGCCATTTAGCATTGTTAAATGACTTGGTGTTTGTACAATTTGGACGATCCTATGAGGCGTGGCCTTTACATTGGCACTCTTGGTGGAGTTGGACTGGATCGGTTCCTGCCGTACTTTTTAATTGCATTTGGATTGTCGATAGTTGGATACGAACAAGTTTCGGATTAATACCAGTTTCACCTACGATTTGGGTGGAAATTGGTGATCCGCTTCAAGTAGTGACCCGTGGTCCTCTCATGCAACTTTCGGGAGGATTAATTCTTGACGGGATTCGGATTGCCACTCTGTTTACCGTCTTGGCTGTACTAGTGACAATGCTGTTCTTGATAAAACTAGTACGCATATCTAGTTTCAAACATAGTATCACGTACAGTGCGATGGCTATGGGCCTCTTCTTGGTTGGGGCTCCGGCAGGAATCTGGCATCACAACTTCATCATTGTAATTCCAGTGTTTTTCCTTTGGGTCTACAGGTCCGTTTTTCCTGATAAAGAAAAATCTTGATTTCAGTTCAGTCAATCCCAAATTTCTGCGACCGATAATACCCAAGTATTTAAATCCGCGGGTTTCCTGTATTCACACAGGCTTGCATGTTTGCAATCGAGGGTAGGATGTACACCCATGGCTACTAGGCTAAAGAGAATTGAAGCGGCACGAGAACTGCTCAAGCTCTTCCACACAAGGAAGCGTATCGAGACCATTATGGAGAAGCACACCTCTCCTCCAGGTGAGTGTCCGTTTTACGATAAGAAAATACTCAGCCATTGCAGTCTAGATCCTCACGCTGCCCACCTCCAAGATTGCCGGGGTCGCACCTTCGAGGAAGGAATGCTCTGTGAAACTATTGCTGACCTACCCTTAGATCGGCGGGCT
>JGI2171J19970_10000525_pt1 | contig 20598 bp, 18 predicted proteins | sample DeeMarSWOR324_28_FD_19970 | JGI IMG/M metagenome (IMG submission 19970) | reverse complement strand
GAAGGTTTGCTCATGGAAAACGAGTTGCTGAAAAAAGTTGCAAACAAGGCTTTGACAAAAGAGGAACTGTACCAAAAGGTTAAACAAAACTTTGATTTGCTTCCTGTGCTGCTCAAAGGTATTAGCTCACCAAAAGCAACCGTTCGATATGGTTGTGCAAAAGTGTTAATGGATTTGAGTGAGAAGTACCCAGAGAAGTTATATCCACACATGGACGCATTCATAGAACTCCTAGACAGCAAGTATAGAATCCTGACGTGGAACGCTATGGCTATAATCGCAAATCTAGCCAAAGTTGACAAGGACCAGAAGTTTGATGCCATATTCGATAAATACTATGGCTTCCTGAACAACGATTATATGGTCACTGTGGCTAATGTGGTTGGCAATTCCGGAAAGATCGCGTTAGCAAAACCCCATCTCCTTCGCAAAATAACGGCTGAACTTCTGAAAGTTGAGAACCTTTCTGTGACTCCGCACTTAACAGAAGAATGCAAAAGAGTTATTGCTGAACAAGCGATTCGGACGTTTGATTTGTTTTTCGACAAGATTGAAGAAAAGGAAAAGAAAAAAGTGCTCTCTTTTGTTGAAAGGCAGCTGGACAGTTCAAGAAGAACACTGAGAACCAAAGCAGCGGATTTCCTTAAAAAATGGCGCTAAACAGTCAGTTTTTGGCAGAGTAACCAAGGAATAGGTGCTGTTAATGCAACACCACAGGTGGCAACAGGCAAGAGCGACAGGCTATTGCAAGAAGTCAGAATAACCAAGGCAGTGCCCGTAAATTGACCCTTCGTTTGGTGCGGGGGGTGGGATTTGAACCCACGAACCTCTACAGGATAGGAGCCTCAGTCCTACGCCTTTGACCTGGCTTGGCAACCCCCGCTCGAACCATTTTGGCATGTATGGGTTGTTGGGTGGCAAATAATAGAACAAGGCAGCATATTAAAAGGCTTTACTTCACGTGCCAGCCAGAACCGCTTCAGATTTATTTATAATGGGGCTTGCAGCGTTAGGTTTAGGTGAGAAGGCAGCAAGTTTTTATATTGCCGCTCGTAATATAACGATGTTATAATCCTGTTTGGTGAAAAAAATGAAAGAGATTTTCAACAACGTTCTGGAAACCATAGGAAAAACACCCCTAATACGCTTAAACAGACTCACCGCAGGCTTAAAATGCGCAGTCGTAGCTAAAACGGAATCACGCAACCCAGGAGGAAGCGTCAAAGACCGCATATGCCTAAGCATGATAACCGAAGCCGAAAAACAGGGACTAATCAAACCCGACACCGTAATCATCGAGCCAACAAGCGGCAACACCGGCATAGGCTTAGCCATGGTCGCCGCAGTAAAAGGCTACCGCCTCATCCTCACCATGCCCGAAACCATGAGCATCGAACGCCGCAACCTACTAAAAGCCTACGGCGCCGAACTAGTCCTCACCCCAGGCGCAGAAGGCATGAAAGGCGCCATCAAAAAAGCCGAAGAACTCGCCGCCAACACGCCAAACTCCTTCGTGCCCCAGCAATTCAAGAACTTGGCTAATCCGAAAATTCACAGAGAAACCACAGGACCTGAAATATGGAACGCCACCGCTGGCAAAGTTGACATACTCGTCGCAGGCGTTGGAACAGGCGGTACCATCACAGGTGTAGCACAGTACATCAAACCGCTGAAGCCTCAGTTCAAAGCCATAGTAGTGGAACCAGCTAACTCGCCAGTCCTAAGCGGCGGAAAACCAGGACCACACAAGATTCAAGGAATCGGAGCAGGCTTCATCCCAGATGTCCTTAAACTGGACCTTGTGGACGAAGTCATCCAAGTGAAAGATGAAGATGCCATGCAAACCTCTCGGCTACTTGCCCTGAAAGAAGGTTTACTCGTAGGAATCTCCGCGGGCGCAGCAGCGTACGCCGCGCTGCAAGTTGCCAAAAGACCAGAAAACAAAGGCAAGTTACTAGTTGTTGTTCTTCCAGACACAGGAGAACGCTACCTCAGCACATCACTGTTTCAGGAACAGGCAGAAAACCCCAGCTCCACAATATAACAGCCTAAAGAGCTTCTCTTATATTCCACTTTTCATTATTCTCTCTTAAACGAGAGAGAAGTGAGCAGAATGAAACAAAATCCTACTCGATCGCAACCAGCAGAAAAGAAAAAACTTCAAACTCGCGAGGAAATGTATTGCTGGGACCCAGAGAAAATGTTGGATGCACTGCTTAAAAACCAAGAAAAAGTGGAAGAAAAATGGCCTGAAACAGGCTTGCCAAAACTTGTTGACGATGTCATAGGGAGTTATGAAACGATCGGAGGCATGGACCACCTTGAAGGAAAGGACCTACCCTCAAAAAAAGTCGTCATCGAAGTTCTCGAAGACCTGTTTACGGTTCTCTTTCCAGGATACTTGGGAAAAGAGGGCATCACTAAAGCTAATATGAAATACTTTCTCGGCAACACTCTAACATCAATCTACACTCGACTCACGAACGAAGTAGAAAAAAGTCTCAAATACATTTGCCGAAAAATCACTAAATGCCCCCGCGATGTTTGCCTAAAAAGAGCCCAGGTTGTAGTCAAAGAGCTTTTAGAAGAGATTCCCAAGATAAGAAAGCTTCTCAGCGGAGACATCGAAGCTGCCTACAGCGGAGACCCAGCGGCGGTAAGTACAGAAGAGGTAATCCTCAGCTACCCATGCGTTTTGGCCATAACAACTTACCGTATAGCCCATGAGCTTTACCTACGCGGCGTGCCGCTGATTCCTAGAATAATGAGCGAGCACGTTCATTCATTGACAGGTATTGACATCCACCCTGGAGCCAAAATCGGCAAAAACTTCTTTATAGACCATGGAACAGGCGTGGTTATCGGAGAAACCACAGAAATAGGTGACAACGTAAAGCTGTACCAAGGAGTAACCCTTGGCGCATTAAGCTTCCCAAAAGATGAAAAAGGTCAAATAATCAGAGGAAGAAAAAGACACCCAACGATTGGAAACAACGTGGTAATCTATTCAGGAGCAACCCTTCTCGGCGCTGACGCAATAATAGGAAACAACGTGGTCATAGGCGGAAACGTTTGGATCACCTCCAAGGTCGCTTCAGGCACCACAATAACCATCGCCCGCCCAGAACTCAATTACAAAAAGAAAAAATCAGCCATGAAAAGAACTTAAGCCACAGCTCTCAGACAAACAGCGCACTCTCAACTTTTCCTCTTTTCGGCAGCTAAAATTAGAAGTAAAACAGAAAAAGAAAATGCAAAGGGCTAAATGAGCCTCTCGCCTCAGAGAAGACGGAAGTTCTCTTTTACCGTTGCCAACACGACATGCGTGTTTGTTCGCTCAATATAGGGCAAAGCCAGTAAGAGCTTTGTGAATTTTCCAAGGTCTTCGCGGCTTTTGAATTTGGCGATAATAACGGCGTCTGTCAAGCCTGTTACGTCGTAAACTCCGCATACGTTCGGGTTTTTAGCTATCTCGTTTTCCATTTCCACAAGCCTGCCCTTCGAAACTGTTATTTCCGTCACTACGGTCAATTCGTAGCCGAGTTTTTCGTGGTCCAAAATGGCTGAATAGCCTTTTATGATGCCGTCGGTTTCCATTTTCTTTATTCTTGAAAGCACGGTGCCAACGGAAACGCCTACGTTTTTTGCTATTTGCCTGCTTGAAAACCGAGCGTCTTCTAAAAGGTTCTTTAAGATTTTTTTGTCAGTTTCATTTAACTCCATAACTATTGCCTCTTGCACGTTTTTCCAATCAAATCAACCTTTTCGAAACACGCTTCTAATAGTCAACCGATTATATTTATATAAGTTTAGTTTCAGCCGCGGGGATTGGAACGCTGCAACATTTTTTAAAAAAGAAAATGCGAAGCAGACGGCGCCCGCGGAAAGCCGAAAAGGCAGTTGTAATTGACAGCAATATGATAGTAATGCTAAATTACTAGAGCAAGCCCTCCCTTACTTGAGTCACGCCAAAAATGCAGACGAAATATGACACCATACTGGTGCTGGACTTCGGGGGACAATACTGCCACCTCATAGGCAGAAGAATCAGGGAACACGGAGTCTACTCTGAAATCGTACCCCACGACATAACACCAGACGAAATCAAAACCATAAACAAACAATTAAATGTCAAAGGCTTGATTCTGTCCGGCGGACCCTCAAGCGTCTATGAACCAAACGCGCCGAGACTTAACCCCGCAATCTTGAAAGCAAACCTGCCGATTTTAGGCTTATGCTACGGGCATCAGCTCATTGCGCAGATAACCAATGGGAAAGTTGAACCCGCAGCCTGCAAAGAATATGGAATAGCCCATGTTGCAATCGACAAACCAGTAGGCGTGCTAGATGGCTTAAGCGAAAAAGAAAAAGTTTGGATGAGCCACGGTGACACAGTTTTCGCCGTGCCACTTGGATTCGAAGTTTTAGCTCACACGGAAAGCTGCCCAGTCGCCGCGTTCAGGCATAAGGAAAAACCCATCTACGGCTTGCAGTGGCATCCAGAAGTTATCCACACGGAGAATGGCGTGCGCATGCTCCGCAACTTCATCTTTGAAGTCTGCAAATGTGAAGCAAACTGGCAGATGGAAGACCTAATCGCAAAGATGGTTAAAGAGATAAAGGTGGAAGCGGGCGATGGCAAAGCCATAATTGGCTTAAGCGGAGGCATAGACTCCAGTGTCGCAACCGCTCTTGCGGCTCAAGCGCTGAATGATAGGCTTACGGCAGTTTTTGTTGATCATGGTTTCATGCGGGAAGGCGAACCCGAAGCAATTAGAGACGCTTTTCAAAAATTCAAAATCAACTTTGTAATTGCGAACGCGCAAAAGAGGTTTATGGAGAAACTTAAGGGCGTAACTGACCCAGAAAAGAAACGAAGGATCATCGGAGAGGAGTTCATACGAGTTTTCGAAGAGGAAGCCGCAAAAACAGGTGCTGAATACCTGATTCAGGGCACCATTTACCCAGACCGAATCGAATCGGGCTTTAGGAAGCACTCGGATAAGATAAAAACGCACCATAACGTTGCGGGGTTGCCAGCAAAAATCAAATTCAAAAAAATCTTGGAGCCGCTGCGCGACTTATACAAGGATGAAGTAAGAAAGGTCGCCAAAATGCTGGGACTGCCCAGAGAAATAGTTTCCAGACAACCGTTCCCGGGACCTGGGTTGGCGGTTAGGATAATAGGTGAATTAACCGAAGAGAAAGTCAATATCGCAAAGAAGGCAGATAGTATAGTGAGAGAGGAAATCGAAAAAGGCGGTTTGGAGGAAAACCTGTGGCAGTATTTCGCGGTTTTAACGGACACCAAAGCCACAGGCGTCAAAGGTGATGCGAGAGCCTACGGCTACGTGGTTGCTGTCAGAGCCGTGGAAAGCCGTGAAGCCATGACTGCAAGCTTCGCCAAAATTCCCTACCCTGTCATGGAAGAAATCTCCACAAGAATAGCCAATGAGATACCAGAAGTCACCCGCGTAGTTTATGACGTAACCCACAAGCCCCCAGCAACCATAGAATGGGAATAACACCCCTTGCCCTAGCCTTTTTATGCATTTTTCGGTGTAGCTAGACGATAGTCTAAGCATTAGTTGAACCTATTTATAGAGGGGGTATAGACGAAAAATCGCACATCAGACAGCAAGAGCACAGCCCGCAACAAGCCGTAACCAAAAGTAACCAAATTGCTTCCGCAATCAGCAAACAGCCTTTCACCATAACTGTTTATATTAAAACGCGCAGATAGTATAAGCCCCTAAAAAGCAAAGAGGTTGACGCCAACTGAAAGCTTTAATCCTCGCAGGCGGATTCGCCACCAGACTAAGACCGCTAAGCTGCACAAGACCCAAAACCCTCTTCCCAATAGTTAACAAGCCGCTACTCCAGTGGATCTTCGAGAGGCTCGCCAAAAACGGCATTGGAGAAGCCATATTGGCGGTTAACGGGCTAACGGCGTTTTACTTAAAACAGCAGCGAATCCCAAAATGCGGGTTAAACGTAAAATACTCCATTGACCCGCCTAAAACGCCTCTTGGAACTGGTGGACCAATAAAAAAAGCTGAAAAACTCATCGGTCAAACCGAGCCTTTCCTGGTTTTAAATGGAGACATATTCGCTGATTTGAGTTACACGGAAATTCTGGAGAAACACAAGCAAAGCAAAGCCTTGGTCACCATAGCGCTTTGCGAAGTCGAAGACCCCAGCAGATACGGCGTAGCAGAAATAGCAGAAAACGGCCGCATAAAAAGATTCATAGAAAAACCAGCGAAGGGCACAGCACCAACTAACCTCATAAACGCAGGAGTCTACGTTCTAAATCCAAAAGTTTTCCAGTACATCCCAAAAGGCAAAACGGTTTCAATGGAACGCGAGGTTTTCCCAAAACTAGTCGAAAAAGGAGAACTTTACGGACACGTTTTCCACGGCTTATGGATGGACATAGGCAAACCAGAAGAATACTTGCAGGTAAACAAAGTCCTCCTAGATTCTCTTGCCGACAAGCAAAAGCACAAAAGCGCAGGCAAATTTAAGTTGAAAAATCCCGTTGCACTAGCCAAAGAGGTTTCCATAGGAGAAAAATCAATCATTGGACCCTACACCGTCCTGGGGAAAAACGTAATCATAGGGAAAAACGTGCGCATAGCCGAGTCTGTGATTTTCCAAGACACAAAAATAGACAATTTTTCATCAATAAATGGGGCAATTATAGGTGAAGGCGCGATAATCGGAAAGAACGTTAAAATAGGCAAAGGCTGCATCATCGCTGACCAAGCAAAAGTTAAAGATAACGTTTCACTCGCAGAAGTTGCCGTTTGCCCTGCAAAGGAAATTTCTGGAAATAAATTAAAATCTAAGATTATCTGTTAAACAGGGGGAGAAGAAAAAACCATGAGCGCAAGCAAGCTTTTCGGAACAAACGGCATCCGCGGAGTTACAAACAAAGAATTAACGCCAGAAATGGCGGTAAAAGTAGGCTCAGCTATTGGAACCTTCTTTAAAAAGAAGAACCTGCTGCTGGGACATGACGCCAGAACCAGCGGCCCAATGTTCGCTAAGGCAGTCATCGCTGGTTTAACAGCCACAGGTTGCAACGTGTTTTTCGCTGGAATGGCACCTACACCCGCACTGCAATACGCAGTAAAAAATCACCGCATGGATGGTGGAGTAATAATTACGGCGTCCCACAACCCGCCGCATTATAACGGCATAAAAGTCATCTGGAACGACGGCATAGAAATTTCCCACGAACAAGAGAGCGAAATAGAAAACATATACTTTGAAAATAAGCAAGTACTTGCGGAATGGAATAAACTTGGGGCAAAACACGAGTTACCCGGAGTTAATGGCGACTATATTGAAGCTATAAAAAAACACGTGGACGCCGCCAAAATAGCGAAAAAACATTATCATGTTGTTGTCGACGCGGCTAACAGCGTAGGCGCCTTAGCTGCTCCACAACTTCTACGAGAATTAGGTTGCAAAGTTACAAGTGTAAACGCAAACATTGACGGAACGTTTCCTGGAAGACTGCCTGAACCGCGTCCAGAAAACCTCAAGGAAATAGCCGTAACCGTGAAAGCGGTAGGCGCAGATTTAGGCGTAGCCTTCGATGGTGATGCTGACCGCTCAATCTTCATTGATGAAAACGGGGAGATTTACTGGGGAGACAAAACCTTCGCGCTGATTGCAAAATACTTTTGGAGGGAAAACCCTCACGCAAAGATAGTTACTCCCGTTAGCTCTTCAACACTTATCAAGGACGTCGCAGACGCGAATAAAGGCGAAATCGTATGGACCAAAGTGGGAAGCGTGACTGTTTCGCAAACAATGAAGGAATTAAAAGCTAAACTGGGCGGAGAAGAGAACGGTGGGGTCTTTTATGGTCCGCATCAATCAGTGCGCGACGGAGCAATGACCACAGCCTTAATCTTGGAGATAATGGCTAAAACTGGGGAAAAACTTTCGGCACTCATCTCGGAGCAACCGCAATATTTTATCGAAAAGGGAAAAGTTGAATGCCCCGAGAACAAAAAAGAAAGGGTGCTCGAAAAACTGCTGGAACAAGTGAAAGGCTTAAACATAAGTACCATTGACGGCGTGAAAATATGGTTCGAAGACAAAAGCGCCATCTTAGTGAGACCCAGCGGAACCGAACCTATTTACAGGTTATACGCGGAAGCAAAAAACCAAGAAAAAGCATTAAAACTAATCGAAGACTACAGTTCAAAACTTAAAAAAACCCTCGAAACTATTTAACAGTGAAAAGCGAATTTGGTAAATTGGAGAAAACTTATTCATGCCTGCAATTCTGCGCGTGAAACCAGAAGAAATAGATACAATTGAAAAACGCGGAAAATACACAGTAAGCGTAGTAGGATGCAGGCAAATAGGCATTCTTTACGTTAGTGCCTTCGCTGAAGCAGGTTACAAAGTCATATGCACAGACGCAGATCAAAGCTTAGTAAAAAGCTTGGCAAAAGGAAAAACACCCTTCGCTGAGCGCGAAGCAGAATCTAAATTGAAGCGCTTTGCGAGAAAAGGGCAATTAAGCGCCACAAGCGATGTGAAAAGCGCAGTTTCACAGAGTGACATAATTATCTTAACGATTGCTGCGAAAATTGACGGTGAGAAAAGCCCTGATTACTCGGAAGCAGAAAACAGTTGTAAACAAATCGGGTCAGCACTCCGTCGAGACACATTGATAATTTATGCAGGCATAGCTGGATTTGGTTTCACCGAAGGAGTTATTAAAGAAACTCTTGAGAACGCGTCAGGGCTCAGAGTGGGTGATGCACTCGCTCTGGTTTACAATCCCATTCATATTTCAAACGGACAAACTATGGGAACAATTAGCACCCAAGAGTTAAAGGTTGCCGCCATAGATAAAACGAGCCTAGATACTGCTTCAACAGTTCTAGGGACGATAACAGAAAAAGGCGTGCAAAAAATATTTGGTATAAAGACAGCAGAGGCAGCCGCACTTTTCACAGTTGCAAAAAGAGACGCAAATGTAGCTTTAGCTAACGAGCTGGCTATTTTCTGCGAAAACGCAGACCTAGACTACTTTGAAATTTTAAAACTCTTAGACACAAATCTACAGGAAATGCATTTTTCTCCAACGATTGCAGAAGAAGATGGTAGGGATGGGACGTACCTCTTGCTTGAGAGCGCAGAGAACCTGACCACTAAGCTTCGGCTACCCACGCTTGCTAGGCAGATAAATGAAAAAATGGTTAGACACGCTGTCAATCTAACCCAAGACGCACTGAGAAGTTGCGGAAAAACGTTGAGAAGAGCCAGAGTTGCTCTGCTGGGCACAGCGAAACCAAAAACAGCAGCCGCAATATTTGTTAAAATGCTGGAAAAAAAAGGCGCGAAAGCAAGTCTTTACGATCCCTCGCTTTCAAAAAATGAACTAGCAAATATGGCGCGCGTGCTCAAAAGAAGCTTGAACGAGGCGGCAGAAGGAACAGACTGCATAGTGATATTGAGTGAACAGGACCAGTTTAAACGCCTAAACCTTAAGAAATTGCGCGCTGTAATGAAAACGCCCGCAGCAATGGTTGATTTAACAGGGATGATTGAGCCTCAAAAAGTTGAAAAAGAAGGTTTCATATATCGTGGTTTAGGAAGAGGAGCGGGAAAGAAATGAAAAAGCTGGGCGTGGCAGTAATAGGAACAGGAGGCTGGGGAAAAAACCACGTAAGAGTCTACAAAGAACTGGCTTCCACTGAACTCGTGGCTGTTTGCGATGTGAATGCTGAAAGAGCGAAAGAGATAGCTAGCGAGTTTGGCGTTAAAGCTTACACAAACAGCACGCGCATGTTGAAAAACAAGGAAATCGAAGCAGTAAGCGTATGCACATGGTCAACTAAACTCGCCAAAGAAGCACTCAAAGCCCTAAAAGCAGGAAAGCACGTTTTAGTTGAGAAACCCATGGCCACCAACACGAAACAAGCAGAAAAACTTCTGGAAACCGCTGAACAAAACGACTTGCACTTGACAGTGGGCTTTTTGATGCGGTTTATCCCAGGACTACAGCACATTCAAGAGGCTGTGGAAAACAAAAAAATCGGAGACCTCGTGTGCGCCACTGCGAGGAGAGTTTCTCAGTGGCCTGAAAGGATAGGCGACGTAGGAGTAGTTAAAGACACGGCGATTCACGACATAGACGTTATGCGATACATATTCAATGAGGACCCAGTCACCGTTTACGCAAAAACAGGAAGCATGAGGCACATAAAATTTGAAGACTACGCCCAAATAATGCTCACCTACAAAGACGGAAAAAGCGCGTTCATAGAATCTAACTGGTTAACGCCCTACAAAACACGGCTGCTAACAGTCACTGGAAGCGGCGCGATAATGAGACTGGACTACATGACNCANGAACTNTGGATTGAAGAACCAAAAGAAAACTTGCAGCCGCGGTATACATGGCAGGAACCTTTAAAACTTGAGCTTCAACATTTCGCAGATTGCATATTAGAAAAGAAGAAGCCCCTGATAACTGGAGTTGACGGTTTAAAAGCCTTGCAAGTCGCTGAAGCTGCATTGCGCTCTTCGACAAAAAACAGAGCGATAAAACTGAGATAATTATGATTTAACGTTTCAACCTGAAAGGTTTGCCTTCAAAGACTATTTTTTCGGGTATTCTGGCTTTCCATTTTTTCAGAAACGGCAGATCTTCAGCTTCTTTCCGCAGTTCGTCGGGCAACATTTCTGGGATTTCGCCGCGTATTGGATACCATCGTAAACATTTGGGGCAAACGATTAAGCCTTCGACTATTTCCTCTTTTTCTTCAAAAACGTGGAGTTCAAGCGGATGATGCTTGTCTATGGGGCAAGCCAATATTTCCATTAACTGCTTTTTCATTCCACTTCACGCATTTACAGAATGCGGAGTTAGTTATTAAGATTTGGCAAAGCCGTGACATGCACGGCAATTATGGTAAGTTGTTAGGCTACGGTGTTTGTGTTCTCTAACGCGTGAAAAAACTTATACCCCCTCTATAAATAGAGTCAATTAATAGTTCACTGGGTCCTGCTCTGGTGCTCGGAAAAGACTATAGCCCCCTTATATAAAGGAACTTTATGTAGTCTGAAGAGAAATGGCAGCGCACCTATGTTTAAAGCTGCTCTGTTTGCTCTTCTTTTGTTCTGAACAAGTTACTTCGCGTTCTCCGTTGTGATAACCTGACAGCTCATTCACGTAACGTGTATGTCAGCAGCGAGTTGGTACCAGTTTGGGCCCGTGCTTCTCACAACGCGGACAGAAAGAACTTCAAAATCTACGCCTAAGGCATCAAGTTTGTCCGCTACTTTTGGTTTAACTTTCTCGGTGGGGCTTTCAGTTTTGGCGGCATTCTCGAAACCATAGTAGTGTATCCAGCCTCCTGATGGCTTCAGCGCTGACACGGCAAAAGGCAAATACTCAAGGGCTTTTTCGGGCAAAGGCATCAAAACCCGATCCGCTATGCGCTGTAAGTGGCTGTTGACAATTGCCTTTGAGTCGCCCAATAATGGGATTACCTTATCGTAAACTCTGTTAAGTCTAATGTTCTCTTGCATGAACTGAATTGCCGCTGGGTTAGCATCTATTGAAAACACTTTCGTTGCGCTTACGTGTTTAGCGATCATTATGGAAAAACAACCGACGCCCGCAAACATGTTGACAACAGTTTCGTTTGGTTTCACTATTCCAGCGATACGCATTCTTTCATGTGAAAGCCTTGGAGAAAAATAACATTTCTCTACATCGACAGAGAACAAGCATCCGTATTCCTTGTGAACAGTGCTTGTTTTGTTTTCGCCTGCCACATGCGTTAAGCGCCGAAGCCTAAAGCCTCCTGCAACAGGGCTTGCTTGGACTAAAACGGTTTTCACGTTCTTGTGAACGTTCATTATTGCTTTTGCCGCCTTTCGAGCATTTTCAGGAGAAACGCGAGCTAATCTAATTATGGCGATGTTGCCAACGATGTCATAGGAAATGTAAGCTTTACCTGAATCCCCAGAAGAAAGAATACGTGAAAGGTTTTTTCGCAACCGTTTTCTCAATCTTCACCCTTCATAATTCAAAGGTCATTGGAAACATTTAAAAGCAAAATACTTTTCCTTTGTAGAAGAGGTTACTTTCGTGGAAAAAGCAGGAATTGTCTATGAATGTATGAGATGCGGCGCAAAGGTCCCGTCTGAAGAACTGGAACTCCGCGGCGGAGAAATAAAATGCACAGTCTGCGGCTATAGAATATTAAAGAAGGTAAAACCTCCAGTAGTCAAACGCGTGCAAGCCAAATAAAGAGAGGTTAAATGAACCTCAAGATTCAGAGCTAAATGACGCATTTTGCTTTGATGGCAACTTTAGAAAAGTTCTCTGTCTCCAATCTTACGTAGAGCTTTTCCTCGAAGCTTTATCGGTTCGCCAATAATCTCTTCGGGGGCTTTATCAGTAGTTTTACGTTTCACGGTTTCTCCGCAGATTCCTCTCGGCAGCAAACGTCTCTTAACGCAGAGGGAATATGTACAGTTTGCAACGTTACACATCTCTTCGGTCCATCTGCACCATACAGCGTCACGGCGGTAGATAGCAGCGTTTTTGGCACATTTAAAATATTGACATAGGGGAGAACAAGCTTTTGTTTGAGCCAATAGATACACCTCTATTGTTGTTCATAAAAACTCAATGTTGCGATACATTCACAAAAAATGTATTTCTCTTGGAAGCCATATAAACTTTTTTATTTCAGACTCATAATTAAACATTTAACTTTCATGGTTAGTAGGCTTGGCTCGTTTCCTTCTGTAAATTTCTAGAGAGAGAAACAGGATTATCGCCGCAAAAATTATGATAAAAGTTGCCAGCACACTGCTTTCAATTAGGAACGGTCCTATGAGGATGTACTTAGCCATTTTGATCTGTACGGCTGTCGGCTCCTCGATTTGGAGGTTCACTGCTTCATAGGAGTGCTCCATCCCTGTAGGATAGGCGATTATTTGCATGTTGCCACCAATCACATTGCTAAATGTTGTGGTTCCATCAGTCTGCGTCGTGGCTGACCGAGTTCCTATTCCTGGTCCATTGAGCTGGACGTTTACGTTAGGAATTGGCTGCGCGAAATAGTCAACAACTGTTACCCATACCTGAATGTTGTAGAGACTGCAACGAATTTCGCGTTGTGTGTCGCTGAAAACTTCAATAATGATTTCATTCAACAAAATGTTGTCTGTGTAAACTCGTAGCTTGTACTTTCCGAAAGTAACTTCTAAAGTAACTGTCCCTGCAGTGTCAGTTACAGCACCATTGAATAAGCCACTTGTTACTTCAAACATTTCTATACGCGCACCAGGAATCGCAGCCATATTGTAATCAATTACTGTGAGGGTGAGAGTTCGACTTGGGCACAATATTAGTACTTCAGAAATTGGCTGCACTGGGAGGCTACTAACAGTGTTGTTATCAACGTTGAAAACTACGCCGTAAATAGAAGCGTTGATGGTGTAACTTATTCCCGTGAGAGTAGAGTTCAAAGTAAAAGTTCCCGAAAGACCTGTTTGGCCCGAGGCGCTGCCAGTTTTTGATAGGCTTTCTTTCGTTGTAACGTATTGGTATGTGATGGCTAGATCAACGAAGGGTATTAAATTCCCGTTTTTATCTTGGACAGTTATTCTAAGATTAGTCAACTCACACGGCAAATCGAACGCGCTTTCTCCAGTTATGGTCGCATTTATTTCGCCGACTTTCACGCCATTCCAGAACGCGCTTATAGTATGGTTGCCCCTTTCAAGGTTCAAACTGGCTATTCCATCATTTCCGCTTGTGCTGTTATACCTCGTGTTTGTCGCTTGGTCAAGGGCTTCAACCATTATTTGAGGCACAGGGGCACCTGCCAAATTCAAGGTTCGAACATTAACAAGATAGCCTGGAACAGTGAAGAGCTGGGAGTCAGTTATGAGCTTAGGCGTATTCTGCGGTGTTATGGTTATATTGTAATCGCCAATTAACGCATCGGATGGAACTGCCCAAGTGGCGTTAATTATGCCTTCGCTTGAGGCAGTCACCGCTTTAGAGTGCACACTAGCGCCAGTTTTCGCGTATGTAATGGTTATTGTTGCGTTTTCGTCAGGTTGATACCCTATAGCGCGTATTGTCACGGATTGATTTCTGTGATATTCGCTCAAGTCAGTGAAACCCACGAAAAATTGATCTACTGCCAACAGTTGAGTCTCATTAAAATTCACTCGGTATGAACCTGTATAATTAGTAAGTGAGCCTTCAGGCTGAAAAGTGGCGTCTGGGTAAGTGAGTTGGGCTTGTGCGATTCCTATTTGAGTTGTGCTTGAGAGCGCAATTAGCTTTGAATAACTCGTGTTGAGAGGAGCTGGAAGCGTAATGGTTATGTTCGCGTGATACTGCGTGTTTGGTTGCCCTCCTGTGAGAGTAACATTTAGTACCACGCTATTTCCTTCTTGCAGTTGCGCAGGTGGTAAGGGAACGAGAGGTTTGATAGAATATGCGGGGATTATACTGAAACTCTGAGTGGCGTTGACATTTTGGGCGACATCTCGCAGGATTATTGAGTAAGCTCCTCCTGAAAGTTCGGGGATTGTGAAGTTTACATTTACGTAGTACCCTTCCGAATTGCTGCTTGCAACAAGTTTGTTGCCAAACCAAATTTCATACGCACTATTTTGGGTGTTGATTGTGCCTTGAAGGTTAACGTTTTGAGCTACAACTCCTTGTCCCTGAGGGCTCACTAAATATATGTTCACACCACCTTGCCCTAGAACCAGCGAGAGCGGCATGAAGAGAAAGCCAGCGCTCATTAAAATTAGGAGAGTAACTGCAACAATTTTTTTCTTCAAACCAAACTTCTCCTGTATTCGGCAGACTTTCTAATAGCGATGGAACATTTACTATTAAGAGAACATTTTAAACTTTGCCTTTCAGGTGAGACAGCAATTTCCGCAATGGTTTCGTTATGCTAGAAATGCCGAAAGGAGATAAAACGATAGACCGAGTTGAGCGTGTTATTATTAAGCCGTTGAAAAACTGGTTTTAGGCGAGACTATTTTATAAAATGGTTTTCACTAGTCTATTTAAAAAAGCAAAACTACCATGGTCCCGTGAAGAATCTTGGAGAATTCGGTTCCACCTTCGCTATTGCAAGCATTAAAGAAACAAAAGTACCATCTTATAGGCAAGCATTCAGCGGTCAAAAGGTGCAGATGGCTGTATGAAACGTTAATTCACGACAGACCATGCTACAAACAGAAGTTTTACGGGATAAAAACACACCAGTGCATCCAAATGACCCCCTCGCTTTTTTACTGCACACAACGGTGCCTGTTTTGTTGGAGAGCACAAAGCGGCGACTTACAAATCAAATGGGACGAAATGAAACTGCCAGATTGGGATTCTGCTGAAGAAATTGCACAAGAAAGCCTGAAGGCGCAAGATGCAATTTTGAGCGGGTACAAGGGAAATCCGAAGACAAACTGGAAGAAGTTCACAGAAGCCTTAACGCCACGTCATGTTGCCATAAGTTTGACCGGGGAACCAACGCTTTACGAGCCTCTAGGAGAGCTGATCCGCACGTTTCACCATAAAGGGTTTACTACGTTTCTCGTGTCTAATGGTACAGTGCCATCTAAACTTGCGGAATTAAACGAAGAACCAACCCAACTCTACATATCTGTCTGTGCGCCAAATGAAAAAGTATTCAGACGCGTTTGCCGTCCCCATTTCTCCAACGCTTGGGCAAAGTTGAATGAGACTCTTAGTCTTTTGCCGAGTTTCCGATGCCCCACCGTTATCCGCATGACATTGGTGAAAGGGCTTAACATGGAAACGGTTGATGGATACGCGAAACTTGTTGAAAAAGCAAATCCAACGTACATTGAAGCCAAAGCGTACATGCATGTTGGTTTTTCAAGCCTTCGTTTAGATTATGAGAGTATGCCTAAGCACAGGGAGATTTACGATTTTGGGATGCGATTAGCAGAGAGAACTGGATACAAGATTATAGACGAATCAGTCGAAAGCCGAGTGGTATTATTAAGCAAACTTAAAAAACCCATACGTTTGGGGTCGCCCTAAACAATATTACGTTCATAGCAAATAATTCAATTTTTAGTTCTATCTAATAAGGTTAATAAGGTGATGATGGAAAATGCGAGAGATAGCCTTAAATAGATAACCAGATGCCCCTATTCTTGAACCAAGGATTCAATTTAAAGGGTGGTGACCGATGGTTAGTGAAGGAAGAGGGCGATTGTTCAGGAGAAAGGACGGCAAATACCTGATTTATTTACCAAAAGACCTAGCAGAAGACAGCATGTTCCCATTTAAAGGAGCAGACTCCATATTTGTCAAAGTAAGCTTCAAGCTAAGAGACGACAAGCTCCTCGTTGAAAAATGGGTTGCGCCTGAACAGCCAGAAACTTGAAAATACAAAAAGAATAACTCCCATCTCCATTTTTTAATAATATAAATAACTAATCAGTTGTGTTTTACTAAATCAGAGTGGTGAAAACTTGGAGACTTTAAAAACCATCCTAAAAGAAGTGAAAAAAGAGCTTATGCAAAAAGACGAAGTGCGAGAAAACGCGCACCAAAGCATGCGAAAAGCAACCAGCCTTTCCAAACGAGCCATACTTTTCATTCACCAAAAAAGGCATAAAGAAGCAAAAAAACTAATCGAAAACTCGAAGGAAATCATTTTCAGACTTCAAGCTTTAGCTAAAGAGAACCCTGACATCGTATACAGTGGCATGTTTAGCGCGGCGCTTCAAGAGTACGCTGAAGCTAACATATTTCTAGGACTAATTCAAAATTCGCGTTTTGTCACACCAACTGAGCTCAATGTGCCTTCTGTAGAGTACGTGCTGGGTTTAGCGGATGTCGTAGGTGAATATAGGCGCCTGACTTTGGACGCGTTGCGTGAAGGAGATGCTGAAAAAGGCGAAGAATGCTTGAAAACTATGGATGAAATATACATTGAATTAATGGCAATGGATGAAGCATACACGCTTGTCCCGGGGCTCAGAAGAAAATGTGATGTGGCACGCAGAATCATCGAAAGCACTCGCGGAGATGTCACTCAAGAAGTGCGGAGAAAGGCGCTGGAGAACTATTTGAAACAGTTTGAACGAGCGCAGGGAAGAAAGCGACAGACCCGAAAAGGTTGACCAATGCGTCCTACTGTTTCCGCGGTTCGCAGATTTTCTATTTCGAAAGCCCATAAATTGCAGACGCGCTTGGCAGAGAAAATTATTACTGAAGACAGGTTGCCGCAAAAAATCAATTACATCGCGGGTGTTGATGTCGCGTATGCTGGCGAATTAGCCATAGGTGCAGTAGCAGTTTTAGACTACGAGTCTCTTGAACTATTAGAGCTGCAAACAGCCACATGCCGAGCGAAATTTCCGTACATTCCAACTTTGCTTTCTTTCAGGGAAATTCCTCCCACAGTTGCTTGCATTAAAAAGCTGAAGTTGCAGCCTGACATTTTACTTGCTGACGGTCAAGGAATCGCACATCCGTACGGATGCGGATTTGCTAGCCATCTCGGACTTGCTATAGGAAAACCCACCGTTGGAGTGGCAAAAAGCAGACTGATTGGTAAGCCTACAGAGATTGCTGGAGAGACCTTTCTAGTTCAAAAAGGTCAGATTATAAGCGCGGTGGTTACAACGAAAGAGGGGACGAAACCTGTTTTCGTTAGCGTTGGCCACCTAATATCGCTTGGGACAGCCGTGAAAATTGTAAAACATTGTACGCGCAACAGTAGAATTCCTGAACCGACTTTGCAAGCTCATAAGATAGCGTCCGAAGAAAAACGAAAAGTTCAAGCGAAACACAAAAGTTTATAATTTTAATCATGTGAAAAGCTCTGCGGATAGTGTTTAAAGTGGAAGTCTCGTTTGAAGAATTTCAAAAGCTGGATCTACGCATAGGAAAAATTACAGAAGCGAACCAGATTCCTGGCTCGAGAAATCTCATAAGAATTTTGGTTGATTTTGGAACGGAGAAAAGGCAGGCAGTTGCGGGGCTCCTGCAGTGGTACAAACCGCAAGACCTAGTCAACAAGAAGTGCGTTTTCATACTTAACCTTCAAAAGCGCAAGGTAATGGGCGTGGAATCGCAATGCATGATACTGGCCGCTGAAGACAAAAAAGGCAACGTTGTGGTGCTGCAGCCAGAAAAGGACATCGTGGAAGGCAGCAAGATCCACTAAGCGGGCTTTTATCGTAGAAACGCGGTGATTGTTCCAGCCTTTGCTTTGTTTCCGACTATGTATTCAACCATTTCTGCGTCTATGTCAAGCCACTTCGCGATTCCAGTAGCCATTTGGACGTTGTTTTTGAAAATGATTTTTAGGTAAGGCAAGACCTCCTTTGAAGCGCGAGCTGCGGAGATGTGACATTTTCGCCTGATTTTTAAGCCTATGCGTGACTGCATCGCCCTCTCAGCTTTGGATCTGGACAGCATCATAATGCGGCTTGGAAACTTGAAGGGAATCCATCCGTGAACTTCCGTGTTCTGCCTAGCCATAGCCACGCCCGCCGTCATGTAGTCAATCACGTAGCGTGTAAAGCTCCAATCCTGAGAAGCGCGGATTCTGCCGCGGTAGACATCCGCCATTGAAAGAGCATCCATTGCTTGGGCTAAGTCATGTGGGTCGGTGAGATGTGCGGGAGCGTTCTCGTAAATCCATTCGAAAAGCATGTCTATGTCCACGTCAGCCACGTCCACTGCCTGTTTAGCGCCATAAGAAGTTCTGCCATAAATGATCATCTTAAGCACGTTGAAGATTGATTCTTGCCGATCACGATAGGCAAGCCATGAAACATCATCATACGTTAGACGTTTTTTCCCTTGAGCCAAAGCTTGGAGATCATTCACCGCGGAGCGAACATCGCCCCCAGACCGCTGGGCGATGAACTTGAGGGCGTTCTCATCGGCTTGAATTCCTTCACGTTCACATACGCGGTTTAAGTGCTTTGTTACACTGCTTGCAGGAGGCTTTTTGAATTCGATGAGGAGGCAATAACTACGGAGCGTCCTGAACCGTGGGTCATAAGCGCTGTTAGCAATCAAAACTATTGGAGATCGTGCGGTTTTTACAATGTCGGTGATGGCTTTGACTCCGCCTTTATCGGCATTTCCCGTCAGCCCGTCTAATTCGTCGAGCAAGACGATTCTTTTTCCACCAAAAAGTGAGCCGTATTGAGAAGCTAAACCTGCGAAACGGTTTATGGCGTCTTCTGTCCTGTAATCGCTGGCGTTTTTTTCCACAAGCTCCATGTGCATGTCGTTGGCTAAAGCCTCAACAGTGACCGTTTTTCCGACCCCAGGTGGTCCATAAAGAAAAGCAGCTCTCTTTTTGGGTACGCCCTTGCTCCAAGAGTTTACCCAATTACTGAACGTTTTGATGGCTTCTGTGTTTCCAATGATTTCAGCGGTGGATGCTGGCTTGTGTTTGACTGCCATGCCGCGTACAAAAATGGCACCTATTTTACTTTTTTATTTCATAGCCCGCTTCAACGAGCCTCGCTAACAGAGCGCTCAATTGCACCTCTTCGTCGGAGCCCTCTACAAGGCGATAATCTATCTCGCCTGCGATGTCTGCTAGCTTTATTTTCCAGGGTTCTGGAATNTCTGNCGCTTTNAAAATNTCNGTGTGAATCTGCCGAATTATGTCGCTNCCAGCTACNCCGTACTTTTGAATCATATCGCGCAACTGTTTTCTAGCACCTAAAAAGTCGCCTTTAATGGCGGTGGTTAGCATTTTTTGCACGTCNGCAGGGCTGGCTCTGCCAGTTATCGAGTAGACNAGCTTGGCGTCTACGGGTTTGTTCACTGATGCCGCAGATTGCAGCGTGTTTATGGCTTTTCTGAGGTCTCCGCCGCAGACTTCGAAGATTGCTTCAGCGCCATCAGGTAATAATTGGACGTTTTCGCGGTCAGCGATGTGCTTTATGTAATTGTCATGTTCCTCTCGGGGCAGAAAAGTAAACCTGAAAGGTGCACATCTGGACTGAATTGGCTCAATTATTTTGCCGCTGTAATTCGCGCACATAATAAAACGGCACGTTTCAGTGTACCTTTCCATAGTTCGCCGTAAGGCTTGCTGGGCATCAGAAGTCATGTTATCAGCTTCGTCCAGAATCAGGATTTTGAAAGGAATTTCGCCGATAGAGCGAGACCTTGCAAAAGTCTTCACAGTTTCCCTAACAACATCAATGCCTCGCTCATCACTGGCGTTTAACTCCATAAGGTGTTCACGGTAGCCTTCACCGTAAAAGTCGCGAGCCAAACACAGAGCGGCTGTGGTTTTGCCCGTTCCCGGCGGTCCAGCAAAAATGCAGTGAGGCACGTTTTTGGATTTAACGAAACTCTTTAAACGTTCAACGATTTCCTTCTGGTCAACCATGTCGCCTAGCCGTTTTGGCCTGTATTTTTCAGCCCACATTTCAAAACTCAAACAGGTAAGCCTCCTTTCGTGCTAATTAAATGCTCATAGTGATTATATTTGTTTTGGGCAGGCAAGATTTCTTTCCCTTCAGACATATGTTTCGTTTATTTCGTATACAATAGAA
>JGI2171J19970_10000524_pt1 | contig 20605 bp, 16 predicted proteins | sample DeeMarSWOR324_28_FD_19970 | JGI IMG/M metagenome (IMG submission 19970) | reverse complement strand
AGGTGTTGGGGCAGGTGCAGGGGCGGGGGCAGGAGCTGGAACAGGTGCGGGGGCTGGTGCAGGGGCAGGAGCTGCACTCTTAATCTGAGGTAAGACCTGTTTTGTGATGGCCATTTGAATTGTTTTTTCAATCTTTTCTGCCATCTTTGCTTCCATTGGAGCTAGCCCATCGGTAACGGCTTTGCCAGTAGCTGTCATGATATTGCCAATGGCATTATTCAACGCATCAATGCGTTTTTCAAGAGCCTTAAGCTGTTCTCCGTGTTCCTTTTGCACTTTATATACTTGGGAAATGTATCCGATAATGTTTTTGAGTTCTTTATCTATTCCACCCTTTGCAGCAGCGGGTTGAGCGGCTTTCGTATCTTTGGACATAATAGTTCCATCTCCTGAAACACTACACTAACAATAATTAGCAAGGGGAAGTAAAATCCTTCCGCTATCACCCAGTCCGATGGATGTCAAATAAAGGTTTAGTTACTTTTATGGAAAAAATCAGTCGAATATCATTCAGACTGTGAAACCTCGACATTAACGGGTATTCCTTGGCGAACCGCTGCTGTTACAATACAATAATTTTCAAAAATCTCCACACACCGCTGGAATCGCTTTGGATCCTCTTCTGCGGTCTTGGTCAGGATCTTTACATCGACGTGGTGAACACGCCATCGCCCCTCCTCATTCCGAGCTGTGGTTGGCGTCACTTCTGCCTGAAGAGAGTCAACTACTAACTTACTTCGTTGCAGGCAAAACATCAAACTGGCTGACAGACAGTTCCCAATTGCTGCAGCTAGCACTCGTGTAGCGTTGGGCCCTTTGTCTTGGCCAAGCGGTGAGGGCTCATCGAGTGTCAATTCCGGGAATTCGGGTTTATCAAACTGGACGCGAAATTCGAAATCATCCACACGTTCAACAATTATTGAGTAACTGTTTGTCTCGTCTTTTTCTGGCAAGGGCAATCACCACTGGAGCAATGATTCACTCTTCCTATTTATCGGCATTGGAAATTTATGCCGCTGACTACAAAACCCGATTCCAATGGAAGGTGTTACCTTTGATGAGATGGTACTCTTTCATTGGACACGAAGATACCTATTTTCCTTTTTTCGCTAGATACTCTTCTTGAAGAACTCGACGTAGTGTTTTACCTACCATGCTCTTGGGAAGATCGTCACGGAATTCGATATATTCAGGACGCTTATAGTAGGCAAGCTTGTCTTTGGTGTACTCTTTGATTTCTTCCGCAGTTGCGGTTTCGCCTTCCTTTAAGACGACGAAAGCCAAGACTGTTTCTCCGCGAGCTTCATCTGGAATGCCAACAACTGCTGCATCAGCAATCTTCGGATGTTCAAAGAGCACTTCTTCGACTGTCCTTGGGTATACTTTGAAGCCAGCTCGATCAATCATCTGTTTGGCTCGGTCGACGATGTAAAAGTAGCCATCTTCGTCCATTTTGGCGATGTCGCCAGTGTGGAGCCAGCCATTTGTGAGCTGTTCTGCCGTTTCCTCAGGTTTATTCCAGTATCCTTTCATTATCTGTGGACCCTTAATAACTAGTTCACCTTCTTGTCCTGGCGGCAGGTCTTCGCCTGAATCGAGATCAATGATTTTCGCTAGTGTACTTGACATTGGTAAACCAACTGAACCTTCACGTTTCTTGTCGAAGGGGGGCTTCTCTTGGATTGGATTACTGTGAGTAACAGGGCTAGCTTCGGTGAGACCATAGCCTTCCACAATATTGGCACTGGCAATGTCTTCAAAGGCTTTGGCAACCGCCATCGGAAGCGGTGCAGCACCTGAAAGGCATGCGGTGACGGAACTGAGATCGTATTGGTCGAGGTCATCTCGTTGGAGAAGTGACGCATAAAGCGTAGGAACACCTGGGAACAAGTAAATCTGATATCGTGGTATATCGCGTAAAATTTGGTCGAGGTCTGGACGGGGATGGAGTACAAGTTTGCCTCCGAGAAGGATAGTGCTCAGCAAACAGACAGTAAGTCCGAACGAGTGGAAGAAGGGTAAGACCGCAAGTGTTGCTAGACCTGTTCCACGCTTTGCAAATGGAATCCAGTTTCGACATTGATGGGCATTCGCTACAAGGTTAAAATGCGTTAGGATTGCTCCTTTTGGAGTGCCCGTGGTTCCACCAGTATAGAGAAGAACAGCTGGTGTCTCTTTAGGCTTCACTGTGACTTTAGGTGGTTTAGCTTCAGCTTTTTCGAGTAATTCACCCCACAACTGATAGCCTTTCACATCTGGGGGAGTGAAACTGACTTGCATACCTGGAAATGCATCAGCCATCGTCGTGACAATCGTATGTTCAATCTTGGTGTTGTCACGAATCTTCGCATAGTTATCATGCATAATGTCAATAATGATGATGGCCTTTGCCCCTGCATCATTAAGCTGGAACTGAATTTCAGGAGCCTGATAGAGGGGATTGATTAGGGTGAGGATAGCCCCAGCTTTAAGAACTCCAAAAAATGCTGTGAGGAATTGAGGCATGTTTCCTAACATGAGGCCAACAACATCGCCTTGTTTAATGCCTAACTTATTCAACGCATTCGCTAATCGGTCCGATTCTTCATTGACTTGTTTGTACGTTCTTTCTTGTCCGAGAAAAATGCAGGCAGCAACTTCAGGAAACTCTTTGGCGGTGTCTTCAAGAAGTCGGTGGAGGGGAATTTCAGGGAAATCAATGGTTTCAGGGACATTGGGTTCGTAAAATTTCAGCCATGGTTTTTCCATTGGGTTGTAACCTCCCAATTCGTATCGACCTATAATGTATAGAAGGTAAGGAAAAGGCTTGTCATTGTCTTTGGAAAACTAACAACTCAGGTTGATTTGAGTTAGATAAACCATCAGAGAATCCAGATAAGTCAATAACCATTATATTCTGCCTAAAAGTGTCACAATACGGTGCAAAAGTGTCAGAATAGCACTAATCCTCACGTTTCAAACTTCAAAGAGGTGCTAATCAGGTGCCGCTTTCCCTAAGCATTTCGATTAGCACTTCGGTTGTCAGAACAATTTCGCAACGGTTCCAGTGGACAACCCTTAGAGAAGGTGGGCTTAAAATATTCTCTGTCTCCTCAGTTTCCATCAATAGAAGAGGCGCCAATAGGGTGCTAATCGCCTTCTGGCAATAGTTAGATATCGGATATATCCCTTAACTACATTATCGGTTAACGTATCGGTTGCCAGAACACAAATCGCCTCAACAACGGTTGACAATTCATGAGGGAGTTGATAGCAACAACTGGCAACTCATCAGAGTATGCTTCAATTTCCTTATTAAAAACTTCAATTAGCCCTTTATCAATTACCAGTTTATGAGTAGTTTATCCAAATTCCTAGCTCCCCTAATCTTAAAATCGTCGAGATTAAATCAACCTCTAACAGGTTCAAATGCTACTAATTCAAGACGATCCGTAACCTCACGTGGGAATATCGGAACCAGATCTATCCCTACATGGACAAGGGCTTCCACAAATTCAACAAAAACTCCCTCAAGGAAGACGTTCTCACTTAACATCATACCGTTTTCAAAAATGAAATGAATCAGGACCGAAAACAGTACCCGGGACCCTCGGACGGCTACCTTCACTTTCAAAGATGTAACCAAACAACTTTGATTTAGCAGCTAAGGTTTGCCCAAAGGGAAGTGGTTCAAATCGGCATTAATCAAGTGGTCTGAGCAGAAGTCCATCTACACATCTACGGCAAACCGGAGGAGATTTCAATCGCTTATACAATCATCTAGGTGGCAGGTATCTCAAAAAATGGATTTATATTTCTGGATGGGCGAGAGATAATTGGAATTCTTAAAGAAGGTTCCATCATTAGGAGGGGTTAAAAATTACTCAACCGGAATCTCAGCAAGACACCAGAAGAAAGAAGTCCTATAAGCGCATAGTTGCCTATTATGCGGTCAATTTGATTGCGCTTTTCGTCCTGATCGTCTTCCTCATCCTAGGGGGGCAGCTAAATTTGGTGACATGGATGGTTACCTTAAGTCCATCAGCCTCTTTCCCCTTCTCCTGGCTGATAATAATAATCATTGTGAACGTAATCATTGTAACCGTTCTTATTTGGTTAGGTGTCCCTATGAGGAGTCTTTTCCTGTGCGGAACGACGCGCTCCCACTATAACCCCTTCCGGAGAAGAGCGAAAAAACCGCGAGATGACGAAGAAGCCAATTGATCGTGGACCCGACGTTGTATCTAGGCAAAAGGTTCGGTGGAGAAAAGCCGAAAGAAGGGGGGACTCCCAAACCATCCTTGTGGGGCTGATTCGGGAGATATTTGTGGTGTTTGGGCAAAGCTCAAAGTCTCTAATCGTGATACCCTTTCCAGCAGACCCACAACCTGCCTAAGAAACCCCAGAATCAAAGCCACCAGTCATCTTATCGTCACCGAATACCTTATGACCAACGAAATTACTCAATAAGCAAAGAGGGGAAGTTATGAGTAAACTCCCAAAGGGCGTAAAGAAGGCTTTAGAGAAATATGGAAAGTATCTACAGAAGATAGATCTTGCCGAAGAACTGGCAATCAAAGAATTACCACAATTTAAAAATATAATTTTTTTTTCTTGATATGGATGCCCGTCCGGGAATAAATAGGCTTTTTCTCGAAAGATGTAAGAAAACCCGAAAAGTCAAACAAGAAAGAAAAACAGGAGTGGAAAGGCAATAAGTGCAAACTCAATCAAGACCAACAATCCTCCAATTGGGTTTGCTGTGAACCAGAGACCAATCACCGATACAATGGCGTTGAAAATAAGTGTAAAAATGAAAGTCTTCGTCATATATTTGATCAAATACCTACCTAACCCAAAAATTGCCATACGGTATTCCTAGTGCTGCATATGTGCTGAGCGGTGGGATGTGTTAGATTGTCGGTTCCTGATATTCTTCGATTTACTCCACCATCCAAGGTTCTTTGGGACTCCCTGTCTCGACCGCCACAACTACAGCTTTGATTATATCTATAAGTTTTCCACTCTGAGCTTGTTTAGACTGGGATGCCGAATAATGTCGCGAGATAAAGGATTAATGGACCGAAGATGAAGAATAGAAACCAGATCATTAGCATGGCTCCAATTCCGAACCACAAAATCATCAGAACACGATAGCGAAAAAGACTGATGAAGTGCACTCGGAAATACACATCACTAAATTCACTATCAAAACGGAGACCAAGTCGATAGATGCGGAGTAATCCACCATCTTCAAGATCGATAGGGGACGGGATATAGATATGGTTCATAAACTCGGATGTCCCATAGAAGTTAAGGGGATACGTTAGAATCAGTCCCATTCGTTTGCCTTTCCAGGAACGGGGAACTTGATGGCTAATTTCAAGGTCCCTGCAGGTTTGGTGCTTGGCTGGACCCCGTTGACAGGTCATGGAGCCTGGTCTTACGTTCCAGAGCACCTTGTCTTGATAGGGGTGGCCCTCTGGGAAGAGGTGTGCCTTTTCTCGAAATATGTACGAATTCAATAGTAGCCATAAGATGAAGATGAAGAAGAGGGGTACCATGAGGAGGAAGGCCAAAATCAAATACAATAAGCTGCGAGTCATATTGACAGGGTTTACAAACTGAATGGCTGAAAAAACGAAAGTTAGTATTAGCCCTATAACAAGGTACTTAGAAAATGCTTTGGTTAAATATCCAAGTCTAACCCAGAAATTTGCGAATGGGACGCTGAGATGTTTGTATGTGCTGAAAGGTTCAATGTCCTCGCTTTTTGCTTTAGCCTTTTTTGGACGGGTATAATCCAGGATGGATTCCAAATCACTTAGGACGATTCTGGGTTGGTCGATTGGTGGAAGCTTTCTCTGATAACGCACGCGAACATTCGAGTCAAGGTAGGCACCAATAAGTAGTATTGCTGAACCAAGGACCACCATGACAAGCATGAAGAAAAGACCGATGTAAAGAGATAAAATCAATCCAGATATTACCAAAATTGTCCCTACGAGCATAATAGTAATACCCAAGTAGTCTTGGAGTGTTTGTCTATACTCGTCCCGCGATCTCCCCCCTCGAAATTGCCGGGGTTTATACGTGGTAAGCATCGATCCAATGAATATCAATACCAGACTAGGAATTAATGTTGCAATTGTCAATAAAAGAATCCTTAAATAAATAAACATCAATGCAAATAAATCCAAAATTACCCCAATGACGATAAGGATAAAACCCAATGGCTTCCAGCGGGTTCTTCGATTCATGTTTCACCCACAATGCTGTAATTTTTCGATAATTCCCTTTCGTGCCTCCGTTTGTACAGGGTTAACCTCTCCTATAAATTTACCAGATTGAACTGACCGTTGAAGTTTATGACTTTCTCCTCTTTTTGTCGCATTTTACGATCAAGTATTGAGTAATTGTTTGAGATTGAACCCGAATTTTAGCTATCAACGGTCTAAGTAAAGGGTTTTAAACCGACATACATATTCAGGTAGTGAGGTTATGACAGCGGGAGGTCAACGGAGGTATCAATTAGCCTAGGCTTTCCGTCATCAGTCCTGATTATACTGGCTCTTCAGGAATACGATTAATATGAATCGCCTTAATTTTACTAAATGGTGTGGAATTACCCTCACTCTTTTACTTTCTTTCTCAATTGTATTTCCCCAACTAATTCCACCGTCGTTTTCTCTGTCGACAACGGCTAGCACTAAAACAGGTCCAATAAGATCTTTAGTTACGGATTCGGTTGTTCCTCAAACGGCTAGCCCTCAATATTTGATTATCACACCCAATAGCACCTGGGTCGATTCGTTCGCCTTATGGAAGGACTTGAAAGGTGTGCCTACACAGGTAGCAAATATCTCGTCAATCCAAACACAGTATCCTCTCAGTCCGTCAATCCGTGATACTGCTGAACAAATCTGGAATTATATTCATGGCGTGTATACGAGTGTATCACCCGCCACGCTCCAGTGGGTTCTACTTATCGGAGATAATGTGACGCTCCCCTCACGTTATGTGTATCTTCCTGACACATCGGAGTGGACAAATCTCAGTCCCACCCTTAAACCCACGGACTTCTACTATGGTGTGATGGACGACTCCAACTGGGATGATGACAACGATGGGCGCTGGGGTGAATGCAACACCTTCAATGTGGGTGGGCCTACTACTGATGAAATTGGGGACTGGATCCCTGATGTCTTTGTAGGCCGGATTCCCTTCAATGACCAAACAATCGTGACCAACATACTCAACAAAACAATTACCTACTCTCGCAATCCGACGAGTTATTCCACTACTGGCTGGGACACTTTCCTGTTAGCTGGCGCATTAAGCAACTATGATGAAGAAGTCTCCGGCTGGTATGATGGCGACTATACGGACGAAGCAGAACTAAGCGACTATATCAACGACAATATCATTCCAAATTATTACAGTAAGTTCCGCTTCTATGAAGACCGCTTTTTTGTTTGGAACTACTCAACTTCTAATTCCTTTGAAAAATTGAACAACACCGCAGTCTTTCAAGGATTAAACGCTTACTCGCCAGCTCTCGTTAACTTGGCGAGTCATGGTAGTCCAACCGATATGCAACGTAAATACGACTCCAGTGGCTTACCTTATGCAACTTACTTCAACCGTGCTTCTCCTGGTTGGAACGTCAACGTTACTGGAATCGCTATCGGTGATCCTGATAACGATAACTTCAACGAAATCGTGTATACACATAATGCTGGTACGCCAGCTAGTGCTCAAAACGGGACCATCTGGATGGCGGACGGACTCGATTTCAATACTAACGTCCTTGTATGGGATCTTTGGCTTAATCCTCCACCCGGTAATCCCTCCTCTTATGCCACCTGTGTTGATATCGGCGATGTCTGGAATAACAATACCATCTCGGTAGTTGTTGGAACAAGTGCTGGATCAGTGATCATCTTCACTAATTATGCTGCTAGTCTGTGGAGTGCTAGAACCATAAGTGGACCAGAACCAACAGATCCTGTTCTCTGTATCGAAGTTGGGAACGCTGATAATGCGGCCATCCCCAATGGTGGACCCGGTATCAATACTGACATAGCTTGGGGTCATCAGAGTGGCTTTGTAGGAATTGCGACTTGCTTTGGGGGAGCTGTCCCAGCGATTAATGTGGTTATTCCAATTGACAATTTTGGGCAGGCTGTCTATTCCATAGACGTTGGTGACCCTGACGATGATATGGCCGGGGAAATCACGTGTGGAACAGGATATGCTGGTCCTGATGGGGATGTATACCTCCTCACCTACAATCCAATCGCTGGTCCACCATGGACGCGTCAAACTATCGATACCAATGTTGGTGGCATTGTGTATGGACTCGACACTGGTGATGCTGGAAATGATAATTACAACAAAGTCGTCATCGGCGTTGGAGACGGTGCCATTTACATGTATGAAGCTGGCTGTTTGGCACTCGGCTGGGCTGGCTTTAATGGTGGTACTGATGCAGGAACCAAACAAACTATCTCGAATTCAGGCAGCAACGCTGGGTCAGTTCGATGCCTTAAAGTAGGATATGTGGACGACAACGATATTTCAGCAACCGCTCAGGTTGAACATATCAGTATTATTGCTGGAAACCAGTATTCTGGAATTCGGAAGTATCATGCAAACAATGTTTCTGGGTTCGTCGATTGGGTAACGATTGCACGGGATAATCTCATGTTTCTTGGACCTATAGTTTCTGATTTGGATGTTGGCGAACTTAGTTACACAACAGGTGAAGTTACAGCGGATGAGGAAATTGCTGCAGGGTACAATGTACTATTTGGCTTTCCCATTCCTGGGTTCAATTGGTTTGAGTGGCCCTATGCGGACTGGGCTAACATGCTCTATATGGGTCAGGCAGGGAATGCCACATCAACCATTCCCCATCTGGTCTATGCTGATTCCTGTCTCACAGGAGCCTATGATTATCCAGGAGATTCATTATCTGATAGATTCCTCTATAACATGGCAATTGGTTACGTAGGATCAATACGAATTTGCTGGTACTATCGGGGTACAATGGCAAACTCCTTTGCATGGGGACTAAGTCGCTGGATGTCGCAAGACTACTGGCAAACCTTCTTCGGAGGCAACACCAACTTCCGATCAGGTGATACTCTCTACGTCAGCAAAATCAACTATATCACCGCTTTTCAATCAACACACACGCAAGCAACCTGGGAGACCTATCACCGTAAGAATCTCCTCAGTTATGCCCTCTTCGGTGATCCTGAAGTCGATGTCTATACCAACAATCCTAGAACACTCACGGTCACATATCCCTCAAATGCCCTCTATACTGGTGACACTGTCTTCAGAGTGATGGATGGGTCAACACCAGTTGCAGGAGCAACAGTGTGTCTATGGGATACTGATGGGTCCTACTACGAAGTTCGATCAACGAATAGTACAGGCCACGCGATTCTCCATGTAGCTGCACCAGTTCCAAACACAGTCAATGTCACAGTGACCGCTCATAATTACGTTCCGTTTGAAAGTACTGTTGGTGTTGAACATTGGATTGATGTTTCTCAGCCAACAGTGTCTTACACGGCGGTAACTGCTTCCATTGATATTACTGGTGTGACTGCTACCTGTAGTAACCCTACTCATGGCACTCTGGATGACATCGAAGCCACTACTCATACCTATGCAATCTACGATAACTCAACGGGTTACGCAACAGGGATAGATGGAGATTTGACCTGGACAGGCAGCGAATGGCAAGTAACGGGTCTTAACGTTTCAACGCTCTCTATCGGTTCCTACTATGTGCAATGCATATTCGCAGATGCTGATGTAACCGACACTCTTGGGCCACCATCAGATGTTTTCACAATTAGTCCACCGACAACACCCACACCCCCGCCATTCGATATTATCCAATGGTTGATGCAAAACTGGGTCTATATTGCTATGGTGCTAGTTATTGTCATTTTGATAGCTATCATCATAATGATAATTCGACCTAAGAAACCCAAATCCGAATCTGCCACATCATAAATACTCAAGTCCTCCTCCAACAAGAAATCCCTTGTTGGAGGATTCTCCCTCTTTTTACTCCAGTAATCCGACTTCTTGTCGATACGTCTTATATTCGCGGATACTCTCGAGAGAAATTCGGCTAACAACGACTGCTGCAGTATTTGTGGGTGCAATCTTCAGTGCTTGAGAGGATGGGCCCTCGTTATTTCGAAATCGATATGATGGATCTGCAATACAGGATCCACCGCAAGTAAATACGCCAGGGGCATACTCGCGTGAAGCTTGGTCCGCGCTTACAATGGGGATTGTGTATTCTTTCGCTCGAACGGCGATAAGGGATTGCCACGCCCATTGTCCATACTGAATCTGTTCCGAATCAAGAACTGTCGTCATAGTGGGGATTGCCAGAAAATCAACTTTGGATGCAACTTGAGACACAAGGTCATGAAACCAGAGATCAGAGCAAATTAAAATCGCTACCCGAAAATCCCGAATTTTGAAGGTAGGTGTTTGAGTCCCTGCTTCTAATCCTAAGTGTTTCTCTGCACGAAAAGGGTGCCGTTTATCATAACTTCCCAGAATTTTTCCACGAGATGAGAACAAGTAGGATCGATTGCGCCATTTGTGCTTTTCCGTTTGAGATGGAATCGTTCCTGCTATCATCGGAATTTTGTACTCTTGGGTTAGGTGGCTGATGGAAGCATGAATTCGTTTCGTAAGTTGATCACTTTCATGTTTCGTAGCCGCCCATTCGCGAAAGGTTCCGAATGCATATTCAGGTAAGACAACGCAATCGGGCGTTTCATTTTGTGATTGAATTTGATTGAGGCTCTCCTTAATTTGAAGAAATGTGTCAGTGGGATTAGGCGCCGGTTCAATCTGCAGTGCCGCTAATGTCACGGAATTTTCTTTGCTCACGCTTTTTACCTCTATTCCTAGTAACCTAAGCTTCTAGGGATTCCAGGCGCTCTCCGGGTTTTGGAATCATATTCCCAGGATTCAATATCCATTCAGGATCAAGAACTTGTTTCACCGCAGCCATTTCCTGCAAACCGGATTCTCCGTACATGACTTTAAGGAAAGGTCGTTTAAGTTTGCCAATGCCGTGTTCAGCACTCACGGTTCCTCCTAATTCAACGGCTTTCTGAGCAAATCGTTGGTAAATGCGCATCCCTTCATCGACTTCCTCATTGGTTCGTGGGAGAATATTGACGTGAAGATGATTATCGCCGATATGCCCGAATATGATGTATTCCATTTTTGCTTCTTCTAACAGCTGTTTATAGAAGGCAAGTATTGTCTCTAAGTGTTCGTCTGGTACAGCCATGTCTGTGCCAAGTTTGTGGACTCGTGAATGTTTCTGTTTCCGCTGAGCGATTAACGCGTTTACGGTTTCAGGGATAAGGTGACGGACAGCTTTCATTTTGTCTAGGTCGCCTGGGTCAATTCCTGCCCAAGTATCATCCATTCCAATTCCATGCTCATTGAGTAGTTCCTGCGCTGCCAAGAATGCGGACTCCATTTCGGCTTCCATGAAGGGTATCTCAAAGAAAATAATGGCCTGGCATTGTTCTACTTGGGGTGGCACCGTAACACCCGCACTCCCTTTCGCTCTAGCATCACGGAGCATTTGTACTGCATGAGAATCAAAATATTCAATGAGAGTTGGTTGGAGTGGGCTTGTTTCGCTTCTCACTGCTTTCACGAAGTTAATGGCTGCCTCCTCAGAGGGGAAAAATGCAAAGATGGTGAGTGTCTGTTCGGGATATTTTTCGAGCCACACTTCTGTCTCCGTCACAACTCCCAGGATGCCTTCACATCCTATGAAGAGATCGATTAAATCCATCTTAGGATGCGCAAAAAGCCCTGCCGCATTCTTCGTTGAAGGCATTGAATACTCGGGGATTTTCACATTGATTGTAGAACCATCTGAGAGCATGATTTGGAAAAGACCATTATCAGCAAAAAACTCACCTCGGGGAATCGTAAGGACATCACCATTAGCGAGCACCACTCGAATCTTGCGAATCCAATTACGGATGGCCTTGTACCGAAAAGAGCGAGCACCCGACGCATTCGCTGCAACAGAACCCCCTAGATGAGCGGTCATTTCTGTGGGATCCGGTGGAAAGAAATACGTTTGTGAGTCTTTAAGAAACTCTTCTAATGCTTTCTGCTCTTCATGAGTTCCTTTTCCTTTCAATACATCCAGCAGTTTTTTCAGAACCGCGGAGTTGAGGGTTTCTAAGGTGACTCCTGGTTCAGCCCGAAGATACCACCGCTTCTGAGATTGGTCAAAGCCCATCCCAAGAAGATTAGTCATCAACTCCAAAGTCAGGAGAGCCCCTCCTTGTGGGACAGCCCCACCAGTGAGGCCTGTACGTCCTGCAGTAATCGTCAGGGGTGTTTTTGTTTGATTCGCCCAACTGATAACAGCAACAACATCCGCCTCAGTACGGGCATAGAATAGGTGTTCGGCTCTTCCGTCACCAAAACGGGCTTCGTCAGTCAAATAATCACTACAGTCTTCAGCGATAGTTTTCTCGCCTTTCACCGTTCGTATAGTACTGAGTTTTGATGGGGTAATCGCTTCTGCCTTAATGTGATTTGTGGCCATGAATTCCACCGGTAGTTCACTTTGAACTCGAACACTTCGCCAGTTCCTTAGTCAAATATCTTTTGGACATATTGACGTGCTGCTCGGGTAATTCAAGTATGTGATTAGCGAGGATGTGGCCTGGCATAAGCTTAGTTGTTTTCTTCGCTATTTTGTGCATCTTTTGTTTTGCGCCTAAATGGGTTGTAGTCAGAGAGGGGACCTCTAAGGCGCGGGATTCCTTTTAGTTCATAACCTGCCCAGGCTAAAATGGCGAAAATAAAACCTAACACAATGAATGGCGTTATGAACCACACAAATGGAATTGGAGTGTAGCTAATTGGGCGTAAGGAAAAGGGATACGGAGGATTAAAATTAATCATCCAAGTTGTGAAGTCAAGGTACCCGCCAAAGACTAGGAAGAAGATAATGAGGCTAAATAGCACCCAATAGCCAAGTACCACATCATATGACTTTTTGTATTTAGGCTGTTGCTTGGTCTGTTGCTGTCCTATTCTCTTCACCCTCCTATCTATCTGGTGTTGTTCATTAAGTCAATTCTATCTAGCAAACTGGAGGATTTAAACCTGTTTCATTCGACACTTCCTTTAGGAACCCCCAACACCAAGAATGTGTCTAAAACCACTATCGCACCTGACGAGTATACTTATAGAATTGATGACTGAACTCAAGGAAAGATTAATTGGAAGAAGGGCAAAAATCGAAGTATAGCTGCTCTCTATTCTTTTTTTCTCCAAAACCTAATTGGAGTTTTATGATTTTTTGCTTGTCAAAAAAGGCTAACCTTATATCTTTGGATTCAATTCCTTTTTTGCTGGAACTACTCTTGTGAGGGTAGGTATCGTTTCTTACAAAACAACTTATCTATTGCTCATTTTTTGTCAGAATGATAATGTGGCCTTTATCGTTGCATCTCCAAGAGATTTTATTTGAAATCCCAAAGACCTGACTAAGCTAATCATTCGGAAATTATCTGCCAGAATAATTCCATAAATGGAATTCATTTTCTTACTCTTACTGATTTCTATGATGTACTCAACCAATTTCCTTCCAAGCCCCTGCTTCTGCCATCGATCAGCGATAAAAACTGCAAACTCACCGGATTTCTCCTCCTAATCAAGGCAAAGGCGAACAACTCCAATGAGCTGTTTTCGTTCCCTCTCTTCAATCTCTGCTACGAAAGCTAGCTCAGAAACGAAGTCAATACTACAATACCGGACTAACTCTTCATGTGGCATATCACGAATAATATGAAAGAACCGGTAACGCACTGTATCCGAAGAAAAACTACGAAATAATTCAAGCATCAAAGGCTCGTCTTCAAGTCGAATCGGTCTTACCAGTACAGATTTTCCATTCTTAAGTTTCCATGCCCTTCTCCTTTGTGAAGCTCGAATCCATTTCACATCACTTCACTCCGTAATTCTGGTCGGGCTGTGTGTATTGATGCTGAGTACGCTTATTCAAAGGTGAATTCGTCTTCCTTCAACAGAAAGTCGTCGAGTTTATCTCGGGCTTTTTCTCGTCGGTCTTGGTGTTTGGTTAGGAATTTTATGGCTAAATCAATGCAAATGTTTTTGCATTCGCCACAAAGCATCTCGCCACTTCGACAGCGTTGTTCCAGTTCGTTGAGTTTATCCTGTTGGGGGATGAAGACGAGCTGATAATTTGCGAAGACAGAACAAATTTCGGGTTGTCCACCGAGTTTACGCTGTTCCGCCGCATTACCTCGACCACCCGTAAAGGCGTTTTGCAGTTTCTTCTTAATCACCTTTGGAGGATCCACGGTGAAAAGGGCAGACTCGGGATCTGATGCTGACATTTTTCCACCCTTTTGGAGTCCCTGGAGAAACCGTGAATGCAATATGCCTGGTTTGTAGTAGCCTAGTTTGGGAAGGACATCCCGGGCTGCTCGGAAGTGGGCGTCTTGGTCAATGGCTAGTGGAATGACGCAGGGTACATTGTGTCCTACGCGTACGGAATGGAGGAAGGCAGGAACGGCTTGGAAGCTGGTGTAAAAGATGGATCCTATGTTGTTCGAATTGGTGAAACCAAAGATGGCTTTCGCAGTGGAGAAGGTGATTCGTTTAGCCACATGAATTGCAAGTGGATAGATAGTACGGGCGTGATAAGAGTCGATGATGATATCAGTTAATTTCGGATCGAACCCAGTCGCAATTAGATCGAGGGCATTTTCTTTAGCAAAGTGCCGTGTCTGTTCGAGTTCAAGGTCAAAATGAAACAGGTATTTTTCGTCGTCGGTGAGTTGGAAGTAGTAGGGGCACTTGAATTTGTCTTGCATCCATTTGGTGAAGATAAACTGTGTGAGATGACCGATATGAGTATGTCCACTTGGTCCTCGTCCATTGTACAAGAAGAAAGGATTCCCTTTGTCATATTCATCAAAAACGAATTTCATGTCACGGTGACTGAAGTAAATCCCTCGTTCCAACAAGTAATGGAGTTCACCTGTATACTTCTTGATACGGGCGAGCAGTTTGTTGTCAATCAGTTCGGTGCCAAATTCTTTCACTAGTTTCGCATAATCGACATCGCCTTTTACTTCCCATGGGGTCACTACAAATTCTTCATCACTGGGCAAAGTGCATCTCAACTCCGTTCCGACAATGTTCAACTACAGGGCGACTCTTCTTTCCAAGGCTTTGAAGAGAATACGATACTCTGCAGGCTAAGTCCTCAAAAGGTGTTACGGTAGCAGAGCTCACTAGGCGGAGAGAAGAGAACAGGTTATGGATTTGGCCAAAAACAATCGCCTATCATCCTTAACTACCAACGCACAATCACTGGTGCTCGTATATAAATTATATTACTAAATTTCATCCAAATGCAATTCTGGAGTCTCTGAATTCGAAAGCAAGGCTTTTTAGAATCAATCTCCCATTGAAACCCGAGGGAATCTTTCTCTCTGAGGGAAGAACATTGAATGAAAAATTGGATGCAACTGAACCCAAATATGTTCAATTAGATTTTGGTGAAGTACTTGGAAGTTCACTTCGCTATTGGCTGAAGAACGTCAAATCCTTCTGGATGATCTTCTTTGTCATTCACCTGGTAATGGTGGCAATCGGTTATGGAGCCTTTTTCCTTTCTGGCGGTAGTTTACTGGTTGCTGAGGCTGCAGACATACTAGGCGCTATAATCCCTTACTGGGTCATATCTAGCTATTTCCTCGATATTGTATCCATTGCTATTGTCATTGTTCTCGGAGCTGTTATTATTGTAAACATTGGCATTGGAACAGTCCTCGGGGGTATGGTCATACGACATACCGCGGAGCATCATGCCGAACAGATACCCACGTTGGGTGAAAGCTTTAGAGACTCTCGGAACCGTTTTTTGGTCCCTCATAGGAGCCCAAATTTTGATTCTTCTCCTCACCCTTTGCCTATCCGTTGGGGGCACATTTCTCATTGTTCTTATCGCAGTGGGCTCAATATTCGTCTTCGGATTTTTCGGGGCTCTCGTTGGGCTTGTTATCAGTTTAGTCGTACTGTTGATAGCGCTCATTTACGTTCCAACACGTTTAGCTGTTGCATTCCCAGCGATAATTCTCGATGGTGAGAGCGCTGCTGGGAGTCTTAATCGCAGTTGGAACCTCGTGAGTGGAAACTGGTGGCGAACCTTCGGTATCATGATCATTATTGGGCTTGTCAGCCTGTTAATTGGACTACCTTCTGCAATTGTCTCATCAATGATTACAATGAGTGTCTTTACTCCAAGTCTGACGATAATTTTCATCATCATCTTTATCCCTGTTAGTGCAGCATTCTCCGGTTTTGTTGCTCCACTGGGACTCTCAACAACCACCATGATCTATCATGACCTCATGGGTCGTCAATTTGGACCTTTCGAACCTGCTCAACCTGGCGTTTCCGTACGAAGACCGGGTATGCTTCATCAATACAATGAATGTCCTGTGTGTAAACAAGCGGTTTCTGGACGTGACCGTTTCTGTGGTCAGTGTGGTCGTGACTTAACCATCTAGAATCTAGAAAATGAGATGCTAACGGGAGTCACTGTTTAACATCTGTATTGTATTTCATTGGATTTCATCCGTTGTTTTCAGTGTCGGGAAAGAAGTTTTAAATTCTACATCGGAGACTTTACGCCAGTCTGTCACGGGGTCATGGCCTAACTAGGTATGGCAACAGGCTCCAGAAGAAACCACCAGACAGACGGACTGACCGGACATCCGGGATGACGATGTTCTGGAGCGACCTGGTGAAACCTGTAGATTCTGGGTTCAAATCCCAGTGACCCCACCACCCTCTTTTTCAATTCCGTTGAGTGGTAAAACCAATAGGTAATTAAAACCAACCTCATAACTCAGCGCTATCTCTCTTTGGAGGTCAATCATTAATGGTTAAAGATATGACAGAAGCCAATCTCCGTAGCGCCTATGCTGGTGAAAGTCAAGCGCATATGCGATATCTCATCTACAAGGAGATGGCGGAGAAAGAAGGCTTTCCAAACGTTAGCCGATTATTCCATGCTGCAGCTTACGCTGAACAGGTCCACGCGTCGACACATTTCAAACACATTAAAACTAAAGGTGACTTTCAAACCGTTGGTGGTGCCATTTTTGGCACGGAGAACACCTCAGAAGCCCTTCAAACAGGCATTGATGGTGAAAGCTTTGAAATCGCTGAAATGTATCCTGCTTATCGCGCTGTAGCCCAAGCTCAAGGTGAGAAAGGCGCAGACACTAGCTTCAGATGGGCTATGGAAGCTGAAAAAAACCATCTCGATCTGTATCAACGGGCGAAACAAGCTGTTGATCAGGGGAAGGATGCGGATTTTGGTGACATCCAAGTATGTCCTGTATGTGGTCACACTGTAGAAGGTGACGCACCTGATAAATGCCCTGTTTGCAATACACCGGGTAAGGACTTTAAAACCTTCTAAATCAAGAAAAGTCTACAGTACTAATAATATTAGCTAGCCCTATCAGCAGGGTTAGCTAGCATTTTTCTTTTTTATTTGATTGTTGCCCTACTAGCTTTAAAGCAAACGAATTTGATTGCCTAAACAGCGACAAGAGGGTGTTGATTAGGGTGATACTGCCTTCATACGCTTTTCCGCGTTTGCATGGGGATGATTTAACTCGGTCAGGGAATCCTGACGAAAACTTTATCATTTATTCTGAGTATCTCTATTGTAGAGGGAAATTAGATGGGTGAGTCACAGGCGGAACAACAGGAAGTCTTACGTCAAAATATCACCACGTCACTCAAGATAGCACAAAAGAAAATACTTGATTTTGTTGATACCTTAAGTGCTGAGAACCAAGTAGAATTCTGGAAATCAGAATCACGAGGGTTTCGTCCTCCCTCTCAGGTTTTTGTCGATGAATTCATTCCTGAAAGGGAAGAATACGAAGGTAGGATTCTTAATGATAAATCCCTTCCAAACCTTGATGTAAAATTCAAAGGGGAATTTAATGAGCAATTACATGAGGAGCAAGTCGTTTTCTATTTTGGTGACCAAATTCAGCACCCTTCAACTTTAATAACAATCGCTGATGTGTTAATTGCGCGCTGGAATCGGATTGAAGCAGTTGAAGAGGCAAAGCGAGATACAGAAACGCTGCGTGAAGAATTTGAAAAAGTAGCTGACCGAGTAGCTCGAAGTCAGCTAAAAGGTCCGATACAGCGTCTCGAAACAACAATAGAGAAAATAGACGAACTAGAGAAAAGAGAAGAGCAAACTCGTAAGCTGATTGGTCAAACTAAGGAATATCAAGATTGGCGTGTACTGGTATCAGACGTTTATGACCTAAAGAGCCAACATGTGTCACGGGAGTTATTTGAATCTGAAATCAAACGTCTTGAACAGCGAATCGAAGATATTAAGGCAATACGATTATTTTCAATACGAACTGTATTGGAGGTAAGTCTAGCAATTTTTGCAGCTGCTATGACGATATTGAATGCTCTATTGGTACTTGGAATAATTCCGACACCCTAATAGCTTTTAGGCTCAAGAAACCAACAATGTGCTTCATAGAATAGAAAATTCTGTCAAGGTGTGTCGGTTGATATTTTTCGATCCGAATGTCATCATTTTCCTGCAAGCCGTGCTTCCATATGTGGCTTGGGAAATCCTAAACCTCTTCAGTGACCCGCTCATCTATGTTATCCTATTAAGTGTCGCCTTTTGGTGTGTGAACAAACGGGAAGGGAAAATCGCCATCATGTTGGTGATGTTTTCGCATTTCATTAACATCCTTCTCAAGTACGTTTTTGGTATGCCTCGTCCACCACCGGGACTACGTCATAATCCCGAATATGCTGCAGACCAGTCCTATGGATTCCCTAGCGGCGCAGCTCAAACTGCTACATCATTTTGGGGATGGGCTCTTCTTCGTCTACGACGATGGTCAGTTGCGATTATTGGAATTGTATTCATTATTATCACGGCACTAGCTCGGATGGGCATTGGCATACACTACTTCGGTGATGTCATCGGTGGTGTAATTATCGGCATCATCCTCTTGGTATGGGCATATTTTCTTGTCCCCTCACTCGTACCTCGTTGGACGAAATTGCCTCAGAGTATCAAAGACTGGTTTTTCCCCCTCTTGGCACTCATTTTCTTCTTCTGCTACTTCGTTACCTACGCTGTTGGCCTCGACTATTTTCCAACGGAAAACGTTGCCATATCCATGGGTGTCGTTTTCGGTTTTAGCCTTGGGCTCATCTTAGAAACACGTTATGTTAACTTCAGCACTGAGGTATCAAAAAACACAAGGATATTTCGTGCAATCCTCGGAGTTCTACTTGGCCTTACCATCTATTATGGCCTGAGCATGGCCTTTTCCCTGCTCCCGGTATATCCACTCCTTAGCTATTCTGCTCGATTTATTCGGTATACGATTGTAGGCTTCGTTGGCGCTTTTGTCATCCCCTACCTTTTCAACTATCTCGAAATACGAAGAGGAGTAACAAAATCTTAGTCTTGGTAATCGAATTTCATTCAAATGCGCTTAGTCAGCCAATCCTATCGCACTTGGATATCAGTGCCTAAAACAATTTCACCAAACATTTCTTGTTTCGCTTGACAAATTGGACACTTATGAGGTGGTTCTTCACGGAACGTGACATAACCACATACTTTGCAATAGAAGAGCTTGCGATTTGTATCTGATGTCTCACTAACTGCTTCTGACTTCACTGTTTTTTCGGGTGCTTTACCCATAGCTCGATCGATTTTTTCTTGGGGACGACGTTCCGGAATCGGTTGCATAGGACGTTTTCCTTCAACAACATCCTTGGAAACGTAGAGCGCACAGAAACATTGTCCGAACTCTTCCACGTCCGGATCCCGATAATCACAAGGGCAAATGATGTCTCGGTCCCATTCGAAATTTCCCGAAGCGAGTCGACAGGGACACGAAGCAAAGCCATACCGGTCTTCGTTTTCTTTCAATCCCACAATCAGATTCTGGAGAAAATCTGGATCTGGGTTAAGGAAATAGCCATGCTTCTTCGCATTATTCGCAGCACGGCGTTTGATGTTCTCTAAGCTGGTCATAGACCCAACGCCTTCTTTATCTCATCCTTCTTGAACCCAGTAATAATCGTCTTATCGTCAATAATAATGGTCGGAAATGCTAAACGGGATCCCCGCTTCTTGATATCTTGGTGAATGGTTTCCCGTTCCTCTGGGGTGCATTTGTCAACATCAATATACTCATGGGCAATATCTGAATCTCGTAGGTACGCTTTTGTCATCTTACACCAGCCACAAGTGCTCAAAGCATACAAGAGCACCTGGTGCCTATCTATCGCGCCTTTTACTTTCACACGATCCATTGTTAAGATACCCTCCGCTGCCCCTTGTGTCAACTCTTTAAAAGGATTATCAACTTGCGGATGCCATCAGAACGTTGGAAGCTTGAGGCTAGGAAACTCGATAAATTGAAAAAACAACAAACGGACACTATGCAGGAAACTTGAAGGAGTGTCCGCG
>JGI2171J19970_10000523_pt1 | contig 20608 bp, 18 predicted proteins | sample DeeMarSWOR324_28_FD_19970 | JGI IMG/M metagenome (IMG submission 19970) | reverse complement strand
AGAGTACTTCTGAGGACAGTGATGTACTAGGTGATCTTGGTGGTGACGAGTGGTGGAATTTGTTGAGCGACAATAGTCAGCTTGTTGCGAGCGGAGTCTATGTCTTCCATATTCAATCTGACGTGGGTGAACAGGTTGGTAAATTTGTCGTGGTGTATTAAGAGCATCACTTGCTGTATAATGTGAACGCAGTTGTTCGAGCTCTTTGATGCCTTGGCATGGTTACGGCCGCCGCTGTAGTGAAGTATGTAGACAGGGAGATGGAATGAGGAGATACTTCCTTGTATTATGTTTAATGATTTGCTTCGTTGCAGGCACGAGCACTAGTCGTGTTGTATACCGTGAGTACCAGCATGCGCGCCACGACATAAACAACCTGACAATGGTAATCAGTAATTTCGGTACCTTTGGTCAACACGAGAGTGGTAACACCGGAGGTCTGTGGTGGCTTTATTCGGGTTATTGGCTCATTGGTGCTTATATCTATGGAGCAGGGATATGGTTTGGGACTATTGATTCACTGACTGGCGACACTTTGGTTACGATCGGTTATGGTCCGAGTGGCGGTCAATTCGAGTTTGGTCCTGGTCTATCAGGTTGGCCAGTCACTCATCCGGCTGCCGTAATATACTTATACCCAAACAACTGGCCGCCGCCTGCTGAAACCTTGCCGATGGCACCGCAAGAACCGATTTCAGACCAGGATTCGTGGTGTTGCTTCAATGACTGCGATTCAGCTTATCACATGCCTGGAGACACCCGGCCTATAGGCATTGAGGTTTACCAAGTTGTCTATTTGTGGGATTGTACTGAGGTGGTAGATATTATTTTTCTAGCATATGATGTGAAAAACGTATCCGGCTCCAGATTGCATGATTGCTATATTGGACTCTGTACAGACTGTGATATGGGTTCAGAAGGTGCCGATGAACTTTCTTCCGGCGTTCTGTATGGTGAATATGTAATTGACGATGATACCATCATTGTGGACGACGTGGCGTATCAATGGCAGGAAGTGCAAGAGGGCGCTTGGCCTATATTTCCAGGCGTGATTGGTTTTGATTTATTACAGACACCCTTCGATCTTGAGCCGGGGCAGGATAAGGATGGCGATGGTATTCCAGATCAATATGAGCGCGACAGTGCTTACTACTGGAATAGTCTGCCGCAATGGCAGTGGGATGCGGACCTTGATGGTGTTCCAGATTGGCGTGATCCGTCGGAATGGCCGCAATTTGGTATGACTGCGTTAAAGAGATTCACACTTGATCTTGAGCCGTACATTGATGCTGATCGCTACGCTACTCTAGCTGGCTACAACATTCTGACCGGTATGTATGAACCATACGACACCGTTATTCCTGATCCAAGCGACCAGAGATTCCTAATGTCGAGTGGTCCGTTTGATTTGGATTCGGATTCTACAGTAACACTAGTTTTCGGTATTATGGTTACGGCGTGGAGCGACGACCCGCCAGGTGCGCCGCCTGGATATCCAATTTTCGAAACGCCGGACAGTGCTCTGGCGTTGGTGGATGATTGGGCACAGCTTTACTACGATATGTACTGGTTTTTGTACACTGGGATAGAGAGGAATTTCGAATTGCGAAATGCGAATTGCGGAATGACCATATCGTCGAATCCTGTTGCATTCGACGGAAATGTTCGTTTCTCATTAACTCAACCGTGCTATGTTACCTTGAAATTGTACAATACCTTAGGCCAGTTGGTTAAGACGCTATTTGAAGGACCTATATCTGCAGGTGACCATGAGCTTCGTCTTGATGCGTCAAACTTTTCTCATGGCACATATTTTCTGGTGCTCGAAACACCGGAGGCGCGCAGGTCACAGTCGTTTATTGTAGTGCGTTAGTCTGAGTTATTGATTTTACTTCTTAGATATTCTGAGGAATTTGTGCTTGCCAGCACGTAGGACTATAGGTTGGTTTAGTTCTACAATGTAGTCGATATCGTCGACCCGCACACCGTCGATATCGATGGCACCTTCACGAATCTTTCTCTTGGCTTCACTCCTCGAGCTCATAAGCTTGCATGCAACGAGCAGGTCGACAATATTGTTCTTTTTCTTTGTACTCTTGTATTGTTCGATCTTCTCGGGCAGTTCTCTTTTGGTGAATACCCTCTGGAAATCTTCGGCGGTTTTCTGAGCAGACTGGGCTGAATGATACATCCGTACCAGAGTTTTTGCCAAGTCTAGTTTGGCATCACGCGGGTTCATCGAGCCCTCGTCAAGAGTCATTCGATATTCTTCAACGCGGTGAGGGAAGGCATCGGTGGCAAGCTTGAAATATTTGACGATCAATTCATCGGGTAGAGACATTATCTTGCCCAGCATTTGTTTTGGTGATTCGGTAATGCCTATGTAGTTGTTAAAGCTCTTGCTCATCTTACGTACGCCGTCGGTACCCTCCAAGATGGGCATCATCAAAACAACTTGCGGCGCCATTTCCGATTCACGCATCAGCTCGCGCCCCACGAGCAGGTTGAATTTCTGATCCGTGCCGCCCAATTCGACATCTGCCTTGATTGCGACCGAGTCGTAACCCTGGCAAAGCGGATACATGATTTCATGCATGTATACTGGCAACCCATCCTTGAGTCTTTGCGAAAAATCATCCCGCTCGAGGACTCGGGCTACTGTATATTTTGAGGCGAGTTCAACAAATTCGTACATGGATAGCGCGCCGAGCCACTTGCTGTTGAATGTGAATTCAGTGCGCTTCGGGTTAAGAATTCGAAAGATCTGCTCTTTATATTTTGCCATGTTCTTTTGTACCTGTTTCTGGGTCAGTTTGGGGCGGGTTTTGGAAACACCGCTTGGATCGCCGATCATGCCCGTGAAGTCACCCACGACCATGACTGCAGTGTGACCCAAGTCCTGAAACTGCCTTAGCTTCCTCAGAACAACGCTGAAGCCGAGATGGATTTCAGGCCCCGAAGGGTCGATTCCGAGTTTTACGCGTAGTCGTCTTTTGGATTTGAGTTTGTAGAGTAGTTCTTCTTCAGATATTAATTCGGCGACATGGGTTCTAATTATGTCTAATTGCTTCTCGGGGTCTAGTGCCATGCTTGTATACGTCCTCCCAAATGGCTGTGGTTTTCTTTTCCAACTCCGCGTCGTATTTTTCCATCTTTTTTTCATAGACCGGGTCTCTGATTATTTCTGCTGCACCGTCATCAGCCGGTTTTGCTTTTGTTTCGAGTACGAACTTCTTAGCCATCTTGTAATGGTCACGGATTGGACAAGGTCTTAGTAAATCGCCTTCTTTCCAATACTTGAATTGCCAATTCCGAATCCGGCTGTACAACGGCATGTTTATAAGATCGTTCAAATTCCCGTTTTTAGCGTATATTTCAGTCATATTTGCCGCCGCATACGGGAAGAAGACGCATGGATAAACGTTTGCTTGCCAGTCTATATAGAAATAGCCACCTGGTCTGCCGGCTGATATGCATCCGTCCGAAACTGGTCCGTGATTCCAGAAATCGACAAACATGATTTTTCTCTTTTTTATTACTTCCCATGACTTTTCCCATAGCATTACACGTTGGTCGGGCGTAGGGATGAGATCTGGGTCGACGTCACGGCCGATAGGCATGTAATGGAAAATCCATGCGTAACCCGCTCCGAGTTTTTCGAAGTAGTAGTCGAGAAACTCATCCGACACTATTTCCTCTGCGTTATACTTGGTTGCGGTAATTGAGACGCCGAATAGCAAACGATGTTTCTTTAATATCTCCATGGCGCGTGTGATTTTTTCAAATACGCCCTTGCCGCGTCGATGTTCAGTTACTTGCTGCATACCTTCCACCGATATTGCTGGCGTGATGTTGCCGAGATTGTAAAGCTTCTGTGCAACTCTATCGTTTATCAGCGTGCCGTTCGTATACATGAGAAATAATGAATCTGGATGCTCAGCATAAATGTCTAGAATACCCTTACCATCCCAGCGGTACATGAGGGGTTCACCGCCTGAAATAGTCACAAAACGCGCACCCCATAGGTCGCGCATTTCGCCTATCACACGTGTGAAGATATTGTAGTCGAGTTGATCCTTCTCTGACGCTGAATTTGCGTAACAGCCACGGCAGCGCAGATTACATCGCTTGGCCGGTGAAATAACCATAAAGCCCGGTGGATCGAAACCGAATTGTGCCCTGAATTCCATCTCCTTTCTCAAGCGCAGGTTACTGAGAATCGCCTTGTTTACAACCGTGCTTGCGAACTTAGATGATGCTCCTATCTTCAGACTGGAGTACGCCATGGAACGAACCATGTAGTACTTGTCTTCGATTACGCCGGGCCAGGTAACAGGGCCTGGCGCGCGTTCGACCGCGTTCTTAATGCCCTTATCGATGATTGGAAAAAGCAGCCTGTCGAATAGTCTCAGATTTGATGTTGCGAAGGCAATTTTCAGTAGATTGGTTACAAGCATGTTGTTGAGTTTGATTTTTGATTCGGTCTTCATCGTATATTCATTATAATCATTATGCAGGATAAGTCAACGGCTAATCGGTTTTTCACTAGTGAGTTCGGCCGCGAAATCTGACCTCAGTTACAAAGTTACTAGCGAGTTCTAATAGTCTACTCATTTCAGACTCAGTAATGACTTTTAGTCCTCGATATTGCTTCTTGTAGGCATTCTCCGGGACATATTGCTGCAAGATCCAGCGCTTTGCTCGCCGTATAACCCCGCCGATGTTTTTGATCGCCTCCTCATTGATAATTCCAGGGACACATGTTGTGCGCAATTCATAGTCGACCACTTCTTTTTTCAACAGCGCAATCGACTTGACGATTTTCTGGATTTCGACGCGCTTGCCCGCAGCGACAGTATACCTTTTGTCAAGCGGCGCTTTGATATCGAGCGCGACATAATCGACGAGTTTCTCGTCGATCAATTTTTGGAGTCTGTCAGGATAGGCACCATTGGTATCTAACTTCACCAGTAGACCGAGTTCCTTCACTCGGCTGGCAGTCTTGGATGCTTCAGCTCCGTAGACAAGTGGCTCACCTCCGGTGAGTACTACACCATCTATCCATCCTTTTTTCGCAAGCAATTTACTCTCAATTTCTTGCCACGATATGGCGGGAAATTTGTGCGGGTGTAGAATCAATTCCCAGTTCTGGCAAAACGGGCACATGAAGTTGCATTTGTCGAAGAATAGGACGGTTGCAAGTTTACCGTCCCAGTCAATCAATGATGTCTCAATCATCGCCCGTATCATTTTTTGCCCTTGCCCGGCTTGTATGTGTCCTCACGAATTTTGTCCAAATCTGTGATTTGGTTATAAAATTCAGTATCCCGTACTTCTGTCAGAAAGTGCGGGGTAATGGCACTATTCACTGCCTTCATTTGCCTCTAGCTCACCTATTATTGCCTCAACGATTTTTGGTATGCTGGCCTTAACCTTTTTAGTACACTCTTCGCTGAATGAGGTGTTGTCGATAATCTCAACGGCATAGATGTCTATTTGCTCAGGCATCTTTAGATCGAACTTTTTTCCAAATTGGAGCGCGGTCATGAAATTGATGCCGTGTGAAGAGAATGGTTCATCGATGTCATTATGGGAGGAGGGTTTAATTTTGTATATGTCGCCTGGCTTGCCGTGTTCGGTTTTTACAGAATCAATGAAGATGACCCTTTCGTAACCGACAATTTCATCAAGAATCGCGATGCCATCAATGCTGCCCCATTTAATGTCTATGAGCGGTTCTGCGATTTTCTCTGCTAGCTCCTGGGCCACCTTGATGCCGATGGCATCGTCGCAGCGATACGGGTTACCAATGCCGTATACGAGCACCTTCTTCATTAACGCTTGAGATCGAATAACATAAGATAGGGATTGCGCACCACAATATATAGCCACCGGCATTTCATAGAAAAGCCGATGCACTCCCTTCGTCAAATAGCAACTGTTTTACTACTCTAGAATGTTCTTATTGACCTTAAGAGCTTCTGACCATGGTCGTAAATACTAACCTCTAGCGGCGTACGGCCGTTGATCGTATGCGTAGCACAGGCAAGGCAAGGGTCATATGCCCTAAAGGCCATTTCAACCATGTTCAGCAATCCATCGTCGACTTTGTTGCCCTTTATCAAACCGCGGGCTGCTTTCTCAATCGACATATTGATGGCCGCGGAGTTATTGACTGTCGCGACGATTAGGTTTGCCTTGGTCAACCTTCCTCTATCATCGGTCTCATAGTGATGGAATAGTGTGCCACGTGGCGCTTCGATTACCCCGATACCAGCCTTCGGTACCTGAAAATCCATATTACGAATATTGGGGTCCAGAAGTTCCGGGTCATCTATCAGTTCTACCATTCGTTCAGCGGCTTGCATTGCCTCAATGAGTCTGGCCCAGTGTGTTGCCAAAGTATTGTGTACGGGTTTGCCACCCAATGTTTCGTAGAACCTCTGATAGTGTTCCTGGGCTAGAGGAGTTGCCATACCATCGGATGCATTTAAACGGCCCAGAGGCGCCACGCGATAGACACCGCTGTCCTTACCATCAACAAAGCCCTTCCATCCTACGTTCTTCAGATACGGGAATTTTATGTATGTCCAGGATTCAACGCCTTCGGCTATATGGTTTAAATAATCCTTTGCCTTGAATTTGGCGAATTCCTTACCTTCCTGGTCAACCACGCGTATCCAGCCGTCATAGAAGTTCACCTTGTTATTATCATCGACCAGACCCATGTAGTAGGTCTCGTGTTTATATATGTCGCTGAGGATCAGATCAACATATGCCTTATTTTTCAGAACTATATCATCGAATGCCTGCAGACTGAACTTGGCAAATTCGACAGCATCGGTTGCTGTTTGCTTGAATTCTGCCTGTAATTCCTTGGTCATCGGTTTGGATACGCCACCGGGCAGACAATGTACCGGATGCACAACCCTGCCACCCATCGTCTGGATTATGTTCCTTGATCGTTTTCGGATGTCAATCACCTTTTTTCCGATATCGAGACCGACTTTGCCGATGACGCCGACGATATTGCGTTCCGCCTTCGGCGCGGCGGGTCCAACGATGAAATCGGGGCCACCAAGAAAGTAGAAGTGAAGATTATGGTCTTCAAACATGAATGCGTTATAAACAAACTCCCTGATTTTCTTCGCCGCGGGTGGGGGCTCGACACCGTAAAGGTCGTCGAGTGTTTTGCCAGAACAGGTATGGTGTGTGGTCGGACATACGCCGCATATCGTTTCTGTTATACGTGGCATCTCTTCGGCCAGGCGTCCTATGGCAAATCGTTCGTAGCCCCGCAATTCCGGAACCTGCAAGCATGCGTGAGCGACGTCTCCTTTATCATCGAGAAAGATGTCGATTTTTCCATGACCCTCAAGGCGTGTTATTGGATCGATTGTTATCTCTTTATACATACTAAACCCCCTGCTTTCGGTTGATTATTGAGCTTGGCAATGAATACATATAGAACAGACCGATTGGGTCGATGACCGATTGTGCGATCTTTTCCATTTCTGCTTCATCATCAACATCAATAATCGAGGCAAGCCCGGACAGGAATCTCGCGCCCATGTCCTTTACTTCTTTGGTCGGTCCGAAACACCCGCGACACGGCATATTGGCATTTATGCAACGTTCGCCGCAACCACCTCGGGTTGCCGGCCCCATGCAGATGATACCCTCTGCGAGAAAACACTTCTCAGGGTCGGCCTTTACTTCCGAAATTCGCTTAATATCTTTGATTGCTAATTTGTCTGGTTTTGTTTTGTTTCTTTCACAGGTTTCGCACAATGCCTTTTCTGATGTGAGTACAGAACCTTTTGGTGGCAATTTGCCTTCCAATATAGCATTGATCGCGTTCATGATTAGATCGGGGGGCGGAGCGCAGCCGGGTAGGTAGTAGTCTACGTCGATCGTCTGGTCGAGCGTTTGAACCGTGTCATATATTTCGGGCAGGGTCAATTTACCGTATTCGGTTTCGGTTACGGTCTGGGGATAGATGCCTTTAGGATTCACCGTGGAAGCTGTGTTCTTATAAGCAGTCTCAAAAACCTCTTTGCGATTTGCAACATTAGCCAGACCGGGAATACCGCCGAGATGGGCACATGCGCCGTAGGCGACAATGAGTTGTGACTTTTGGCGCAGCAGTTTAGCAATGTGTTCTTGTTCTTCGGTACGAATTGCACCATTAATAAAACTAACGGCAAGCGCTTTATCTGGTAGAGCCTCGACATCTGAATATTTGAAATCCATGGCTACAGGGAAGAGTCGGAATTCTACGGCATCGACGACCTTCAGAAGATCTTCAGCAAGATCTACGACGGACTCTTCACATCCACCGCAGGAGGCACACCAGTAAAATGCGACTAATGGCTTAGCCATTTATTTCCTCCTTTCTGCAAAACGAATTGTGATGAATTAATGATTATACAGATTCTTGGGGATATTGCAACATCTTTGACAAGACATCTATGACTTTTTAGGAATTTCGGTATTTGTCCCTTCATTTGTTCATCTCGTAGACAATATCCGCGAATTTTTGTGCTTCGTCCTTGCCTATCCATTCTAGACGTACCCTGTCTTTTCTCATGCCCAATGCTTCGAGGTTGAGTCGCAAAATCTGTTCGCGGGCTTTTGCCCGGAAATTACCGCGTGCGTAATGGCAGGCATCAGGATAACACCCTCCTATGAGTACGCCCCTGGCGCCATTGCGCAGCGCAAGCATGACGTGCGATGGATCGACTGCCCCAGTACACGGGACGCGTATGATTTTGACATTTTCCGGATACTTCAGCTTGTCATGCGCAGCTTGCTCAGTAGCATTATATGCTGACCATCTGCACATGATGGCTAGTACGTCACCCTCTTTGACGAGGGCGCGGATTTGTTCGTACAATCCTGAGTGGTTCCAACCCTCCAGTTGGCTTGCGTATGATGGACAGGTGATGGCACAGATTCCACAGCCCATACACAGTTCCTCATTGATCTTGATTTTATCATCCACGACTGAAATTGCATTGTATGGACACGTTCCGATACACATTCGGCAAACACTACAGAGGTCTTCATCAACCACCGCTTGTGGAATTCTTGTTTCAATCTTGTCCTGTCGTAAAAGACTAAGAGCCGAATAGGAAGCCTTACGTGCATCGATCAGTGTTTCGGAAACACTGCCAGGAAATGTTGCAGCGCCGGCCGTGAAAATCCCCCTCGGGAGCTCATAGTTGCCAAGTCCGGCGTTTTCAAAAAGCACCGGGAAGTCTCCATTCAGCTTGATGTTGAATTTATCGAATGTTATCGTGTCGGCTACGAACCCAGAATTGAGTACTACGGTGTCGACCTCGACTTCGAGTAATTCATTAGTGAAGAGGTCTTCGGTCTTAACCACAAGGATACCATTGCGTCTGTGGATCTCAGATGGTTTACCCTTAATAAACGATACGCCCTTGTCGCGTAGTGTGTTATATAGGTATTCGTATGTGCCGTAACTACGCATGTCCATTGCAATGACATAGACCTCGGCATCTGGGAAGCGGTCCTTGACAAGTTTCGCCTCCTTCAGCCCGAGTAAACAGCAAATTTTTGAACAGTAAGGTAGATGCTTGGAGTCACGTGAACCGGCGCAATATACGATTGCGACTTTCTTTGGGTACAGGGCTCCAGATGCTACGGCGCGTTCAAATTCTAGGGTTTTCATGACGCCTTCGAGCCGAGCATAACCATATTCTTCGACCTTACTGACGTCGTACCAGTTAAGCCCGGTGGCCACGACAATGGCACCGCTGTCGATGTCGCTTTCCTGTGCCTTTTGTTCCAAATCAATTTTGCCCGGGCATACCTTAACACATTCGCCACACTTTGTACATGTATCGAAATCAATCGCATACATGTCGGGAAAGGTCGGTATGTAATAAATCGCTTTGCGCTTTTTCCCTGCATCGTTTACTTCCACGGGGCAAACGTCAATGCAATTGGCGCAGTTTATGCACTCAACCACTCCCCGTGGCTTAGCCTTCAACTTAATTTTGTAGTCACCCACCCGTCCCGTGACATCGGTTATTTCGGTATTGAAAAACTGAGTCACATTGCCTGACGTTTGTAGCTTATTTATCAGTGGCATTAAGGTGTGACTGTAAGGTGTACCTTCGGGATACAATCGGTCCAGTTTGGAAACCGTTCCGCCAAGAAATGGCGTTTTCTCTATCAGAACTACTGGCAGTCCGTTCTTACTCAACTGCGTTGCTACTTCAATGCCCGCAATACCACCGCCAATGACCAGAGCATTCTTGCTCTTGATGTTGAAGACTTTTGTTTTGACTGGGGGGGTGTTCTGCATTTTCGCAACAGCAGCAACGATCAATTGCTCTGCTTTTTCTGGTGAGTGATTGACCAGTGTTATGTGCTCAAGTAGGTTTACGAATTCGGCGTTTGCGTTAGGGAATATTCCTTCGAGTAAATTAGGGCTGCAGCCTGCAATCACTACAGTTTCGTCGGCACCGATATCAAGTTTCAGCTTACACAGGTTATCGTATTGTTCAATCTTTACGTCGGGTCCAAGATCAAGTTCTGGGAACTTTATCAAGCCGTGGCAATTGCATGTTAGTACTCTCATAACACTCCTCTTTTACTCACATTGCGATTTTTTTCATAATGCCATTTGGTTTTATGCGATTAAATCTTAAACCGATTGCATTACCATCGAAACCTAAGCTCAAACCGAGAAGCTGCGGATAGTAGAGTACGGGAATGCCGTATTGAGTATTAAACTTAGCTTCGGCTTTGCGCTGGTTGTCTTCGTACATGACCGTGCAAAAAGGGCATATGGACACGATGGCATCAGTACCCAGGTCCTTCGCGATGCTCAACTTATGGTTTGCCATTGTTACTGCCAAATCCTCATCGATGCCGAGCACCGAGCCACCACAGCACATCATCTTATCAGCATAGTCCAAGGATTCAGCACCTGTTACGCGTACCAGTTCATCGAGAGTGTGAGGAATCTCAGGATTGTCAAAACTGTAGAGATGTGATGGCCGCATGTAATGACATCCGTAATGGGGCATGATCTTGAGCGGGTTTAGTGGTTTCTTGACCGATTTTCTGATATTCTCGATTCCGATGTCTTCATATAACATTCTCACGAAATGTTTGACTTTGACTTCGTACGGATAGGATAACCCTAACCGTTTGAATTTGTCATGGAATTCCTTATTCGTCAGTTGAAGTTGCGCGTCAGAGAGCATTGCGGTGCAGGAATTACAGAGGGTTACTAGATCTAGTTGTAGCTGGCTCGCCAGAGCAACATTCCGTGCTGCGATCAGCAGTGATGTTTCTGCGTCAACTGCTTTCATGGGAAAACCACAGCATGAAGCGCCGGGCATATCAACCAGCTCGATGTTTAATTCCTTGGCAACGTTACGGGCGCTCAGTTCATAGTGTTGGGCTCTGACCGGGACTGTGCAGCCAAGGAAAAAGGCGTATTTTTTCATTTCTTCAAAACCTTCAGGATATTTGTTTGCTCGAGAATCTTTGCGACTTCAGGAATTGTCTTGTCTATGGGAGGTAGACCTAGCCGCTGGCGCTTTTTCAGATCGAAGTCTTCGACCTCGTAGAGTCGTCCCATCTTTTGTAGCAGTTCGAGTTGCATCTTGTAACCATCTGGGCAGTATCCTTGTTCGACTGCGTAGTTCTTGATTGCATTGATCAATTCTGCAACCTTTATGCCCTGAGGGCATCTCTCAGTACAAGCATGACAGTGTGCACAAAACCAAAGAAACGGTGAGGAGAGCACCTTATCCCTCATCCCTAGTATTGTAAGGCGGATTATTTTTCTTGGATTGTACCGTTCGTCGAAATATCTTACAGGACAACTGGCGGCACAATCACTGCAACCAAAGCACTTTAGTAATCCTTCGCCGCCTTCTTTCTTGATAATTTCCCATTTAAATTTCGGGTCGCTGTTCTTAAGATTAATCATAATATATATGTCTCCTGTGCTGATAGATAGACAGAGTCCACATAAATCAAGATTTTGTTATTTGTTAAGAATGAGGGGCGTGTTGTTAACCTCCTATGCCATCCCAACTCATTCAGATATTTCAATGGTTATTATATCTATTAAATCCATCATGTCAACCATCGTATTCTTGGAAAATCCAATTGCTTCATAACACAATGATTCAGTGACTCAATGACTTAATGACACAATGACTGCAAGCTAGTGGGCTTCGATGATCGTTTTGGTGATATCCTTGGGACCTACCCCTGGAGACTCGATTTTTCTTGTGGCGTACGTTTTTTCGACCTCTTTCCTTATGACATTTTCCTCGAATTCTTTGTTTTTCAGGGAATCTTCCACGTCACTCAGTGCATCTTTTGGGAAAAGGTTAAAATCACCAGAGACAACGATATCTTTGATTCTCTTCTTGTCTTCAATTTCTTCGGCGCTCCTTATCAGCCCTCCCTTTGCTTTGTATAGACCATAGAGAATCTCGATGCCTTCTTTGATTTTTACGCCTTGTGGAATTCGTGGTGTCTTCTTATGAAGGAATTCGTCCGACATGAACCACTTTTCGATTTCTCTTATCTTACCGATTGTCCCGTTGTCGATGTCTATTGGATCTAGGCGTCCCAGTATCTTTTCGAAGCTAGTAATAAGAACTCGAATGATGTCCTCTCTCGGCGGAATCATTCCCAATTCGCGCTTCATCGTGGTTAAATTTTCTTCCATGCTCTTGTATATCTTGTCACGGAATTTTTCATCCGGTACCTTCAATACGCGGCTCATCGTAATATAGTCGAAGTCCATAAGTATGCCGCCAACGAAGACCATCGAATCGCCGATGTCGCCGCCGCCCTCACCGGCAATCTTCTTGCCCTTGTCGGTTATGATGTCATTTTCCGCTCGAAATGACGCTTTTATCCCAAATTTTATATACGTCTCGCATGGCGGTGCTGAGAGATATTCAAAGATCTCTTTGATGTTGTGAGGGAACTTAGGGTTCTTGGAGTTCCATATTACTTGATAGAATATCTGGTTTTCATCTAAATAGGTTGCGCCGCCGCCAACCTCGCGCCGCATGACCGAGATTTTTGCGTTTCGGCAGTAATCCAAATCGATTTCTTTTTCCGCGTCCTGGAAATACCCTATGCTTGCTAACGGCTGGGCCGGTGACACGACTATCAGGCCTTCGTAGCCAAGCCTCGCCAGAGCATGAAATATCAACATGGAATCCTGTCCGGGCAATTTTTCTAGTTTCAATAAGTTCATTCTTCTCCTTCCAAAAGGATAGTCAAAGGGTTGTGGTTGGGATGCTGGAGCGTTTTCATGTATTGCGCGCCTAACCCAACGATACTCATCACTGTAATCATTCCATTATTTCCGTAATCATCCGAACCTACGGCTCGGGAAATATCTTCCCTGGATTCAGCACTTTCTTCGGATCGAAGACCTTCTTTATTCCTTGCATAATCTCAATTTGCCTTGAGTCTAGTGCCATTGCGAGGTAAGGAATCTTTGATAGTCCGACGCCGTGTTCTGCTGTGATGGCTCCGCCGAGTGATATGGTAATCTCATATATCTCGCGGCGCATTTTATCGATTTCCGCATCGGATATGTTCCTTGTCTTCTCAACACTGGCGTCCGCGTGGATATTGCCGTCGCCCAGATGACCGAAAGTATAGACTTCTACACCGTGTTTCTTGACGCATTTTTTTAGCTTACCGATTAGGACAGGAATTTGTTTCTTAGGAACGACAAGATCCTCCCGTGCAACGTTCTTTGTCAACTCCTTCAGAGTATCACCGATTTTTTTTCGGGGTTCCCAGATCTTTTCCCGATCTTTGACGCCTTCGCCAACGAGCACATCCATGGCTCTGTACTTCAATGCAATATCGCCAATACGGTTATACGTTTTCCTTACTCTTTCCTTATCGTCGCCGTCGATTTCGACAATGGTATGCGCATTTGCCTCTGCATAGGGTATTTTTCGTCCAAGGTATTTTGATACCATTCTCACGACATCGCCTTCCATGAATTCGATGGCTGCAGGCATGAGTTCTGTTTGTAGTATCTCGACTGCGAAATTGGTGGCATCCTCGACACACTTGAAAGGAACCAGAAGGTCTACGACTATTTTGGGTGAGGGTAGGACCTTGATAGTTGCTTCGGTGACGATAGCCAAGGTGCCTTCGGACCCGATTATCAGATTGATGAGGTCATAGCCAGTAGCGTTCTTGAGTAGTTTGCCTCCGAGTTTCAGTATTGTACCGTCAGGAATAACCGCCAAAATGCCGGTGATGTAGTTTCTTGTTACTCCATATTTCATTGCTCGGGGACCCCCCGCGCACTCTGCAATGTTGCCTCCGATAGTACACGAGTCGAGGCTGACCGGGTCGGGTGGAAAGAACAATCCATTTTTCGCCAATTCTCTTCCGAACTCCTCGGTAATAATGCCGGTCTCAACTACGGCCATCATGTTGTCCTTATCAATATCTTTGATTCTGGTCATTTTTTCCAATGTCAACACAATACCGCCATGTATTGGTACGGCGCCGGCCGATAAACAAGTGCCACCACCCCGTGGTGTGACCGGGATGTTTCTTGCGTAGGCTAGCCGCATGATTTCCGAGACTTGCTCAGTAGATGTCGGTTTAACAACGACTTCTGGCATCGATTTATATAGCGGTGTTTCGTCGTGTGAGTAGTTTTCCAGAGTTTCACGGTCGGTTATTACATTCGCAGCACCTACAATCTGCTTTAATTTCTTGGTTACTCTTTCATCGACCTTCTTGTATAGCATAACCTGCAATTATATATAATTTCAATGATGTTTCAAGAATCCCAACTACTGCGTCGAGCCAAGCCATTAACCTGTCCTCTTATCGTCATTGTCGTTGGGGTTATCGTGCTTGACATCATAATCAACGCAATTGTCGTAATCAATGTTTGACCAAGCACTGTCATATTCCATTGAAGAAGGCGTGATGGATGAATTATTGACACGTTTGTACTTGTAAGTATAATTTCGACATGGAGGAGAAGACGTTAAAAGATAGAATTATCGATATCGGGTGACAGCGACGTCCGCTCAATTTCCAGGGAAAATAGCCAGGAGGTGATAAATGACAGAACAAGAAAGTATAAGAGTATACGGCTATCGGTGGTTTGTGCTCCTGGTTTTCATGTTTATCGCTGGCATTACACAATTGCTTTGGATAACGTTCGCTCCTATTACTGGGATCGCAGCACAGTTCTTCGGTACATCGGATCTGTCAGTTGGCTTGTTGTCCATGTGCTTCATGGTTGTGTATATTGTTATGGTGTTGCCATCTGCATGGGTAATCGATACCTATGGATTTCGTGCGGCCGCAGGCATAGGTGCAGCCCTAACGGCGATATTCGCTTTGACGCGAGGAATATTCGCCCCAAACTACACGATAGTTCTTGTTTCGCAAATCGGGATTGCCATAGGTCAGCCCTTCATAATCGGCTCCATCACAAAAGTTGCCGCTCGGTGGTTCCTGATCAACGAAAGGGCTACTGCCGCGGGGTTGGGGACTCTGTCACTGTATCTGGGTATTCTCGCGGCCATGATCTTGACTCCCTGTCTTACCGTCAAATATGGTGTACAAGGTATGCTTGTCATATACGGTATAGTGTCTGTTGCCGCAGCAATTATGTTTGTAGTATTTGCCAGGGAAAAACCTCCAACGCCGCCCTGCCCGCCGGGACATGAAGAGAGAGTGTTGATGTTCGATGGGCTCAAGAAAATGCTCAGGCAAAAGGATTTTGTTGTATTGCTGATCATTTTCTTCATAGGCCTCGGTATGTTTAACAGCGTCTCTACCTGGATAGAGAATATCGTGAGGCCGCGAGGTTTCTCAATTTCCCAGGCAGGAATGTTAGGCGGCCTTATGTTAATAGGAGGCATTGTGGGCGCCATAGTTATGCCAGTCTTATCTGACAAATATCGTAAGAGAAGAATCTTCATTCTTGTATCATTGATTGGGCTGGCGCCGGGACTCCTCGGCATGACTTATTTCACGAGTTACTTGCCCTTGCTCTGCTCAGGCTTTGTTTTTGGTTTCTTTCTGCTAAGCGCCGGGCCGATTGGTTTTCAGTATGGTGCAGAAATAACTTATCCAGCTCCGGAAGGCACATCCAATAATCTACTCCTTGTCATGGGACAGATCTCGGGCATCGTTTTCATCTTTGGTATGGACATGTTGAAAGCGCCTGGGACCGGCAGTATGACCACCTCCTTGCTTATGCTCATAGGATTGACCATAATAAGCATAATGCTGTGTGCCATGTTGAAGGAATCACCATTACGGGATTGATGCAATTGCCCTGCACGAAGCGCAATGATTGCGGCGGTTTTTCTGAAGACAAATTCGTGCGCGGTTTCGTTACAGCAACATAGACAAATGTGAATTCAGCTTGACTTATGGAGCTATTAGAGGGGCTATTTGTGTTGTGTAATTTTATATTTTTTCATCTTGTATCGCAGTACCCGCTCGGAAATACCGAGTTCCGACGCCGCTTTTGTCTGATTACCGTTTGTTCTGTTCAGGGCGGCGGTAATCATCTGTTTTTCAGTACTCGTGATTGCCTCGTTTAGCTTACCAGATCGTCCTGGTTTAGCGGTTTGAATAAGTGAGACAGGTAATTCATCTTTCGTAATATATTCCCCGCGTGCGAGCACAATTGCTCTTACAATTATATTCTCAAGTTCCCTTATATTGCCTGGAAAATGGTATTTAAGAAGGGTTTTTACAACATCATCCGTGATGCCCTTTATAGTTTTTCTTTCCTTGTCTGCATGCGTTCGCACGAAGTGGTCAACCAGAAGCGGAATATCTTCTTTGCGTTCACGTAAAGGCGGCAGATGAATCCTTATTACGTTGAGTCGATAAAAAAGATCTGGCCGAAATTTCTCTTCTTTGACCGATCCTTCGATATCCTTATTCGTAGCACAGACCAGTCTTACATTTATACTAATTTCCTCATTGGAACCTAACCTTACGATTTTCTTGTCCTGTATCACCCTCAGAAGCTTCACCTGAATACTCTGCGGCAAATCACCTATTTCATCCAGGAATATCGTACCTCCAGATGCGAATTCGAATTTCCCAATTCGCCGTCGATCCGCGCCGGTAAATGCGCCCTTCTCGTGTCCGAAGAGCTCTGCCTCTATGAGCGTCTCGGGAAGAGCGGCGAGGTGAGCAGTGATGAAATTTTCTTCTNTCCTGGAGGATAGGTTATGAATTGCTCCAGCNATCAACTCTTTTCCTGTNCCACTTTCTCCGGTTATCAAAACATTCGCGTCGCTTTTTGCTGCNCTGAATGTCAGAGAGAGAACTTCTTCCATGGNNCCAGATGCATATATNATCTTTGAATAACTGTANNTNTCTCTTAGCGNCTGTNTCAATANTTCATTTTCTCGTTTTAAGATTAGGNTTGCCCAGGCATTTTTCATAAAAAGAAAAAGCTCATCAGTGTCGATCGGTTTCGTCAGATAATGAAAAGCACCTTGTTTCATTGCACTCACGGCATCACGTACATTGGCAAAAGCTGTGATTATGATAACTGGTATGGTAGGGTTGATATTTCTGATCTTCCGCAAAATCTCGATACCGGTTGTGTCCGGAAGCCGTTGATCGAGCAGCACTATGTCGAAATCACCCAGGTTGAATTTTCTGACTGCCTCACTTCCATCTACTGCTTCCTCAACACCGTATCCTTCTTTTGTGAGTATTCGTTTCAGTAATGTGCGTTGATTCTTTTCGTCTTCAACGATGAGTACACTGATGTGATTCATGAATTTAGTGTGATACTGAAAATAGTGTGTTCGTTAGTTTTCGTTTCTATTTTGCCGTCGTGTAACTCGATAATTCGTTTGGCAAGGTACAATCCTATTCCACTTTGGCCTTTTTTCGAAAAGAACGGGTCGTATATTTCGCCGATTATCGTTTTGTCCATACCTTTGCCATCATCTGCGATATCTATGCGTACCCGTTTGCCCTTCTTATTGGTGCTTATCTTAATATTTCTTGCATGGGCTTCGATGCTATTTTTTATCATGTTTGAGACAGCGGCGACGAGTAACGTTCTGTTACCCTGAATGACGGCATCCTCATCAATGTCCTTCAAAATGGCCACATTTTCTTCTTTCATAATATGGTCTAGCAAGGCGACCGATTCGTTCAGTAGGTCCGTTACTTTTATTTCCTCTCGTCTGACATCTTCTGTACCTAACAACCGCAGAGAATCCATTATTGCTTTCATTCGAATCGTTTCCTCGAGCAAGATGCTTTTATCCTCTTCGTCTAATTCTTTGGCGAGCAATGCCAGTGTATGAAGAGAATTTCTAAATTCGTGCGCAAAACCTGTTGATAGTGCGCCGACCTCTTTGAATCGGCTAATTTCTCTTTCCTTTTTTACTTTGAAACGCTCAAATTTCATGTAGCTGCCGAAGAGCACACCCTCTAAGATAACAAAGACGACAATGATACATACTAAGAACATGTTGTTATTTCTGATAATTCTACTCAACGATTCCATTTCAAATCCAGCGACAATGCTGCCATTCTCGATAACGCCTTCGATTTGAAAAATCCTTCCATCGGGTGTTTCTATGGTGTGTTGTCCGACACCTCTGAGAGGCAGGAAGTTTTCATAAAGGGTGCTGAAGAGGATCGGTGTGTTGTCCGAGTTGATTATCGCAAAATAGCGAAGGCCGGAAGCAGTAATCAGTGAATCGAGGACCTGCTCGATCCTCACCCCGGAAATAACTGTAGCATCGGAAAGTAAGAGAATGTCTCTTGAATCAGAAGCTGTGTTTACAAGAAAAAATGGTTTGCCTTCGATCAGTATCAGCGTATGCTCATTTTTACCCCTTAAGTTCTGTCGATAAAAATTCAGTATTTCCCTTTCGACATTACCGTATTTGGTTGCACCTACGGTGGTGTTTCCCTCGAAAATCCATACACCTTCATAATCATGAGGCCTTATAATGAGTTCTGTCGGCTTTATGCCCCGTATTTGCGCGGTTATCTTACTGCGTAGTTCGTGAATATATGATCCCTCTATTTCCCTTTCGTGGGTGAGATAATGATCGACAACGACTGAGAGAAGGTAAAAAGCGTTGTTTGAGCTATCTCGAAAGGTTCGCTCCATGCTGTAATTGGTGAAGCGCACGGTCAAGAATGTGAAGAGTGATGCACATCCAAGGATGAATATTAGGATTAGACTTCTAGCCTTCACTTCCACTTATTATACACTGTGTTTTCAGAAAATCAATTCAAAATTCATCCTGACTTCGTTTTTTATGTAGTCAAAATCGTCGATCGTTGAGGTGTTAATAAGGCTTTGCTCTGTTATTCGTAATATAAGGTTATCACTCATGAATTTTGTAAATTGAAGAGCAAGTTCTATCCCCTTGTCTGCCCGGTCTAGGTCGTCTATTGTGTAGAATTCTTTGTTGAAAAAATCAAGCTGTGCTTCCACAAAAAATCTTTGCTGTGTGATTATCCTGTTAATCACTATGTTGATTTCCGACAGCGCATTGATATTTTCCTCTTCGAAAAAAGGATCATCAATATATCGCACCTGTGTTATGTAGTCGCTCTCAGGATATGATATATAAGAGAAATTCAATGAAAATGCAATTGAAAAATCTAATGTCAGTGGGAAGTAGAAATGCGACGCGGCAGTATAAAGGGGTACGAATTCTTCGAGATAATTTCGAAAACCAACGCCGAACTTCGGCGTCAATAAGAAATACGGAAGAGGTATTCCTAATCCCATCTGCAAAATCGGTTCTAGATAGCTGTTCATTGAATCTGCGAAATAATACCTGTATCTTACTTCTGCCTCCGGAGAAAAGAGGTATTTGCCGAAATAGATTTTCAGCGAATTGCCCAGTATCATATCGGCGATTCTATATTCTTCATAAGATGGGGTATGAAAGCTGTATACATCTGCGTAAATCGTCGCTTTGTTGCCAACTCCGGGAAGGAGGGCATTTTTTGTAATCTTAATGCCGTTTGCCATGAGGAGATTGGTGGCATCAAAATTGATTAGGGATACATCGCCTGCATAGTCAAAATCGAGAAAGCCGCTGGCGAAGAAATAAGGACTCACGCCCATGATTTGGCCGGCATCCTTTATGTCTAGTTGATAGATGTTATCGGTAACGCTGTATCCGAATCTGAGACCGGCGCGATTATATGCGTAAACCATGAGAGGGAGGAGCAGGAGTACCCCTCCCTTACTCAGAATCTTCTCATCTATGCTGGCCACGTCCTCGGCCCATGTTTTCATCATTGTGATAAGGTTTCCTGTGTGGTTCATCGGCACTCTGTCCTTTCCCGAACCAATCGGGGAAACCCTGTTCATTTCTCAGTTCCATTTCCATACGTGTCCTCGTATTTCTCATTTCTCGCGCCATGATCGTCATAGCGTCCTCATCTTTGACCGCCGAACCTCGTAGGTCAAGTTCATCACCTACTCGCAGCCGATTTCGAAGATGCCATTCTGGTGCCAAGCGAACCCTGACGAGTTCTCCGTTCTGCGATTCCACCATAGCCTCCATCATCGCGGATG
>JGI2171J19970_10000522_pt1 | contig 20609 bp, 19 predicted proteins | sample DeeMarSWOR324_28_FD_19970 | JGI IMG/M metagenome (IMG submission 19970) | reverse complement strand
GTTGATTTTTGAGGGGACGTGTGATTTCTTCCGATAGAGAATAACGGCAACGACTAAAATGGAAAGGGTCGCACCAATGCCGATGATGGGCACAAGCATGGTTACTGAGTCTATTTCGATGGGTGCCATAAGGGGGTCGGTGTAGATTTTGCCAAGGCTTGCATGATAGACCATGCGGATGTGTAGGGGTCGGGGCGTACTTGCATTGGGCATCGGCTACCTTTCCCCATGCTATCACGCTACTCTGAATAGGCCTTATGTTATATTAAAGCATATTGAGTACATACCACAGTGACACCGTGCCACTCCGACAATCTGTGTACGGTACAATGGTGACGATTGGAAAGTTTACGGTACGTATATATGTCACCTTCCTCGTCCGCGTATACGAGAATTAACATTGTACGGTGCACTAGGTATACGAAATCAGCATTAGAAGAGTGTCACAGTTTCGGCTTCGTATACCTAGCTTGAAAGAAGCCCGAAATAGCCTTGTTCTCTGAAAAGAAGCGTTAGTCTAAGACGGATTCGTATACCTAATTCTAGTATCACACAACTGTCACACGGTTTGGGACATAACTTTGGGCTTTTCGTGTATATTTTAAAGCGCGCGCATTAGACCCATATTTTTGGAAAACAGATCCTGCAGATATATTTGGAACGATGCTTATTCCGATTTCGCCAAGCTTTCTCACCAACAAGCTCACGTTCACAAATCTTGCATCGCCGACCATTCAACGGTTTATGACCTGACTTCCTGATCTGTATCAATGTCCATGGCATATTATCCAGCTCNATTACACATGTATTTCAATNCGCGCATGCATCGCCCCCATCGTTCACANAAAGGGAAGGAATGCTGATATGAANATCAAGACAATGAATGATAGGATGGTGGCNGCCGTTGACTTGGCTGTTGATATTTTGTAGTTCTCGCGGGCTGCAATTATGAGTAGAATCATTGACCATATTCCGAAGATTGTGAAGATGCCCACAGCAGCCTCTGCAATCACGGACATCTGAAGATCTGTTGCGAGTTGGAGCGCTTCTTGGCTAATCATGAACGAGTCTACTAGGCGGAGTACATGCTGTATCAGCAGTGGGATTGAGGCGTATCCCGCCAGAGTTAGCATGCTTTTGAAGGTTCCATTTCCTCTGAGCGCCCTCGAAAAGCCATGAACAAGAGCCGAGCTTGCTAGCCAAGTTCCCAAAATGCCCGTTAACGCTGTCACCGCACTCATGATTGTCAGCGCTGGGCGGAGTTGCTCAGGGTCGACGGGGATTCCTTGCCCAGGAACCAGCCCTTCCAGTGAAGGAAGTTTGCTCGTGTAATTGAGGCTTGCCCAAGCCGCAATTATGGCTATCGTGAGGATTAGGGCAGTCGCCTTCATGAGGCTTGGTTTCTCCAGTATTAACTTGAACGAACTCTGAGGAGATGCTAGGCATCCTATGATGTCTCTTATGAAACTCGATTTTTGACTTTCTCTTTTATTCATATCTCAAAGCCTCTACAGGAGCTAGCTTTGATGCCTTCCGAGACGGGTAAAGCCCAGACAAGGTTCCAGTTGCGACCGCAAACACTATTCCAACTATTATAACTTCCAGTGATGGCACAGCTGTTAGAGAAACATTCATCGTAAACGTCAAGAGGGTCGACGCTATCTGGCCGAGGAAGACCCCGAAGACCGCCCCGGTCACTCCTCCCATTAATCCCGTCAAGAGGGACTCGGTGAGAAACATCCTCAATACATCCCTACTCTTCGCACCCAGCGCCTTCATGACCCCTATCTCACGTGTCCGCTCCATAACTGAGATCGTCATCGTGTTAATGACTGCAATCCCTGCAACAACCAAGGATATCGCAGCTATTCCGCCAAGTATTGCCTCCATCATCGCCATTACGCTTCCCACCATCCCTGCGATAACCTCAGAGGACACTACCATCACATCCTCCCCGAGTTCGTCTTGGACTTCTTCGACGATCTGGTCGACGGATTCTATGCTCTCGGTTTTTACAAGGATTTGGTCGACTGTGTTGCCGGTATGGAAGATCCGTTGTGCCGTCGCGAAAGTAGTGAATACCCGAGTGTCTGCAGAGCCAAATATCATCCCTCCTCCGACTTCCTCAAGAATTCCAGCCACTCTAAAAGTGACAGTTTCCTTTCCTTCTTCTCCCGTAATAACCAGCGTCACGCGGTCTCCAAGGCTTGCTATGGGGTCTTCAAGGTGTTGAGGGTGAGCAACTGTGGCGCCTAATACTGCGGACGTGCCATCACTTCCCCGTAAGAACCTGCCCTCCGCCACCTCAAGGCTTTGCATAGTCTGGGTATACTCGTCTGGAATCATGCCCACTACTGTTACAGCGTCTGAATAACCACTTATTTGGATTTCAACCGTTTTGCTTATCACCGGAGTCGCCACAGCCACGTCTGATATTCTCTCTATTCGATCGATGTCTCTCAAGGTTAGAGTAGCTCCTCCTGTGCTCGCCCCTTGTTCACCTTGTCTAGGCATTCCCATGAAGCTTCCAGGGATAACAGTTATCGTTTGGGGATCCAAAACTTCCAACTGCTCGCTTATGGATATGCTCACCCCGTTCGTGATGGAGAGAAGCGCCACTATGGCTGCGATTCCGATCAAAATACCCAGCACATTTAGGGACACTCTAGACTTGCGTTCCTTTATTCCGTCCACGGCCATGAAAACTATATCCCCAAGCTTCATATGCACATTCTCCTATGGCTGCAAACCGAATAATATCCTGATTACAGTCCAGATCATATCCCACAATGTTGGACTTGTTTCTTGATTCTGATTTGAGAATTCATTGACGACAACAGGTAGCTCAATTATGACATGGCGTTGCTGATTGTATCCATCCCAACAGTCAACTCTCATTTGAACAGTATAGTCTCCAGAAGTAGCATTCGGGTCGACCATGAACTGGACGGTGAACAAGACTGGGCTGTCCGGATCTACACGACCGATGTACTCGTAGCTTTCCGGAACTGATACAAAAGGGCCAATTGAACGGTTCTCGACAATTCTGACCTCAACAAAATCAACAGTTTCGGTTCCCAGCAGAAGCAGATCAGCCTCGACTGTCACTGTTTCTCCAGGCTCCGCTGTTATACTCGAAGGCTGAATATCAAGCAAGCGGAAGTCGACGATGCTCTGCACGCCTATTGATATAGCTTCACTTAGGCTATCTGGTTGGTCATCTACATCATAGTAGGAGATGAGTAGCTGAAGGACGTAAAGACGCGCGTCTGCATCTCCACTGATACGGAGATCATAGATGACTTTCGCCGTTTTGTTTGATCTCAAGTCTCCGACAGAAACGAGTGTTGGGCCAAGAGAGACGAATGGACTTTGTGAGTCAATTGTCAGCTGCACCTGAACTTCGTAAGCGTTTGCTCCCCAATTTTTCAGTTCCATTTCCAGAGTCGATTTATTGCCTGGAAAAACTTCGGTGGGTGTCACTTGGAAGTTTTGAACTGCGATTCTTGTACGCTCTGTTGGCTGAACGGAATCGACCAACAATCCTATAATTAGACTGTCAGAGTAGGAGANGCCGTCTGGATCTTTGTACTTCAGNGTAAGCGTCAGGGAATAGGCTCCCANGGATGTAGTTCTTGACACGCCAAGCACCGGCGTAAAGTGAACACNAGAGTCTATTTCTACAACNTCAAACAGATAGGATAGTTCTCTCAAAACAACTATGCCTGAACTGGTTGAGCTCAACACAGCTTCAACATCGTAAACTGCCTTTTCGCCAACGTTGTTTACGGTTATGTTTATCTCATTCTCTGCACCAGCTTTTACATGGTAATCCTCCACATCAACGGAGAGATCCACTTCTATGGGCTTGAGGACGTCTACGACAACGCCAATCTGCACGTCGTCCACATATACTCTATCTTCACTGTCGGTATATTCTAGCGTGAGCGTCAGAGAATAAGCGCCCATTGGGCAGTCACGTGAAACATACAAAACCGGATGCATCCATTCCATTTCATCGTAGTAAACAGCACTTCCACGTATTCTCTCAAAGACCGCATACGATCCATTCACAATCGATATCCCTGAAACAGTTAAAGGAACTGTCAAACTCGCCTTAACGTCGTAGGCGTATGACCGCCCGACGTTATCGATGGAAATACGCATTTCGTTCTCATCTCCAGCTGTGAGGTTATATTCAAAGACTTTGACCTCTAGCACAGGATTATAATACGCGTTGATAGGGTGCGTATAGACCATAAACAAAGTCAGAAGGCATATCGACAAAACTACCGACCTCATCTTTTTGGACATGATTCATCACCTGATTGTTTCTTCCCTTATAATCACGCCATCCTGCATATGTGCTATGCGATCAACGGACTCGGCTACTAGCGGATCATGAGTAACGATCACGAAAGTCTGTTGCTGTTGTCTATTCAATTTCCTAAGGATCTCCATAACCTCTTTACCTGTCTTTGAGTCTACGTTTCCAGTAGGCTCATCACAGAGCACCACCGAAGGATTATTGACCAACGCTCTAGCAATAGCAACTCTCTGCTGTTCTCCACCGCTCAGCTCTGTAGGCCTGTGATCGATTCTATCACCTAAGCCAACGCTCTCTAGAAGCTCCGTTGCCCGTCTTTTTCGCTCATCCGGTGAGACACCAGCAAAAGCCATCGGCATCTCAACATTCTTCAAGGCAGACATTCGGGCGACCAAGTTGAAGAACTGAAAGACGAAGCCTATCTCGCGGTTTCTGAGTTCGGCTAACTCATCGTCGTTGAGTCTTGAAATGTCGGTTCCCTTTATGCGCACCTTTCCCTCAGTCGGTCTATCTAAAGCGCCGATGAGGTTGAGCAGGGTCGTCTTCCCGCTGCCTGACGGCCCCATGATGCTCATGAACTCACCAGTCTCAACTCGCAGATCTACGCCGTTGAGCGCGGAGACATCAACATCGCCCATCCTGTACCTCTTCTTCAAGTTTTGCGTCTCAATTACCAAACTCAACCTGATCCCCTAGTTATTGCCCCCATTTAACACAGAAGCGATTTCTTCTCCCTTTTTACTCTTTTCCAGTTTTCTCCAGAATCTCCTGAACAAAGCGTGATTCTCTTCCATTTCCGGAGACCAGAATATGTGATGCCATACCCATCTCCAGCAGACCTAATCATTCTGTTCCTCTGAAGGACCATGGCATCCTTGAGGTTTATTTCAACAATCGGTGTCGTCATGTAGATCCCATCCTTTACACCTGGGCGCGTGAGAAGAGATAAGCGCCGATGCCCACCATAACCGCGGCGAAGCCAACTAGTACCCCCACAGCAATCAGCCACCCAAAGGGGCCTAGAATAGGCGTTCCGACTCCCAACAAACACCACCGCAACAGCTCGACCCCGTAAAAGAGAGGATCAAACAACATCACGACCTGAAGCGGAAAAGGCGCTACTTCTATGGGAAAGAACACGCCTGATAGCATGAACAAAGGCCACATCACGAAGGTCGCCAGCAACTGAAATGCATGAAAATCGCTGAGGACTGAACCGATGGCGACTCCTAAGCCGACGAAGCCAGCAGTGATGAGGAGCATGACTCCTACCGCTGAAAGCGCGCCCACTATAAGCGCTGGAGTTGGTGTGAAGGCGCCCATAAGCCCAGCAACTATCATCAGTATCACACCCTGGATCGATGCAGTCATTGCACCACCCAAGATTTTGCCTAGAACGATGCTAGTGCGGCTGACAGGTGCAACGAGCATCTCTTTCATGAAGCCAAATTGGCGGTCAAAGATAACAGAGACACCAGAAAACACAGAGCCAAAGAGGAGCCCCATACCTATGACGCCCGGTGCCAAGTATGAGAGGTAGTCGATGCCGCCGAATCCGCCGAGGAAACCCCCAAGTCCCAAACCGAAGATAGCAAGGAAGAAGAAGCTCTGCGCCATCGACGAGATGATGCGTGCCTTGGCTCGCCAGTAGCGCTTCAATTCGCGTAACAGGACGACATAGATTGCTTGTCCAGACAATGGTTGAACCATTTCACATTCCACCTTACCTTTCTTGGCTATCTCAACCTCTGACCCGATGCCCACGAGCCTGTCGGATGATGCGATGGCGTCGCACGGTTTCCATGAAACTGCCCTGTTCGTCACGTATGTTTCGCCCGGTTACTGAGAGGAAGACATCATCAAGGGTAGGCTTATGTAGCTCAACTGACTCGAGGACCACCTCACTTGCGTCTGCCAGCTTGACAATCTCGGGAATTCGATGTCCACCGTCGTCCACCAATAGATTCAAGCGTTTTGAACCTCCTTCAAGACCGCGTTGGTCGTCCTCACCACCGATACTCTGAGCCAGCATTTGCCGCACGCGTTGTGGCATCTTGCCACCCTCTCTAACGTTGCCAGAGTCCATTCCAGGCATAATTCCGCCCATGCCGACTCCAGCAGACATTCCTCGCATCATCTGCATCATGTGACTCCTCGTGGCATGGCTACTGCCAGAGGCAACCACATTAATGCCGCGTATCCAATCTTTTTCTTCTAGGGGGGAACGGATTCCCATCATCTTCGCCGGGTCTTTGAAGACCAAACTAACAATATCTCCTTCGAGACGAGCCTTGAGATTGTCTGGGGTGTCCAGTGCCACAATCTTGCCAAAGTCAATGATTAGTATGCGGTCAGAGAGATAATCGGCTTCCTCTGTATAATGAGTCGTTAGGATTATGGTGACCTTCTTGTCTTGGTTCAAGCGTTGGATATGTTCCCAGATGGAGCGTCGTGTTTGAGGATCCAAGCCCAGCGTTGGTTCATCCAGAAAGAGGACTTTAGGGTGATGAAGTAGCCCACGGGCGATTTCCAGTCGGCGCTTCATGCCACCGCTGTAAGTCTTTACGAGGTCATCGGCACGGTCAGTGAGTTGGACTAACTGCAACATTTCTTCAATCCGTTGTCGTCGCACATCTCGCTTAAGACTATATAGGCGACCGTGGAAGTCCAAGTTCTCGCGACCAGTCAATTCCAAGTCCAGAGTGGGGTCTTGAAACACGTAGCCTATACTACGGCGGACAGCGTCGGGTTGTGCAAGAATGTCGTGACCATTCACAGTGGCAGTGCCACTGGTTGGCCGCAGTAATGTTGCCAGCATGTTCAGGGTCGTGGTCTTACCCGCACCATTCGGTCCCAGGAACCCTAGGATTTCGCTTTCATCCACAGTGAAACTGATACCATCTACTGCTCTAATCTCGTTGTCGAAGACCTTGGTCAACGCTTTGACTTCTATGATGCTAATTCTGCTCAATCCTCCTATTATTGTGAGTGGTTCAGCCCTTTTTCTTCTCTTTAAGCTTACTGCTTATTTCTTCCATCTTTTCAGCAGTGCTGTTCAAGAATTCTCCAACCTCTTTCAAGGCTTGCCCTGTCAAGTTCTCTTCTAATGTGTTTTTAAGATTGAGAAGGGCTTTGACAAATCGCCTGACAGGTTTTCGAAGTTCACGCAGTTTCTTGGAATGAGGACTAAGCCAGAATCCGCTGAAGAATGGAGGTGCNAGAAACTCTAACTTTCTCCGCAGTCTTTCTCCGAATTCGGTCTGCTCCTCAAGAAACCTCTCGCCCTTCTCTGTGAGCATGTAACGCTTTATTACGCTTTCNTCCGTTGGTATTTCTTTTGTGTAGCCGTTGTCTTGGAGCCCTGCTAGAAGAGGATAGACTGAGCCAGGGCTTGGTTTCCAGTGTCCGTTGGTTTCTTTTTCCATCTCATCCATTATCTCCGATCCAGACATAGGTTTCTCTTTCAGGAGCCTAAGCACACAGTATCTAAGAAAGCCTTTGGGAACGCTCGCGGTATGTCTGATCATATGCCGAAATGGAGGTAGCGGTGGTGAAAGTAGTGGTGGATGCTCGAGCAGTTCCTCAACCTCCCTCAACCTTTCCTCTGATAGGTAGTACTTGCCATCGACCTCTACGAAGACGCCTAACCGCCCTAGACGCCCTTCCATTAAATCCTTAAACCTTGATGGAAGCCCTAATTCCTCAACACTTATGGCCTTACCAGGGCTGGTGGCTCCCTTCTGACGGAATTTCCGGATAATCCTAAGGAGCCGTGCTCTTATCTCATCGCGACGCCCAAACGTAATATCACCAGCGATATCGTGTTTGATATCAAACGTGATATATAACCTTTGCTCTACAAAAGAATGAGAACACGCGATCTGAATAACGCTTCTCTTAAGGCTTAAATTAGAACGCGGTTAGATCGGTATTAAGGGTCTCAGAGTGAAGTTGAGGAGGCTCGCAAATGCGGCAATACCTATCGCCTTTTTCCAGGTAAAGGCGTAGAAGGAACGCACTGCGATCGCACATAGCGCTGCCATCCACACTTCTGTCACGAAACCGAAATAGAGTATCGTCTGATACTGCAGTGTTGAGTACCAGATTTCCGCCAAGTTTTCAAAACGTACTTCAGGAAGAATTGGCATCAACACCGCCGTAACCAAGAGATAGACTATTCTAACCGAAAAGAGATACCCAACGACCACAAACAATGCTTTCCAAGAGCCTACCTTTTCGCCAAATAGTTTAACAACCAATAATAAGACACCGCCAAACACGCCCCACTGAATGAAAAAGCTGAAGGCGGATGTCGTCAATGAATTAAACCATCCAGCGAAGAGATACTTCGTCATTGGAACAAACTTTGCGAAGTATAAATCGTCAATCTTCGTTGTTAGATTTGCAGGGACCGACCAAGCTAACGCAAATTCCACTCCCGTTATGTTCTCCCATTTCGGGGAACCAACTTCTTCCCACTCTTCACTATCTGGGCCAAGATCAACCTTAGCGATTTTCCACTCATCACTTGAATTCGACAACTTGTGCCCAAATTTCAATGAAAAACAGTCATTACCATTGCCAGAAAATAACTTCAATGTCGCATTGGGAGACTCCAACATCCCATCTCGATATTCCCATTTGATCCAAAATGACAATCGTCCGTAGCCAGCGTTCCGAGAACAATTAAATGATCCAGCCTCTGTCAATTTCATCCAGATATATCTATTATTAGTTACAGAAGACGCGAGGCTATAGTTGCCGACGTAGTTTTCGTCAGACGTATCCGCGTCTCTAGTTGGTTGTCCATTGGATGCCCACTGTGGTACCCATGTGGCTAATTCTGTCCATTCGTCTCTGGCAGTCATCGGTTCTTCATCGAAGATCTTTGAAGCGCTAGTGTATTGCAGACCTGCTGTAATGATCAAGATTAGCGCTAGAATGAGGAGAGGCGCCTTTACATCTGGTTTCTTAACTATCTCTTCGAATGCCTTTATTGGAGAATATAAAGTCTTGAGAACGTCATGTGCGAACAACTATTGTTTTTCTCCCACAATGAGGATGCAATACTTAAGTTCTTAATAACGGCTTCTGCTATGGGCGATACTCTATCGATTTCTCCTATAGGTTCTAGAGTCCAACTTTAAGTCTTCTATAGGTATCATAATCNACGTATTCTANATGCTCATTTTCAGCTTGATGCCGGATGGTAAATCTATGTCGATGTCTCTTCTCCTCTAACTGCGTGGTTGTCACCAGAGAATAGGCATCGCTCCCAGCTCCAGAGCCATAACTGACAATTACTATCCTCTCGTCGGCCTTCGCTCTATCCAGAACAGCCGCCAATCCAATAGGTGAAGCACCAGAGTATGTATTGCCGAACTTGGTCACCTGCAATCCCGGCTCATATTGCTCCTCTCTGAACCCGAGTTCCTTAGCCACCTTAACGGGAAATCTAGTGTTTGGCTGGTGAGAAACAAAATAGCCAACATCACTGGGCTGAAGACTCAACTTTTCCATGAGTTTTCGACATGCCTTAATTGTGTGCTTAAAGTAAGCCGGTTCGCCGGTGAATCGACCGCCATGCCTAGGATAAGGTTCAAGGTCCCTTCTCCAAAAGTCTGGTGTGTCCGATGTGCAGGAGTACCAGCCCTCAACCTCAGCGATGACATCACGCATACCGAAGATGAAGGCGGAGCCACCGTAACCAACGAATAGATCTAGCTCTCCCCCAAGTTCATCTCTGGGTGCGGCTTGAGAATTGTCAGTGCCTATCACCATCGCGTACAATGTGTTGGCACCAGGATAATAGACAAGTGAGGTTGCATCCTTGAACATGCTTGTCGCGGCCTTGCAGGCAAACTCCGTGTCCACAGCGTCCACACTCTGCAGACCATCCGTCTTCTCCTCCTCACCAAGCTTCAGCACCTGAGCCACCTTTGAAGCTATAGGCTTAACCGCATAAGGGTTAGACTCTGAGCCGACGTAAACCTTTCCGACAAGGGAAGAATCAACACCCGAATGAATTAACGCCGTCTTACCAGCCTCAACCGCCGCCGTGATGGAATCTTCGTCCATGAAGGGTATAGCTCTCTCCAAAGTCCCTTCTTTGATCCTGAATCTGGGCACGTATACTCCGTATCCCACGATTCCCGGTGTATCATACTCCTTTTTGGGTTTGATTATGGCGTATTCCTGATGTGGGTAGTACTCATCTGCAAACGTGAAAGCTAGAGAGATTGTTGGTATGATGTCGCTCTGTCCTACGGCGTGTCTTCTCCTAAACCTGGGAACAACCTCCCTCTCTTCAAAGCTGGATAGTTCAATCTGCTTATTCCTCAAGACAAGATCGGTCAGTCTACCAGGAACTCTCACGTTTCCATGGTGGAAGGAGATAATACCATAGATGAAGGGTCCTAGCTTGGTAAATTTGTTTGTTGGCTCCTTGATTAACGTGCAGACTTCCAGTTTTCCCTTCTCATAAAAGAAATCGACTTCTTCCATCTTGCCGAAGCTTTTCCTTCCACACTTCCCACAGTAGTCTTTTGTTCTGAAGTATTCTCTACCACAGAGGATACATCGACTGCCTCTGAGTCTATCGCCAATGTATGAGACCCTTCTTTCGATCGGTTCACTGGTCATGTCAATCTCTCTCCAGAATGTGGATGTACGCCTTCGTTCCGAAACCTTCGAGTTCCAGAGCGCAGCCGAACCGTAGGTCTCCGTCTGGTTTCACCTGTCTGTCCCCAGCCTCTCCTCTGAGTTGTCTCACGATCTCAAAGATTTGAGCTCCACCTGTTGCTCCCAGCGGATTTCCGTCTGCCTTGAGTCCGCCGTTGGTATTCACAAAAAGCTTCTTTCCATCGATTTGATAAAAGCCTTCGTAATCCCTACAGCTGTTGTTTATGTCGACCCATGCTTGCCCCCTCTTGGAAAATCCAAGGTCTTCTAAAGAAATCATCTCTAACAACGTAGATTGATCATAAAGCTCGGCTATGCCTATGTCATTTATGTCTAAATCACTCATTTTGACCGCGTTTTCCGTCGCCGCTGTGCTTGCGACGAATCCTGTCCTATCCGCACGTGCTGGGAAGGTTATGTAATCTGTAGCTGAGGCGGAGCCTACAACATAGACTGGAGCGTCCGCGTATTCTTTTGCGATTTCATGACTGGCCACGATTAAGGCGGCGGCTCCATCGGAAATGGGAGCAAAATCATAGAGTCCTAAAGGCTTGGATGTTTGGAGTCTTTGCTGTAGGACCTTCTTCACTTGTATCTCCTTCTGGAAATGGGCGTATTCATTCTTCGTTGCATGCTGATGGTTCTTTGAGGAGATTTGAGCGAGAGCCGTGTTGAAAGTCTCGAGTGATTTTCCGGAAATCTTGTACCTTTTGATGTACTCTCGGAGCATGAGTTCGTGGTTTGCCTCGGGCGTACATCCTGCATAATAGCTCCATGGATCTTCGAGGAGCATAAGATCATCTCTGATCTTGTCCCAGCGGTCAGTCATCTTCTCCACTCCACCCACGAGAACAAGGCTATATCTTCCTGACTGAACTGCGTTACATGCGTTGAGGAGGGCAGAGCTGAATGACCTCATTTTCTCCATGGGCACGTGCAGCTCTGAGAGCTCCGATAGGAAGCCTTCTTCAATCCCTATTTTGTTTGTGAGTTGAAGGAAGTAGTCTGAGAAGTATCCGGCTTCCAAATCTTTTCGTTCTATCCCGGCTGACTCCGATGCTCTCAACCAGGCTTCTTCCACGAGTTTCTCCGGCGCCAATTCGTAGTGCTCGCCAAACTTCGTTCTACCGACGCCGATTATAGCCGGACATCGTCGTTTCATATAGTTTTGATCTCCTCGTCCTCAAAACCTAGCGTTCTTCAATCACGGTTTTTAAGTGTTACCTTGTGTGACAAAGGCAAGATATATTTTCATTTATATAAGCCTCTCCAAAATAGACATGACTAGGGGATGAGGGGTTTATTTGAGCAAGACTTATAGACTTATCATAACCGCCAAGAAGATACGGGGTAAATGCCCCGTCTTCAGGGTTGGAGACAGAATTGTCATTGAATCGCCCGACATAGTCCCAGAGAAGACGGATGCCCTCTGTATCCATGCGTTGGGGGCTGTGTTGTCAATTATTGTCGCTCTGAGTCGCGGTGTCAGTTTTAGGGAGCTGGGTCTCGCAAAGGAGGAGGGTGACATAGGCTATGTTCAGTGTCTCGATCCAGGGCCTCCATACACTCCGGGTGGAACAGTCACCTTTGAGATAAAGCGAGAGGCTAGGTTGTAAATCTCTTTGAAAACGATTTATGAATGTGAAACGCTAATACTCATATTCCAATGAAAATTACGTGATCTGGAGAGCGGCAAACAATGCGTCTTTTCCACTATGCCACGGACGAAGAGATAAGGAGAGGAGAAACCACAGACATCTACTTCACCAGAACCAAAAGGATCCTTGAAGCCAAAGGATTGGAAAAACTACAAGCTGTGGCTGAAGTCACCTCAGGCAGGCTTCCCGGAGAGTGGCCTTGGGGAGTCATCTGTGGAATTGAGGAGGAGGCTCGCTTGTTCGAAGGATGCCCGGTTGACGTTTACGCTATGCCCGAGGGAAGCGTCTTCTACCAAAAAGATCAGTGTGGCATTCGAGAGCCGGTGATGTTCATCGACGGCCCTTACGGAGAGTTTTGCATCCTTGAAACTCCAATGCTTGGCTTGATTTGCCAAGCTTCAGGGGCGGCGACAAGAGCCGCTAGGATAAAGAAGGTTGCTGGAGAGAAATCAGTCGTTGCTTTCGGGATACGTCGCATGCACCCAACTCTGTGCCCGATGCTGGACCGCGCCGCGTACATCGGCGGCTTCGATGGTGTTTCAAGTCTAAAGGGAGCTGAGGCAGTGGGAATCGAGCCTACTGGGACGATGCCCCACGCGCTCATAATAGTGTTTGAGGATCAGGTAAAGGCTTGGAAGGCATTCGACGATGTCATGCCGCCAGAGGTTCCCAGAATAGCCTTAGTAGATACTTATTTCGACGAGAAGATGGAGGCTATAATGGCCGCTGACGCCCTGAAAGACCGCCTGGACGGCGTGAGGCTCGACACTCCTGGATCCAGAAAAGGCGACTTTGCCGAGATTATCCGTGAGGTCCGATGGGAACTGGATATCAGAGATTATAAGGATGTTAAGATTCTCGTCTCTGGAGGGCTGAACGAGAGAAGCGTCAGGATTCTTAGTGATGCAGGAGCTGAGGCATTCGGTGTTGGGACTTCTGTCAGTAATGCGCCCACCATCAATTTTGCCATGGACATCGTCGAGTTGGAGGGGAAACTCGTGGCCAAAAGGGGCAAGTTTGGTGGCAGGAAGCAGGTTTGGAGATGCCCAGAATGTCTCACCGACACGGTTCTGCCCTTCAAGTCTGCTTCGCCTAAATGCCCAAGATGCAAGAGGAAAACCAAGCCCATGCTGAAGCCTCTTTTGAAAGACGGAAAGATTGCTGGGAAGCTTCCAAAGCCAAGCGAGATTCGTGAGTACGTACTTCAACAAATCGAAAAACTTTCCATTGACGAGGTATGATCTAGATTATAGATTAGGCTATTTCAGCTTCAAGAAGATAGGGAGTCTCGTCGAGCACAATTCGCTCGTGTATCTAACACATACACCCCGCTTCTCTCTAGTGCACGCATTTATTTCATGTGAATTTCGACGGTGTCACCATCTTCAAGGACAAAGCCTTCTCCAACTTTTTGTGGACTGAAGCGCAGCCGCTTTGACCACACTTTTGCGTAGGAAAACTGTTTGTAGAAGTCGCTGTGAATCTGTTTTGCCAAGTCCAGAATAGTGGAGCCTTCTCTGAGGGTGAAGGGTTTCTTGGAGGGAAATCTTTCGTTTGGATCTTTGGTGTAGACGCGAATTATGTCCAACATCTCGAATATTTCCGAACCAAGCTTCTCCAATCCGGTTTTCTTTTTGCAGGATGCTGAAAGAATTCTCATTTCTTCTCCAACAAGGGCTTTCAGTTGTTCGATTTTCTTCGCGGCGTTTGAGATGTCCGCCTTGTTGGCTATGACTATGGCTGGTCGATAGACCGTGCCCTCAAAAATGGCGTCTTCAGCGTCCTCTATTGTGGCTTCGCCTTTAATCTTAACGGTGGCATCGTGTATTCCGTAGCTTTTGAGAAGCTGCTTCAAATCTTTCAGAGTACAGTCAGCGAGGCGTCCTAGTATGATGAGTTTTAACCCAGCTCCCGTGTGCCTCTTTTCGATTTCAACCTTGGCTTTGGGTCTTCGCGTAAGAACCCTTGCCTTCTCCAATTCCCGTGAAATCAGAGAGACCTGTTCAACAGCATCTTTGGATAAGTCGATCATAAGAAGTAGACCGTCCGCGTTTCTTGCTGCGGCTAAAGTTTGGAGTCCCCACGCTCCTCCATCTGCAGAGCCTTCCATCAAAGCCGGCGCCTCTACCAACTGAAACTGCAGGTCCTCATACTGGAACATACCGGGTGTCAGCTCCTTCGTGGTGTATAAATAGTTGGAAATTCCCACTTTGGCGTTGGTCAAAAACGAAAGAAGGCTGCTACGTCCCACATTGGAGGGCCCCAAAATCACGATCTGGGCGTCCCCTTCCTTCTCGACGAAGAACTTCGGCCCGCCAAGTCCAGCTTTCCTATGCTTCTTCTCTGTGATCTCCCTTCGAAGCGTCGCGATTTTCCTCTTAACCTGAGCTCGCAGGTTTTCTGTGCCCTTGTGCTTGGGAACGAGACTCAGGAACTCTCGAAGTTTCCTGATTTTCTCTTCAGGTCTCCTTGCTTCGGAGGCTTCCCTCCATTTGTGTCTTGCTTCTGCTGGAAGATTAGCGGGCACGGGGCAAACTTCCTATAGTAAGTCAACGTGACCGAGATATTATTTCTTTCCAAAAATGGATATCTCGGACGACAACACACAAAAATTCTTCTTGGGCGCGCGTATTCCTAGGAAAGCAATAGTATGTTTCCTATTCTGACGTTCTCTAGATGTTTCCTGGCCGCGTCACGACAGCTGTAGGCCAAGTCACGACTCGTTGTGGGCAGGTCCGTTAGTATGTAGTTTGGATAGAAGGCAAGCAGCGTATAAGGGATTCTTGGATCTATATCCGCTATGAACTTTGCCAGACTATCAACCTCTTCAGTATCTATGTATCCTGGGACAAGAAGAGTACTCGCAGTGAGGATGGGCAGTTCTGTTCGCTGTCTAAGAAATTTCTCACCTATCATTCTGAAGCTCTCTAGCGTGTGAGCATTGGAGATCCCGCTTAGAGCCTTGCTCAGGTCTGGATTCCAAGTCTTTAGGTCAAACTTTATCACTCCGCCGCTTTCCAATGCGAGCTTCGCTGCTTCGAGTGCAAACATTCTTTTCCAGTTTCCATTCGTCTCCCAGCAGATTCTTAGGATGCGCTCTTCTTGTCTTGCCTTCTGGATTGCAAGCTGGCTTGTCTTTAAGGCATGGGGCATCTGCACTGAGGGGTCGCCTCCAAAATAACATATGCATGAGACGTGAGAGTCTGGCTTGGCGGCTAGGCTCTCAGCACTCAAGACTGGCTCGAGCTTGGCTGTGAGGTTTTTGTAGTGCCAGTTCTGGCAGTAGAGGCAGTCTAGGCTACAGGCTCCATAGAAGACAGCTAGGTTTGAATAGCCGGTTTCCGCTGTCTGTTTGTAGGCGTACTTTGGATATCCTGCACCCGTGCACCCTGGACAGAACCACCATGCCACACAATTTGTTGGAAGCGGATCGTAGTACCATTCCAAGATACCGGCTTTTGGGGTTCCCCCTCTCCTGACAAGCCGACCGCCCAGATTAAAGACCAAACCACAGAACCCTTTCCCGCCCTCGGGAATTCTGCAGTCATTGGCGCACATGCCGCAGGGCAACCCGTCTGGATCCTTCGGCGGTCTCGGAGGTAATCCAAACCTCTCTCTGCTCTCAGCGTGGACCTTGTTGGTTACTTCGAGTGCTTTCTCGGGGTTCTCTCGAATGCACCGCAAGCATACGCCTAGCCTGCCTGAGATAGCGGGCGATCGCTCATGACAGATTTGGCATTTTCCCAACCGGTGCACCAGGAGAAAAGAGTGTGCTGCTGTTTTTAGTTGTTGTTCTCGATCAGCATTTTCATGTGCTTGTCTGAAGCCTCGAGAGCGCTCTACATGCACGTGCGCACGCAAATATTCAACATATCCACAAAACCAGGTCTTTTGCCACAAAGGAACTAGAACTAGCCTTCGAAAGGCAGTTTTCTACCCATCACGTAGGCATCTTCACCATCAGCGTAATAATGTCTTATCTTACGTTCAACCCTAAACCCCAGCTCTTTGTAGAGCCTAACTGCACTAGCATTACTTACCCTAACCTCCAAGAACAGATCTTCGCAGCTGCAACCAACTAAGCTTTTCATGGCATCTCTCATCAAGGCAGAGGCAATACCTCTCCGCCTGAAATCGGGCAGAACCGCGATAGAGATCAGATGACCCTTTTTGGTCCCACCGAACAATCTGAAGCCAAACCTGTGTTCAACTCTACACATCGCATACCCGACAACTGCACCATCTTCTTCCGCCACTACGAAAGCCTTAGGAAATCTCTCAAAAATGCTCATGAAAAAGCTAGAAGAGTAGTTCTCAGGCAGACAAGTCCTGTTGATCTCCATAACCTGCTTCAGATCGGTTGGTTCAAAGCGCCGTATGGTAAACGTGGTCTGCATGCTCATTCCTACAAGGTCTATTCTAACTCTTCATAATCGGTAGCGTAAGATTTCCATAGGGTATAGCCCAGACCTTAGCCTTCTTCCCAGCGACATTGAACGCGCCCATCAATGCGTCATTCACAGCCCTTGCGGTCTTCAATCTGAAGACGTTTACAGCGTAGTAATCCGGCATAACTGAGACTAGAAAGATCTTAGCCTTTTTCAGGGCTTTCGTTAAATAGTATGCTTTATGCCCTCCCAGACGGAAGCGCCTCTTTATCTCCTTCTCCATCTGTTTGAGACTCTTGAGTTTTGTCATCCACTCATAAAAAACCGCGTCTCCATGCCCCTCCGGGCACTCGGCCACCAGAACTATGACGCCGCCTCGCTTTACAGCTTCTAAAGCGTTATGTACCGCCTTGTAAGCCTGATAAAGATCAATGTCGAGTGGATGTCCACCTGGACTCGTAACGACGATATCCGCTCTTCGTTCAATGGGCACCTTATACATCTCATCGACGAGCTTAACTCCCTCATAAAAGGCCTGTTCTAAGTTTCCTGCAAATGCCCTAACGAGCTCTCGCTTACTGTTTACCACAATGTTCAAAATGAAATCGATCTTGGCTAGCTTGGCCGCCTCGAGCATATCTTCATGGACTGGATTCCCCTCTAGGATTCCTGTTCTCGCCTTTTCGTGGAGAAGCATAGCGTGATTGTGCTGAATCGTCTCTGCACGTGAAACACCCGGTAATACGCTCTTTCTGCCACCCCCATATCCCGCGTAATAATGCAAGCCCACATCTCCAGTCAGAATCCGCACATCAGCCTCGGCGAAAATCTTATTCACATAGACTTCTGTTCCGAAGCTCGTTTTGCCCAGATAGACATTCTCTTCGGACGTACAATCGTGACTTAGTGCTCCGACCCTTCCCATAGTCTGTTCTCCCACAAGTTTCTCCATCTCATCTGCCCTCACCGCGCGATGGGTTCCACATGCAAAAACAACTGTTATGTCCTTCTCTCTCACTCCAGCCTTTGTAAGCTCGTCCAATAGTGGGGGAACCATCAGATAACTCGGTGTTGCTCTGGTTGCGTCATCAACCACGATGGCTGCTGTCCTGCCTGGTTCCGCGATTTCGCTTAGTTTTCTGCTTCCAACAGGCTTTGCGAGGGCGCTTTCAACCTCTGCTCGCGCATCTGAAACACTAGGTTTCTCTTTGGGCTCTATGGCGCCAAGGTAATTTCTTGTGGGAATCCTCGCACAGACCTCGGTTTTTCCGTAGTGAAGCCATACGTCAACCATGATAGCGCCTCTTCGAGTGATTACAGAATTTTCATGAGACTCATTTAAGCATAGCGGAGGAACCATCAAAAGCTCTTCAAAACCTCAAAGCCCCTTTTAGGAAAGGAACAATTGACGGAGAAGATTTCGATAGCAATCGCCATGAGGAACTTCGAGAACCCACGGCCATTAGAGCTGAGGGAGGCGTGGCAAGGGATGCCGTTGTCTTACTCGATCGGAAAGCGGGTGAGAATGAAAGGCTGGCTGAGCATGAGGTTAGTCGATATTGTTTATTAACGGCAAGCGAGGCAGTCGACAAGCTGTATCGAATAGGTGCCATCACAGAGGATCAGCTTTAAACAATCAAGAGATAGCTGAAAAGAAGTAGGATTCAGCCCTCTACTTTTTCTTAGAATCCGCTACTGTCTCTACCCACTTTTCATAGCGGCTTGGCTCCGCATTCGAAATATTGCGCGTTTGGCGATGCCTTTAATCATTCCTCGTAGAAAATCAGATCCTGATCCTCAAGCATCTTATGAAGCTTCTCAACAGCCTCAAAAACGTCATCCTCATGCTTGGCACCTGTACAAACGAGTTTCCCACTTGCAAACAACAGAATAACGACCTTGGGCTTATCCATCCTGTAGATCAAGCCAGGAAACTGCTCGGGCTCGTACATAGTCCTCCCAAGTTCGTAGGTTGCCCTCTCTAAATCAATATTGCCACCCAAAGCCGCGGAGGCGACGATGTTCTGAATCTTCAGCTCAGGCTTGCCAGTAATGATTATGCCACTTTTCTTTAACTCCTTGATGACTTTTCTGACAGCTCTCCGTGACTCCTTCTCTGATTTTGCACCTGTGCAAACCATCTTCCCAGAATTGAAGATCAGAGTAGCAGTCTTAGGCCGCTTCAAACGAAAGACCAAGCCAGGAAACTGTTCTGGGCGATACTCCACTCCAGGGTAACCCTTCACGACAGCGTTCAAGTCAACTCTCTGGTTCAAAGTTGCAGACGCGACTACGTTTTCTATCTTAACAGAAGCTTCGCTTCTTGACATCTCAGCACCCCGTATAGAGTCTTTTCAACTTATGATCCAGCGTCTTATAAAACCTATGTCTTTATAAGCGAGCCTACTTTTCCAGAGAAACTGCGATGAGGTCTCCACTGGTTCAAGGCAGAATATATGGTTGCAGACTCAGCAAATAGCAAGGAAACTATGTTCGTGAAATATCTCTCAACCTAAGCCGGAAAGCAAAAACACTGGTCTGCCGAGCAGTGAATGATTCGACGAAATTCTATGGGTGATCAATGCACATTTCTTGCTTAGGATCAATTCAACAGGTTTCTTTATCGATCTTCTGTTTCTCTTTCCTCTTTTTAGGGAAAACAAAGTCCACTACAATTAAAACAACAAACAAAAGGATAATAACTATTGTTGCTGGAATACGATTCTCATGCATAAACAATGGGATATGCCCAAGCCATGGCACTTTGCCAACAACTTTGCCGACCACGAGTTTCTCGGATATTCTACCCTCCAAAGTTTCTGATCCTGACCAACTGTCTGGACTAAGATTGTGGTCTCCTTTTGTCTGGAAATACCATATGCCATTATTCTTAACTTTGCTTATCGCGCGATGTACAATGAGACGCGTATCTGTTCCAGCTACCGGTAGATAGATGGGGGCTGGGCCGTATCGGGGATCATAGAAAACTACAATTTCGCCTTGGGGTTGAGCATCCTGAGGTGCGGCGTTAAGTTCGGTGAAGTTCAGCCCTCCTTGAACCGCAATGAGATCGCCCCTAAACAATGTATCCTCCATGCTTCCGGAAGCAACTGCCAACAAGGGGTAATCGGTCCTTAGAGCAAACCTTAAACCAAACCAGAAAGTGGCGACAACAGCTATAATAATGGCAATCAGTATGATAGTCTGTACAGTTTCATTCTTAAGAAGGTCCCGCATTTTCAATTTTTCTTGTCACTTCTCCGGAATCTTCCTTTACAGCCGATAGCCTTCATAAGGGCTTGTCCCCTGTTGCATGTTAAAAACTTAACGATATACAATAAAAAGGAGGAGGTTTGCAGATTCAAAGGCGATTACAAGCGTAAACCTCTATAACCTTGTTAAGCGCTTTTGCTTCTTCCAATGTCTTCATTTAATATTTTCATCGAAAGGGGCAGCTAGCCCCCCATGTCTGTCGAGTGGGCTTTTTCGTCTTAAATCTTCCGCTTGGCCAAGACTTTTCTGAAGGCCTTGTTGCATCGGGTGCAGTCGAAGAGG
>JGI2171J19970_10000521_pt1 | contig 20617 bp, 30 predicted proteins | sample DeeMarSWOR324_28_FD_19970 | JGI IMG/M metagenome (IMG submission 19970) | reverse complement strand
TTTTTCCCCTCGCTAATGCTTCTTACACTCTTCGACCACGGCGACCTCCAGGACGACGAGTACCGTCATGAGGCATTGGAGTTACTTCTTCGATTCGTCCAATACGTAAACCAGCCCGCGCCAAAGCACGAATGGCAGCTTGAGCGCCTGGACCAGGCGTTTTGGGACCATGTCCTCCCGGGGCTCGGACCTTGATATTAACTCGTGTGATATCTTTATCCATTGCAGCTCGAGCAGCACGAAACGCGGCTTGCATTGCAGCATAAGGAGAACTCTCATCGCGGTCTGCTCTCACAATCATTCCACCCGATGCACGGGCAATCGTTTCAGCACCGGTTATATCAGTGATATGCACGATGGTGTCGTTATAGGAACTGTAGATGTGTGCGACACCCCATTTTTCCTTACTATCTACAGGAGTAGGTGTTCGGGCACGCCCACCTGAACGAGGCGGTCGAGATCGGGTTCGCCTGCGGGGTTTTTCGTCTTCAGGAGCTTTAGGTGCTTCAGGTTTTTTAGTGGCTTCTTTCTTCGGAGGCGCCACCTCTTCTTTCTTAGGAGTTTTTTCTTTTGGAGGAGATGTGACTTCCTTGGGTTCCTTCGTTTTCTTTTCTGGTTTCTCCTCCGCTTTCTTTTCCGGCTTCGCTTCTGCCTTCTTTTCCGGTTTCTCCTCAGGCTCCGATTTTGTTTTCTTTTCTTTCGCCATAATCAATCAGCACCCAAAAGTAATCCACTTTGCACTAGCATAACAAATTACGAAGTGGTTTTCTTCTTCGATGAGGGTTTCTTTTCTTTTGCAGGAGGTTTTTCCTCCTCCACTTCCTCTACTTCTTCCACATCCTCAATATCGATTTCATCGTCAATTGGTACTTCCTTTATGTCGCGGATTTTTTCAATTTTGACCTCAATACGTTCTAGCTTCTCAACGGGTTCTTCAGGCGGTTTTGTAGGTGGTGTGACGGGTTCACCCGTAGGTAGTTCGGGATGATTGGGTTGTCGGTAGGGACTATCAGGAGTGTATGCGAGTTTCTTTTCCTGATCTCGATGCATGAGCATTCCAGGAGAAGTGACACGATGTTTATCTAAGGAAATATGTCCATGTACAATTAATTGACGGGCATGATGCATTGTTTTTGCGAGGCCTTGTCGTACAACTTGGGTTTGTAATCGACGTTCTAAGATATCTCGAATTGTAAGATTCAAAATGTCATCCATTTGGGATTTCTCATCAATTAGTGACAGCCGATTTACATGATTTAGTAATTCTTTCTCTCGTTTTCCCCGTGATTCAAGGGGTAGGGCTACAAGATCCCGAGCGGTACCTCGAAATCGGGCAAGCATTGTTCGATGTCGCCAGAGTTCGCGTTTATTTCGGAGCCCATATTCTCCTACATAAATCAGCTCATCCGCTAGACGCGTCTTTTGCCAAGGATGCCCCGGTGCAACATATTTTTTCTTGGGTTTCCGTATGCCGCCCATAACCTATTCGCCTTCTAAGCTCGTCGCTTCCGTGAAACGCCAACTGTCCTTCCTCTTCGACCTGTTGTCCGAGTACGCTGTCCTCGAACTTTCAAACCTAAGCCGTGGCGGACACCCCGCCAGTTTTTCGTTTTCATAAGATAGTCGATATCCATTTTCAACTGGAAGTCAAGATCCGCTCCGATGAGATGCTTATTGTTTCCTGAAGTCATATCTTTCTGTCGATTCAACATCCATTGAGGAATACCATGTTTCGAAGGGTCTTGGAGGACCTCCTCGATTTTTGCCACTTCAGCGTCGGTGATGTAACCCGCGCGTTGGTCTGGGTTTAACTTGGCAACCTTAACGATAGCCCGGGCTAATCGACGACCAACTCCTTTAACAGCGCTTAAAGCCCTGTCAAGTTTCTGGCTACCGTCAATATCGGTACGAGCAATTCGGATGATATGTCGATAGGAAGATGACAATTTAGCACCTCAGGTAGCATTAGCTCTGAGCTACGGCAATCGAAATACAGAACCGCTTAAAAATGTGTTGCCTTGACTTGCCATACTAACTCCGAATTCTGATAGCAAATCTCCAAGTTGACCTTCAGAGAAAAACAGCTTTATCTAAATCTTTAAAGGTGCTGTACAGGAAATGAACGCCAAGCCGCGGTAGCCAAGTGGTTTACGGCGCAGGCCTGGAAATTCTCGATTACTAAACGAGAACCAATCAGCCTGTGACCCCTGGGTCGCACGGGTTCGAATCCCGTCCGCGGCGCCATCTCCTTGTTTTGGAAATAATATCTGCATGAAGCATGTGTTTAGGATTTTCGTCGCCAAGCTGTCGGATATGTACCTGTAGACATAACTACTCTCGCCGTATCCGCAACTATTCCTGACTTAGCTTCTAGAACCTGTTTGGTTGCCATCAGCGCAGTCGCTAACGCGACCAATTCACCTTTTTGGGTCATGAGGGCGACGGAGTCACCCGGTTTGATATCTGCATGTAATTGTAACACTCCAATTACAGCAAGATTTGCGCCATGACAGATAGCATTAACAGCAGAATCACGTATGATGATCTGCGCAAGATGTTGAACTCCCTCTTCAAGAGGACGAATATAACGGCGAAGGAGACGGTCTTCCTTATCTTCCTGCCAAAAATGAAAAGCATCAACCAAATCATAGAGCGAGATAAAATTAGCATCTTCTTTAAAGGGTCCAGTGCGTGTGCGACGGAGTTCAGCCATATGCGCTCCACCGCCAAGAACCTCACCGATATCGTAACAATTACTTACAAAAGCAGCACCATTCAATGCAAAATTATGAAAGTGATCTACTGTAATATCATAGACATAACCAAAATCCGGAATTGTTTTCTTAATCGTTTTGATTTTTTCCAGAAAATAATTCGCCCCTATTTGTCTTTGTAATTCTATTAAGTCAGAATCGTCTTTAGGTATTAAAGCAAGTAAAGATTTTACCAATCTTGACAAAAGGCGTCTTGTTGGTCTTTGACCAGATAGGAGTCTATTAAATGCTCCTCCCCTGTATATTGAATTTAGTGATAACCCATATTTCTGAATTATATTTTTAATATGTGCTACACAGGAGAGAGGCATTAAGTCTTGAGATCCATATGAGGTGTATCGTGAAAACTGTGTATCAAATTGCTCAAGCTTTTTCATCTTTTGTGGATGTTTGCATTTCATTAATTGGGAAAAGCGAATCTTATCAAAAGGCGATTTAAGTACTACATGATACTTCAGGACTGAATCACTCTTATCGAACGTTGGTGACAAGCTCTCATATATCTTTGAACGAATTCCAAGGCGTTTTAGTAGTAGAAATATTTGCACTGCAACATGTTTGTAAGCCGTTTCATATGCGATTTGTGTATAAGGTGAATTTGTTTTAATGCTAACTGTGCCATCGCCATCAAAATATCCCGATAAGAAACTGGAAATAAGATTTTTTGAAAGCGAAGAAAGATTTTCTAAATGCATGGTTTTCTTTGGGCTAGTAATTCCTAATTTTTTCGCTATCCCTGCAAGTACTGGGTTGTTGACCGTTACAATAACAGTCCTAGATATCTTAGTTTGAGTAATTTTGCTTGACGGGAATAACCGATTCACAATTGAAATAAATGTTTCAATAAGTTCGATTTCTGTGTTTGTGAAAATAACTCTTGTAGGTCGAACGCATTTCTTTTCCTGCACTATACTGCCATCAGACGCTACCAATCCTAGCAAATAGAGAAGTTCTGAATTAAGTTTTTTATCAGTGATTGCGTAATACGCACCTCTCTCTCCTTTGAAGGCTTCAGTCAATTCGCATACTGAAAACCAATCTAACTCAGTTTCTTCACAAACCTGACGGAGATATTTAATTCGGATGCCCCTTTCTGGTTGGAGAAAGATTCGACGATCTATTCCCAAAATTCGACAGGCTTTGGTTAGACTCCCATATGACCTTGAAAGGGATTTTTTACATTGTTTTTTCAGTTCGTTTCCAAAGCAAAGGAAATCAGAATCTAGTAACTCGATAAGATATGGAATTTTATCAGATTTTAGAATTAATTCGCGAGGACTAAAAACAAAGTTTCCTGGAACGACATCTTTTGCATCTATCAATAATGGTCCATTGATATCGTCTATTAGTATTTCATGGTCAGGCGTAACGAAGAGGGTAATACCCGAATCGAGTTCGAGTTCAACCATCTCAGAAGGGGCAGGTAATCTTTGGATTCCGGTTATTGAAGAAGATACAACTTTGTGTTCGTTAAGACTCAAAGAGACCGTCTCTAAGGTTTTCAAATTAAATTGATTGGAATTGGTAACACCTAGGCTTGAGTCAATGATATCAGAGATTTGATGGAGTCCTCCATTTTGTAAAAAGAGGAATGAGGAAGGAGCAACACATAGTTTTCGAATATAGGTGCCCGCTTGACAGCCAACTTGAAAGAGCACGTCTTGCCCGTCGATTTCTAGTATATCTAAATAGTAAATCTGTCTTGTGCGGAGTCGTCGTTTGACGGAAGAGCGGAGGGGAGGACGTTGATAGATGGTTCCGACAAATTCTGCGGCAGCCTTTCGAATGTTATCTTTGGATTCTTGTTGATGGAGTCGCAGAATGCAAACATATTCTTTGCCAGCTTTTAGCAGAACATTGGCAATTTTCGTAGCGTTTCCTAACATGACAGGTAATACACCGGTTACCTTTGGATCCAATGTTCCGGAATGCCCTGCGCGATTAAGGCTTAGGATTCGCTTAACCCAAGATACCACTTCATGGCTGGTGGGTCCTGGAGGTTTTTCTGGGCCTGTAAAGGGTTATTGACCCCTTCAGAACAAGCTATCCAGATTGATTATACCATTCTGAAATAATTCAGGAATGGTTCGCGTTCCAGGGACACGACCATAGGTGGGATTTGTAGTATCTTCGGCGCGCGTTACCATTTTCCGCTGTTTGTCGGCAGGTAGCCGCGGTTTTGTCACGTCCGATGACCTCCTCTGCCCCTAAGGGCGAGTCGGTATTACTTCTTTTCTTTCCCTTTCATAAAGGGTGTCAGTTTTGCGCTGGTGATTGCCTTCGCGATGTCTTTGTCTTCCGCTCCAGCTTTGATATCGACCTTCTTCGTTGTTATTTCGAGATGATCCACATTGGATCGTCGTCGACGAATTCCTGTTACTTCTGGAGGTCCCGAAATTAGAACGAAATTTTTGTCGATACGTTCCACAATAACACATTTCTTTCCTGTTTCTCGACCGTGTGTTTTTACACACACTCTTCCAACTTCAAATAAACTCATAGGGATTGCACCTCCACCGGTGGACTGTCAGCTGTTGAGTTGCCACGACAGCTTCATTCGATTGTCGTTCCGGAGGATGCGAGGTACGCCTTGACCGCTGCTATACATATATTTATCGTCTCAACTGCGTTCCAACGTTCCGTGTTAATAATTAGGTCAAATAGCCGGGTATCGGATACCTCGATGCCGTAGAATTCTTGAAATCGACGTTGTTCGCTCTCTTCACGGTCTCGCGTTTCAGTTAGAGTTTCTTCATAATCGCGCTTTTCTCGATTAGCAATCCGAAGTGCCCTCACTTCTAGCGGAGCCCGGAGATAGATTGTAAGGTCTGCGAAGCGCCTAGCTACCCACCCAGCGATGTATGCATCAATAACGACATTTCCTTTCTCGGCTTCGCGTTGAGTCCGTTTGTCAATTTCTTGATCAATTGTTGGATCTTTTTCTGCAAGTTGACTTAAATCTACCAAGGTTATACCCTTTTCCTTGGCTAGCTGACGGAAAATCATACCAGCAGAAATATAACGGAGGTTGAAGGCGTCAACTAATCCCTGAGCAACCGTTGTAGTGCCAGCACCATGCAACCCACTAACCGCAATTGTGATGGGCATGCCAACACCTTCAATTATTACATTCCTGACCCCATTCCAGGCGTCATACTAGTTCCAAGGATTTTCTGGATGACCATATTCATTGTGAAACTGCAAATAATATACCAGTAGACGTAAGTCAGCCCCATTCCACCATCTGGAATGTACATGCCCGCTGTACCCGATGGCCATTGAAAGAGTTGCCAACCAAATCCGTTGCCAAACGGTCCAAGAACCGAAGCAAAATTCAGAGGAGAGTAGAGCACGGGACCATAAACCGGAAAAGACCACGCATCAGGTCCAGGGGGAACAATGAAGATTCCATTCATGATTGTAAAGGTGAGCATGAATGGTATAATGGTGAATAACATAGGCATACAGGATTGTTTACTGACATCAGTTTGGAGTTTCATAATGTAGCGTTCCCGACGCTTAATCTTCAATTCAAGTTTCCGTTTTGTTTTAGGATCAGTTACTTCTTTAGCCTGCTTTTTCATTGCATTCCATTCATTGATTGCTTCGCGAGAACGTTTCAGACGGTCAAAGTCAACAAAATGGCGATTTACCAAGTTCGATGTCAGGGAGATGATTACACTAATCAACATGACGACAAGCGCTGAAAACGGCGGATAAGCCCACGCGCCCAAGGCATTTCGTAATATTATTGCCAAATCAATGAGAGGATTCCATTGCACAATCATCACACCTTCAAGAGTAAATCGGCAAACGCGGTTGCTGCTTCCTCAGCTTTACCCTCTATGTTCTTAAGAATCATGACGGTAGCCCCCGTCAATGTACCCACAGCCACCGCAGCGGACCGACAGAGCAACTGATGGGTCTCAATATTATCAATTAGCTGCTCATCTCGTGTCCGTGTGGCATCTTTAGCCCGACGTTTCGCGATATTTACTGGATCAGCTTCCACTAAGACTATCGAAGCTGGACGAATCGCTTCAGCGACCCATTTGGGTAAGCCGATGAGAAAGCCACCATCCGCTGTCTGAATTAGTGTATGTGTATCCACAACCACGACTTGTGAACGGCTCATCGCAGCAATTCGTTCTCCTGCAAGTTTCTGCACTTCACGTTGTTTCTTGACAGGAAGCTTCCGAAGATCATCCCGATTTTCAACAAGACGTCGCTTTTGGGCAATTTCAAACATCACAGACCCATATGTGATGAGCGACACGTTCACTCGATTCTCAACTTTGCGAATCCCATCAGTAACGACCGTTGTTTTCCCCACACCGGGGACACCACTGACGACCACGACTTTGCGGACTTGCATTTATTTGCCTCCACCAAAACGCTGGCTCCATCTAGGTCTCAACCTTAAGAGCTTTTCGCGCTTAGTTAATGTCCACACCTTGATAACCACTAGGCTACTCTATTCCAAGTATACCACGCATCATAGGATGCATCTCGCCTAGTTGTTCCTTAGCGAGGATTTCGAAATATTGCCGCATGATGCCTACAGCAAGTAATATTCCGATACCACTGCTTAAAGTTCCCATTAGGTCTGCGCCAGCTGCAAGTGCGCCGATGAGAAGACCACCAAGGATAGCTACAACAGGGATGTATCGGTTAAGGATTTTCTCGATGACCGCAGGTGATCGGCGGAATCCCGGGACTTGCATGCCCGCTCCGATTAGTTGTCGTGATACATCGCGTGGTGAGATACCTGAAACGTCAATCCACAGCCTGGCGAATCCAGCACAGAAGAGCATCAGGAACAGGGCATAGCCTATGGCTTGGAGCCATCCGAGTTCCCCAAACAGCGCAGGGATTCCCACGGGTGGTGTTAGAAACCAGACAAAACAGATGGGATTGGGCGCGAGATAATTAGTGCCTGTGGGCTGGTTGTAACTGGAAATTAATTGGAACCAGAATGCCAGGGGGTGGGCTCCCGGAGACCCAGGAGCGAGGTAAAGGCCGAAGGCGGGGTTAGTCCAAAGGATTTGGGTGATGAAAAGGATGTTGGCATAAAGGGCTTGGGTGAAGATGACGGGGATGTTGGAAACGTAGAGGAGTTTGATGGGGTATTGCCCTCGGAATCCGCGGTACCGAGCGTATTGGAGGGGGATGTTCACGCGGTAGGATTCCATGAAAATGACGAGAACAAAGACGACGAAAGTGGTGATGACTCCAAATAGGCTAGCCCGTGGATTCTGAGGTCTGAACCATATGGTGAAGAGGTTTGCTACATAGCCCGTTTCATTCGTTACTGGCTGGTAGATTGCGAGGGGGTCCCAACCAGCAGATGCCCAGGCCCCCATGTTTTGGAGTAGATAGGGGAAGATACCACCGTACGTGAGCTGTGTTGGGACTGTTACGATATCCTGACCCTGTGGTGGGAGGATGGAGAACATGCCCCAAAGGATTTGTGTGCAAACGTTGGCCATGATGAAGAGACTAACACCGCTACCAAGTCCCCAACCCTTCTGCACGGTCTCATCCATGAGGATGACGACGATACCAGCGAACATGAGCTGGATAAATACGAGAACAGCACTCGTGAGAAAGAGCTCAGTTCCCAATTGCCCGTAAGCCCCTGCCCAGATATAAGCAAAGGCTTGGAATGCTGTCATGAAGATGGCAAGGACTTTTTGAGCTCCGGTGTAGAGTGACCGCTGGTAGGGATCAGACATATCCACACGGATGAGTTGTGAGCCAACGAGGAGCTGCATGATAAGCCCTGCAGTTACAATGGGTCCAATGCCAAGCTCCATGAGTGTACCACGTGTGGAAGCAAGAATAGTACGAAGCCAGTAGAAATAATCAAAGCCTAATTCCTGGCTAATACCGTACAGGGGCAGATTCGCCATGATGAGGTAGATTACTAAGATAATGGCAGTCCAGGCGAATTTTTCTCGGAATGAAACCTTGCGGTCAGGTCCCTTAACCTCTGGCATGATACGAATCAGTGGACGTAACGCGTTGAGAAAACGACTCATGCCATCAGCCCCATATCATTCCAAGTTTTTTTGTTTCATTTTTGTGAAAATTGATGAGAGCGGAGGGTGTGAAGGTTTAATTGTGTTGTGGTTCAGGTCTTCGATTTACTTTTTGTAGCTGTCGCTCGTTTCGATTTTGCCTTCGTGGTTGAGGATTTTGCTTTGGTCGTGGATTTGGGTTTTGGTTTTGCTGCAGTCTTTGGTTTCGGTTTCGGTTTTGCAGCAGCTTTTGGTGTAGGCTTAGGTTTCGGTTTAGGTTCAGCCTTCAGTGAGGGCGCCTTGTGCGTAGTAGGTTCCTGGATTGTGCCATTTACTTTCCCCCCTGCTGCTTTGATTTTCTCAGCAGCGCGATGAGTGAAAAGTGGCGCCGTAATTGCAAGAGGAATTGAGATTTTACCAGCACCAAGCACTTTATCGAAGCCATGTTCTTCTAGATTGATAGCGATTGGAGCATCTTTTGTGGCAGGTTTACCAGATGTAAACCGTGGGAGTTGTCGCACGACGTCTCCAACATTAATGGTGTTATGAGATTGGCGGAGTTTTCCATATCGATGAAAGCCGTGTTTTCCGAAACGATCAGGGGTTTTAGCGGTGACATAAGTCCAATGATGTTTCTTTCCACCAGTTTTTCCTTTACCGCCTCGTTGACCGCCTTTTCGATGTTGTCCAATACGTCCATAACCATGAGTGCGACTACCTCGATGTTGGCGAACACGTTTGGATTTACGTACAGTCATAATGATTCTCTCCGTCTCGTTTACCTCTTTTGAATTTGAATCTCTAAGATTCCATTGTTGAAATTAACTTGTGCCGAGTTGGGATCAACCGGTGCTGGAAGGTCAAGATTTTTGGCATATTTTCGGTCTTCGGTATCAACGTGGATTGCCACACTATAATCTGAAACCTTGACGCGAAGATCATCTCGGGTTATACCTGGAAGTTCTGCCACGATAATGATATCTTCATCTTGTTCCATTACGTCGATTAGGGGTTCTCGTTCTTTCCGCACCATGGGTGGTCCTCCCTCTGGATTGAGATTACCAAATGGGTTTAGCCGCATCTTACCGTCGGGTCCAACAGCCGCTGAGAATCCCCAGACCATTGGATTCTTCTGTAGATGTTTCAGAAGTTCTTCGAATTGGTCTTGGGCTTCAGTACCAAACAAATCCTCAGGATTAGTATCAGCGAACATTTTCATCATTTCTTCAAACATGCGTTGAATAGCCTCAAACTGCATATCGAAGGAGTCGTCATCCCACCAGCGTTTCCGTTTTTTGCGATCGTCTTCTTCAGTTGGCAATTTCATTCCTTCCATTTCGGTTAATTGTAGTTTATGACATCCGTTTCAGGAGCCCGTTGATTTCAGCTCCACGATATCCCAACTCTCCTTTCTGTTGAACGGTGCGTTTTATGCTCCTTTTAAATCCCTTCGATGGAGGGTGCAAACGAAATACTTTCTTCAGTCTAGGGAGGGTCGTGAGTTCTTCTTGCAATGCTATGAGTGCCTCGGCGTATTTGTCAATCGTTTTGTATTTGGTGTATTTTGACACGTAATGATCGGTAAGCGGTTTATCTCCTGCAAGTCGACCACGTCTCTTCAGGAGGCGGGTTAGCGTGGGGGCATCAATTTCTCCCCACGTTAACGCATCCTTTGCTTTTTGCAACATTCCAACATAGGTACTGCGTTTATCGATGACCACAGCATGGTTCACACGGCTGAGGTTTAACTGTAACAAGGTTTCCTTAGCTTCTTGACGTAGACCGATACTACTACGTATCCGGACCACAGCAACAAGTGCATTGTCTTCTTTCGATTCTTTTGACATCTTATTCTTCTCTCCGTGTCCAATCTCTAGGAGTCATGATTCTGTTGGTTTCTTTCAACGCACCAAAGACTGATCGAGCGAAGTTCAACGTCGTTCGTGTATGACCACGAGTACGTGACCAAACGTCGTGGATTCCAGCCAACCGTAGAACCACTTTAATGGTGTCAGCGGTAACCAATCCAACGCCTTTAGGCGCTGGTAAGAGGGTAATTCGAACACTACCTGTCTTGCCCTTTACTTGAAAGGGAACCGAATGGGGATCTTGACACCCGCATTCCCAACTTCCACAACCTCGGCGAACTGAGACTATATTGAGTTTCGCGCGAAGAATTGCTTTACGGATGGCAGGTCCGATTTCCGGTGCTTTGCTTTCCCCAATCCCAACAAAACCGTTTTCATTACCGACAATTACAGTTGCTTTGAAACGGGATTTTTCGCCTGCGTCAGTTTGTTTTTGTACCAGGTTAATATCGATGACTTCTTCTTGGAGACCCGGAAGGAGCACATCAATAATTTCAGGTTCCTTTATTGGTACGGCTAGTTGAAAGAGATCCTCAATGGAGGTAATCTCTCCCGCCTTGACCTGATGTCCAACTTTGGTGACAGGCTCCCATTCTTCAACGACAAATTGGCGGGGACGTTGACGTCGACTCACGTTGTTGACCTCCTAGAACTGAATTTTGATTCAATTTTCTTTTTCGTGGTATCGTACAAAGTGGGCAGTTTAGTTAGATCCACACGTCCCTTCGAAATATCTCCAAATTGACGTTTGAAGGTCGAAGGTTGATTGTCACTCAAATCCTTTGCATAATTGGCGATATGTTCTCCTCGAATCCGCTTCTCCTCGGGGAACATCTTATCTGAACAGGGAATAGTAATACCTGAATCGATTACACCTCGCACAGCGGAGAAGATTCGTGATCCAGGAATAGGCTTTGTCAATCCAATATCCACAATCGCAGCAGTGACTCCATTGTTGATTGCACGGTGACCAGCCAGGAAACCTGTTAGATAAGCCGCAGGTACGTTTTTGATACCAGCAGTCCAACCAAACTGTTTCAATTGTCGTGAATCAGCTACTGCAACGCTCCGATCACCCTCAGGGAGAGCTTCCATTAGTTGAACAATGATTCTAGTACCTGTCTTCCTGACGACTAACCGAGGTCGTCCTGAGCCGACCATACGGCGTCTTGCGTGATAGTCAGTTTTACTTTCTCGTCGTCGACGAAACGGAACTTTATAACGTGGTCCTGTTGCCATTTTTTATCGCCTCTTCATTTTATGCTCCTGGATGTAATTGTCGACTCGACGTACGGAAGGAAACACTCCACCCTTCGCAAGCCGATATAACCGGCGGTAGTCGCTAGGGCGGATAATGCGTCGAGCCCTGAGTTTNTTGAGGTGTCGGCGGATTGCACGTATCTTAATCATCCACCGTTCTTTCCCAGAAACCTTCGCCGTACTTTTTCCCTTCCGACTTCCATGCCCTGACCTGAGTCCACGTTTACGCTTTTCGAATAATTCTTTGGCTCGAGCACGGCTTACTCCTTTAATTGGTAACTGTCGAATCGCGCCCTCATGGATTAATCGCCGGATGTCATCACGCCGGATAGCCATGGCTACATCATCCAGGCGATTTGGATCAATCCAAACCCGATTCTCACCGACTTTGAGAATCTGTGCTGCTAACCTTCGTTGGGAACTGACTTTCATTGTATTGGTCACCTTCTATAAGATTTCTTCAGTGGAGAGATCAAAAAGTTCTCTTACCTCCGATTTCAATTGCGGATTCAGAACGTGAAGACCGAGGTCATCGGCTCGTTCAATAATTGCTAAACGTTTCCGGTCGCCAACTCGGTGGGCGATTCGGACCGCATGGATTTTCGGATGTAATCCGTCCATGTCCTTGATGTTGTACACCAGCACTTCTTGCATACCGGAAGGATGAAGCCCACGCAGTTTCTTGGAACTTCGGTATCCGATTCGCGGCATCGCCGGATGTCCCTTTTCTCGTTTGCGAATCATAGAGTCAATGCCCTTGGGACGCCGCCAGCCAGTATCTAGACGTTTATACCGCCAACTTTCAGGACGTTTGAATTTCGGCTTCCGTTGATTCAATATACGCTTCTTAGACAATTCCTGTTTGAGCTTCTCAATCCGTTTGCTTCTCTTCATCACATATCACATCCGTGTTGGCTATATCTTCCAGTGTCGCTCACCAAGCTGTTTTTCGTAAACATAAATCCCGTCATGGAATTTGCGGGGATCCTTTCTTCGCAGTTTTGTGGAGTGTTGAATATTCGCCGCAGTTTGCCCAACCAATTCGATGTCAATACCTTCTAAAATGACATCGTCACCTTGAACGGTGACTGTTACACCTTGGAGAATCTTTGCTGAGCGTGGCGCTTTCTCACCATAGAAGTTTTCGACAATTAGTCTGTCGCCATCAACTTTGACGGTGGGGGGGAAGTGGGCAAAAACCACTTTCATCTTATAAGTGACTCCGTGGATTACACCCAGCATCATATTCTTGATATGAGAAAGGATTGTTCCCACAAGGGCAATTTGCCGGCTACGAGGATATTCGACTGAAACGTGGATATTATTTCGGATTTTTTTGATGTCGACCTCAGCGTGGGTAAAGTCACGCTTGAGTTCACCCTTTGGACCCTTTACAGTGATTAGACTATCCTCAACTGTGACTGTGACGTCTTCCAGGATAGGAGTTTGTTGTTCGTGATGGGTTGTTTTAGGTGGCATGACTGTCAGATCCTGTGCTTAGTATACGTAGGCGATTAGTCGTCCTCCATGTCCTTGTTCTATGGCTTCACGATGGGTCATGAAACCCTTGGGTGTAGATACGATGAGAAAGCCGAATGTACGAGAAGGTAGGAAGCGTTTTTCCCAGTCTTCAAATTGGGTGCGTTTAACGGGATGATGGGGCGAAATTATTCCACATTGGTTAATTCGACCAAGTAATTCAACGCGAAGCATGCCAGCTTTACCATCATCGATGAATTCGAATTCGCCAACGTAACCCTTTCGTTGCATGATGCGAAGTGCAGCACCAATTTTCCTAGAGGCTGGAGCAATGATTACCTCAGACTTATGAAGCATTTCGTGATTCATGATTGTTGAGAAGGCATCGGCCAACGGATTTTTCACGGGCATTATCATTTTCACCTCTAACAGTATTTACGAAACCCGAGTTCTTCTGCGACCTCTCGGAAACATCGTCGGCACAGGCCAATATTGTAGCTTCGAATAATGGCACGGTGTGTACCACATCGTTTACATTGACGGTGGCCTTTGCCTTGCTTCTTCTCCCTTGACATTAGAATTCGTCCTCCATATCGGGTGTAGTGAATTGAATCCCCAACTCAGTTGAGAGAACACCCATTGCCTCTGAAGGTGTGATACGATGGCGACGTGGGACTTTGTGGCGCCCTCGTCGACGGCGTGTAATACGGAATCCTGGTCGCTCAGTGCAAATACACACATCCATCCCGAAGATGCCCAAGGTAGGGTCGTACTTGACTCCGGGAATCTGAATGTGCTCAGATATTCCAAAGCAGACGTTACCAGAGTGATCAACAGCGCTCTCGGGAATTCGAAAATCGGTTACATCGAGCGCCCTTTTGGCAAAATCCATCGCTCGATCTCCACGAAGTGTGACTTTACACCCCATGGGTTCGCCTTTTCGTAGCCCAAAATCACGATTATGACGCTTCGCTAATACATCCACTGGTTTTTGCCCTGTTAATTCTTCCAGAATCGTTTTGGCTTTGGCTAATGTTTCGCCGCCAGATCCTAAGGACATATTGATAACGACTTTTGAAATGAAAATTTGCCGCATGATGTTTTCCTTTTTTGCCTTTGGTGTTGTAGGAGTCTTTTCAGTGGTCTCGGTTTTAGGAGTCGCTGAAGCTGTTTTAGCCTTGGCTGTTGTTGCGCGACGACGTGTCGTTTTAGCTTTGGTCGTAGTTTTTTCTTTGGACATGTTTAGCCAGCCTCCGGAATGGATATCAGGGGTTCATCTTCGCCAAGCGGGAACACATACCGGATTGCCGTGAGGATAGTTTTGTCTCCTGAACCTTGTAAGGTTCCAAGTTGATTCTCTGGATCAATTTTTGTGAGTTTACCAACAAAGCCGGTGTGGTCACCACCGGTAATGACCGCAGTTATGCCCTCCTTTAGGGGNACGTGGTTCTGAATNGNTTGATCGGGGAGTTTGATGAGAAGCATATCACCAGGTNGGTANGTTTCCTTTGGTTTTGCTTTGGGATCTTTTACAGGNAAGAGGATTGTGCGACCATCGTGGAGGTGNAGTTGAATGTGACCTTTGGCGACAGTATTTTTCCCTGTGATTTTACAGGGTTTGAGTGCTTGTTCTTTTTTCGTAATCTTTACGAGTTGGATGAGATGTTGAGAATCTGGAACTACACGAAGACGGGTTTTTGTTTCTGGAATTTCGATGACATCCATGAGTCCGACTGGAAATTTGTAATCCTTTCGTGTTCGTCCATCAACCTTTACATGACCTTGGGTAATGACCCGGCGAGTTTCGGTAAGTGTAGTGGTGAGATTTAGCATATCCCGAACTACGACGCCCAAAGGGAGGCTCTCGTGAAGCGGGTGTGCTCCAGGGTTTGGACGGATTGTAAAGGGATGTACTTTGCGTTTGATTCTCCAATGTCGTGGTGCAGATAATCGTTTCATGTGTTTTCGGGGACCCTTTGCCATTTTTTCTAATCCTCCTTTACTTTCAATTCACGTCGTGCGGCGGCTATGCGATCGATTACATCTTGACGCATTTTGTCGATTTTCAACTTGGTAATCATAACATTGGATGGGTGAATAGGTAGAGAAACGGCAGTCCCATCCACTTTCTCTATTTGGATGTTCTCGATATGGATCCTGAGATTTTTCATATCCACGGTTTCTATATCGCCCTCTGAGTCTCGGAAAGCTCCACGGGTAATATAAACAGTATCTCCTTTGACGACAGGTATGCGTTTTATTCCATGCTTATCGACAAGCTCAGGAGCTAATCGAGCGGTAAGCAACTTATGTCGTCGTTGCCACTGTGCTGAATAGCGTTCTTTTCGCTGTTTTTTTGGTTTTTTCGACGTCATCTTTTCTCATCGTTCCTATACAATGATACTAGCAACACTGGCTATACGTGGCCAACGTTCAGCGGCTTCCCGGGCGATTGGTCCACGGATTTCTGATCCTTGAGGGTCACCCACTTCAGAGGTAATTACAATGGCGTTATCTTCGAAGCGAATCCATTGACCACCCTTACGTCTGAATGGTTTTCGTTGGCGAACAATGATGCCACGAAGCACCTGTCGACGCATCTTGGGTGTACCGGCTTTGCAGGAAACCACTACCATGTCTGCTACACTGGCAGTAGGATTGCGACGGAGGCGGCCGTGGTATCCAATAACCGAAATGAGTTCTACGATCCTAGCGCCGCTATTATCTGCGACTGTAAGTCTAGCACCAGTGGGTAATCCTCGGCTGATTCGGGTTTTTGAAATTCCTGCAGTTTTTCGGCCTCGTTTCACCATTATGATTCTTCCTCCTTTTCTTTAAGGCATTCAACGACAACATAGGACACTGTTTTGCTAAGAGGACGACATTCGGCAATGCGAACAGTATCTCCCACTTCACAAGGGATACAAGGTGGAAGATGGGCTGCCGTCATAGAGTGGTTGCGTGAGTATCGACGATATTTTTTGATGAATCGCAGGTAATCTCGACGGACCGTGACTGTACCTTTCATCTTAGTACTGGCGACAATGCCTTTCATAACCCGCCCACGAACAGGCAAGGTGCCATGAAATGGACAATTAGCATCTTGGCACTCCTGTTCTGGAGGATTCACTTTTAGACCAATATTACGAGCTACCATCGTAGTTTTTTCACCCTCCTTAATCGTTCTGCGGGATGCCCGAGTAGGGAGTTCCCATCAAGTTGTGCGGTTTCACCATTGGGCAGGAATAGTTTGAAAGTGCTTGTTGCTTTGGGTATCTGCCGATGATGAAGACCGTCAAATAATGTGAGCGTTCCATGAGTTTCATCAATAATGTGACCAGTTAGTCTGTTCAAACTGGGATTAGTGGACTGCACCACGGTCGCGGATAGTCCAATAAGCGGACGGATTGAGAGGCGCTTTGAATAACGGAGCATCATGATGTCTCTCCTTCCTCCATGTCAGCAGGAGCTAGACGTGCTTCCTCATTCACGATAGTAAGTATCCGGGCGATACTCCGGCGAAGCGCCCGAATGGCACTGGGGTTTTCTATTCCAGCACCAGACATCATTGCCGCTCGTTGTTTCGCGAGTTCAGCACGCAGTTCGTTTAATTTACGTTTTCTTTCCTCAGGACGCATTTCCCGGATCTCAGTCACCGTAATTATTGCCATTGCGTTTGTGCCTCCTTCTCATACCTCACTTTTTTGAAGATGATTTACTTGATTTTGCGGCGGTTTCCTTGCTAGGCTTGGTTTCTGATTTCTTGGCTTTCGATTTCGCAGAATCCTTCTTGGTTTTCGCCTTGGGTTTTTCTGCCGCCTTTTTCGTTGTCTTAGTTGTAGCCTTGGGCTTTGCCTTAGCTTTGGGTTTCGTCTCAACCTTCTTTTTCTTCGCTTTCGGCTTTTCCTCTACTTTGGCCTTCTTCGGCTTTGCCTTGGGCTTCTCTTCCACCTTCTTCTTAGCCTTGGGCTTGGGTTTTTCTGGTTCCTTCTTTTTCGCAGGTGCAGCCTTAGGCTTCTTCTTCGGCTTTGGCTTAGGTTTCTCTGGTTCGGGTTTCTTTTCCAGTGGAGGCACATCTTCAGGCTCAGGTTCAGGAATTTGGTCTAGTTCCGATTCACTAGGAGTGTCCACTGCAGGAGATGGTTCTCCACTTTCTTCAATGAATTCTTCAATGGGCGGCGCTTCTTCTATGGGAAGTTCTTCCTCAATGACTTCAATTTCTGAAGCTTCAACCGCTTCAGTGGCAGGAACCGGCGGAATTTCTACTTCACGGTGCATAATTATCGGTCGATCCGGAGCAACAGCATCAGGAAGCATTACGCGTATTTGTACGCCCAATATTCCAGGTTTCATAATCGCATAAGCAATGCCGTGACTAACAGCAGTGCGAATAGGTTCACCAGTTTTGGCAACGAAGCCACTTCGGAATTTTTGGTATCGGGCTCTTCGGCTGGTAAGCTTGCCAGATATGGAGATTTCCACGCCCTTAGCTCCAGCCCCGACAATACGGCGAAGAACACCATACGCTGCACGACGGAAATGATCGCCACGTTCCAGGCGTTGAGCTAGTCGTTCAGCCATAATGGCGCCGTTCAGCTCAGGAACTTCAACTTCACTAACTTCAATTTGTGGGGCTTCCAACCCGAATTCGTGTTCTAAGGTCTCCGTTAATTCACGAACAGTGGTTCCTCGTCGTCCAATCACCATTCCAGGACGAGAGGCATACACAACTACACGCATACCCAATGGCGTCTTTTGGAGATCAACACCAGCATACCCTGCGCGACGGAGTTCACGACGTAAGAAATCATTTACTTTGACTTTTAATAACCCTCGATTAATGAAGTGATCTTCAGCTGGCATTCTTATTCCTCCGTTAATACAACTTCAACGTTAACCATTTGTTCATTGAAGGCCGTTGACCGCCCACGCGCCCTTTCTATGAACCGTTTTAGCATCCGACCAGGATAAGCCGAAATATGCGTAATACGAAGCCGATCAAGGTCCAACCCCTTGTAGTCCGCATTATTCTCCGCGTTTTCTAAAACTCGTAAAATTGCTTTTGAAGCTTTCACCGGATACCGTCCGGAATCCGCTTTGTATAACCCTCGTCGATGACCCACCTTCTTGTCATACCGACGATAAGGCACAGCTTGGCGCATGGCTATGACATCTTCGAGGTAAGTTTTTGCCGCCTCTAACCTGAGCCCACGAAGCTCATTACAAACCTCCCGGGCTGCTTTAGGCGACATACGAACCTCACGTCCTCTAGCCTTGGCAGTTTTGTCTGGATCCAAACCAATTATTGAATAGCCGAATTCAGGCATGGGTATCCAACCTAACGTGGTTAAGTCACTCACTTTGCGGGTTGCAGCTACAACGAACCGAAAGCCACATGACCCTCGGGACTGGTCCGCACTCCCAAACAACGTGAGAGCAGAGGGGGAGAACTACAGTGCCCTATATAAGAATTCTGCTAGTCTGTGCCGTTGTCCGAAACTTACCCAGCTAGGACACCTGACTGGCGTTCGGTTCCTGCATCATCGACGGGCACTGCCCCGTAGGGCTGTCACCTCCCGCCTCAAGATAGGCGTTTTCGGTCTCCGCGCAACTCGCGGCGACCCGAGTATTACAGGGTCTGGTTGCCTTTTATAGGTGGCCACTCCACGGGAGAAGTGAAGGGCAGAGGTTACCATTCAGCCGGGTTCCTGACCATAGGTTGCCATCACCGGGAATAAATTCATCAGCAGTCGTTAACCCCTTAATGGTCTGCGTCCAATGCCACGGGCTCCGAGCCCGTTACAATCACGTCTGGAAGGACCTTTCGATGCTTCCGAAGAAATGCTAAATCAGCCTTCTGATCCCGACCCGAATCAGGAAGCAACTCCGGGATACTCGCAATACGAGAACCAATCGGATAGAACCGCTTACATTTTTCGCAGCGAAGAGCACCCACATTAATTTCGAGACCATGGAAATATTCGACCAGTGGCACAACATCCATAGGATCCGGCTTCTGCCGAGACAAACTAGCAAACACTTGCCGCGCCTTCGTCAACCGTTTGTCAAAGGTCTTATCCTTCGAGAGATTGTGGACAGGTTCCAATGATGGCTCACTTAGCACACCCTTCTGATGATGCACAATCAACTCCCCCGCTAACCCCTTTTTATCCTTCAACCGATTTGTCTCCACTTGAACCACATAGGTCGTAAGCGGATGTTCCTTACAAATCGGACAAGCCAAAATATTGAGCAACCAGGGCTTCATAACACCACCTCTAAAAGACCCACTCTCATTCACAGTTAGCCCCTATTAAACATAGCTCTTCACTAATCAACACTCAGACTTGCCTCAAGCACGAAGGTTTAAGCCAAATAAGCTCCGAACATAAACCATGCCAACGCTCCTTGCCCACATCGCCATTGCAGGCCTTGTCTGTCTAGTTCTCGTCAAGGAGCCCAAGTGGGTACTGCTCCTCGTCTGGGTCGCCATTCTCCCAGACTTTGACATCTTCTTTGGACTTCATCGCATCATCTTCCACTCCCTTTTCCTCTTGGTCCCAATCAGCGTCGCCATTATCGGCGTTGCTTATCGCTGGTACCCCCAATACAAGGAACCTGCCTTCATCATCGCCTTTTGCCTCCTCAGCCACACCATCCTCGACTGGCTCCAATACTGGAACGCCCTCCTCTGGCCCATCCCCCTCGCCTTCTGGCTCAACATCCAAATCACCATCCTCCCCACCAGCCCCATCCCCACACCACTCCTCATCATCGGACCCATGATCGCCCCACTCCACGTCCTCTTCGAACCCAGCACAGGCACCCTCTTCGACCCCCTCACCACCACCTTTTTCCTCCTCTTCCTCGCCGTCGCTATCCTCCGCATCTGGCCCGACTTCTTCCAACGACTCCGTACACACTCAAACAAAACTAAAGAAACTACAACCCCTGCTGAACCAACCGATACCGACCCTTAGCTAGCCGCACAAACTTGCCTTGTTTAATGAGCTTCGCCATCCGATCCGCTAAATAGGCTGAATACCGATCTGCCACCAATCTCTGCAACATCCCATCCTCTTTCAACTCAAGCAACGCAATCTCCCCACCTCGCCCTTGAGCAAGCTCGATAATACGTTCACGAATCGCGGCAGCACTCTGCAACTTTTCCGCAAACTCCGCATCCAACAACTGCTCCTCCCGCACCACCCTAACC
>JGI2171J19970_10000519_pt1 | contig 20638 bp, 16 predicted proteins | sample DeeMarSWOR324_28_FD_19970 | JGI IMG/M metagenome (IMG submission 19970) | reverse complement strand
GTTGTTCAAACTCTCAGGTCTTAATATGTGAGAATACACCAGCGTGAGTATTTCTGGTGCATACTTTCCAATGATATCCTCCAGGTCAATATCCTTTGTGATACGGTGCAGTGCACGAACAGGTCCATGCAGTTTCACCTTCTCCACTTCAGTATTTTCTATTTTCATTGAAGGAATCAAATTCCCGTTCTCATCGAATTTNCCTAAATATCTCAGATACTTGTGTTTGACCTTTCCATCCTTGTCTCTGTATCCCTGGACTTCAATAGCGTAGGTGGCGCTCTTTGTCTTTATTTTCTTTACAAATGACATTGTCATATAATATTATGACAACACTTATAAACTTTTCGGTCATTCCACTATTAATTGCGATTATCTTAATAATCATTTATAAACTGTTCTTAAATCTTTATTTATATTTATATTATGCTATTAAAACTCATTCTCATAGAGGGCCAACATCAAAATGTTGTCATAAAAATAGGGGTAAGTTTAGGAGTTTTACTCTCTATTGATATAACATACATTCATTTTTATGGAAAGAGAAGAAAATATGCGTGCGGCATGGAAAGAGATAGAGGCACCAATTACGGGTATAAATATGCCTCTGCTGTCATATCTGTTGCTGGTATCAGGTTTACCTTACATACAGTCCCCATGACAGAGTTTACCAGTAATGAGGACATACTTGAGGAATTGATAACGGAAGCGAGAAAATACGTTAAGATCAAAGCTGTTTTAGTAGATAGGGAATTTTCTAATTCCCCCTGTATAAAAAAACTGGAAGAATTAAACGTCAAATATTTAACACCTGTAATAAAACACAGAAAGAAGTTTCTACAATCATTGAGACCCCCCTGTAAAGCAGAAATGCCTTTAGGACCAAAGAAAGATCAACTATGTGTTCCTATTATAGCAGTAAAAGATCCTGATAACCCAAATGTAACCCTCTACTATGCCACCAACATGGACATACCTCTTGAGCAATTAGAAGAAATTATTGCAGTATACCAGAAAAGATGGACAGTAGAAAACGCTTTCAAATCTCAAAAGTTAGAATTTCTAGGGAAAACATACTCAATCAACTTTGCAATACGATTCTTCTTCTGGGTGTTAGCCACTTTATTGTACAATGTGTGGATATTGTGTAACCTCACTGCGTGTATTGCTCTGGGATTGGACCCTTCTGAGCAGGAAAGACCTTTAATTACAGCTTTTTTGTTTGGTGTTAACATGAGAATTGTATTCTTGTCACCTTTATTTGATGGTGGTGAACTTGAAGAACTCTTACGATTAGTCATAGCTTTAGTAAAGCAGTATCTCCTCAAAAACCTTCCAGAAGAAAGGATAATCCCCGTATACATGATGAACAACTAAGAACAAACCCTCTCTTTTTATTATTATTTTATTCAGTATCATGATTCAATAGTAAATGGAATAAATGCAGAGAAAATGATCATAATAACCTGGGAAAATGATATCATACGAGACCGCAATGCCGCAAAAATGCCCACATTATCTATGAATTTGTAATCATTTCTTCAGGTTCTGTGTGGTCACTTCTCCAAAATACAGATCTGGGAGGATAAAGCTTTACAAGTCATTAAACCTTTGCCAACATCTGTGTATCCTACCGCATCAAGTAAGAGTGATGGTTTTTTGAAAAAAACCGTGTTCTTGCTTCAGAAGAATATGATTGCTCTACAATAAGATGAGGCAGAGTAAATTGGAATTCAGAAGAATATGATTGCTCTATCATAAAACAAGTGGAGTAAATCAGAAATACCAGGAGGAGCTTCAATGTCAGAAGGACAAGGAGACAATTACCCATCATGAAAGCTGTTAACGTCGTGCGCAGCAAGAACGTGAGGATCTTACAAAAGTGCTTTCTTTGATAGTGATTACTATCGTTCTTAGGGTCCAATTCACTTTGTCTCTTATACATGTACTATAGATAGAAATGGGTTCTGCAATAATCAAACTGAATGATTTCAATTGGAAAAGAAAGGGAAAGAATATCAAAATTCCATGACAGGTCTGCTACTTTTTGTATTCATTTATTAGGAATTTTTGTTATTGTACCTACTATGATTCAAAGAGACTCTTTGTTAAAGATATAATGTAAGAATTTATTTTCAAACCGAAAAGTTTATAAAGGAAGAGAAAGTGATATAGTTGAAGCTTGAGTAATATGCTTCTCTTCTAGAAGAAGAAGGTTGCTTTCTGCTTCAGAGAAAGAACTGGTTGTTCCATAATTGGGACTCAAATGAAACAATTGAAGTACAAAAGGAGGAATAAACAATGTCAGAAGGACAAGGGGACAATTATCCCTCTTGAAAACAGAAAGACTGGTGATGACATGTACGTCGGGAGTTATAGGAGCTGGGTAGTGGTTTTGAGCTGTGCTTTTCTGATTTTAGCATTTAGTTCAGCTTGCTTAGCTGATCCTAGAGATGGTGATCGTTATCCTAGTGTAGTGTTGCCTTGTGGTGATGGTGATCGTTATCCTAGTGTAGTGTTGCCTTGTGGTGATGGTGATCGTTATCCTAGTTAGACCTTTGAAGTTCTGAGCTAAGCCTTAAACCAATAGATTTATATTTCCCCCTTTTCTTTTTTGAGTGAAGGTAGTTCGAATGCAATATATCGCACTTGCAGTGGAACGTAATAAGTCTCATATAGTGAAAAAAGCGAGGTTAAAAATTAGCGAATGGCTAGATTTCAGAAGAAAAAAAAGCAATGTCATAGCCACAGTTTATCTTGAGTTTTTTGATTCCAAAAAATCGCAAGAGCTGGATCATATATATGTAATTATCCCAAAGAATGACTTCGAACGCATTATTCTTCCAACTGAAAGTGAAATAGAAGAAGAAAATAAAATTCTTAGAAAGAAAGAACTTTCACGGAAATTGGATGTCAAGAGTAGATTTATTCTACCAATTCCTGTTAAGAACATCAAAGAAGTTCATGAGGGGGGAAAAAGCAAAGAACATCTCTTGATTAAAATCAACTTGAAGGAATTTGAAGTAAATGATACCAAAATAAACAGATTTCAGTTTCGATTCTATATTCAGGGCTCTTTTAGAAAAAAATCAAGATTATCTCCCTTCAGTTCATCTTGGGACTGGATTTATGAAGCGCCTATACAACCACTAAGTATAGACAAAAATGAATTTACTGATATTACCCAAATCAAAATGGATTTAGAGTTATGGGTGATGATAGAACCAGCTATGTATGAATCTGTTTCAGATCTCAATATACGTTCTACTCGTCCTTTTGATCGATTCATTATTCTACCAGATGAAATTGCAGAAGGACTTGAGAGGAACTTTGTGAGTCCTGGAGCTTTGTGTATCCGCTGGTTTTTTCCTGAATTTTCAGAATCTGGGCTTAGTGCTGAAATTATTGTAAGTAAGAAGAAATCTACAATGGAAAGAGAGAAAAGATACATAAAAAAGATAAACTCAGATAATAATAATTTCCTTTCCAGTATCAACCAGATATTGAATGACAGTAGAATTGTATGTGTTGATTTCAATTATATTATTGATCGGCTCACGAACCCAGAATTTCAAAGGTTTTTGGAGATTTTATTTAAATTAATGTATCATAGGGATGATAAAGCTCTTTCAAAATTAGGGGAATTAGTAGACATCCTAGAAGATCTTCAAAAACTGAAATATGGAAGATATTACTTTCATATGTACAGACTTCTAACTCAAATGCGAGCTTGTGAGGAAGTTAAAGATATTGTAACGTCGAATATCAAAAAACGGTTGGAAGAATTCGTGGATGAACCACAATTCATAAACAAGGCAGTCATAGACCTATCTAGGGAATTAAGAGGCCTTATGGATATTATTGAACAATTTTACTATTATAATATTCCTGAAGAAAAATATACGCAAAGGAAAGGAATTTTAACGAAAATAGCAGAATTAAGAGACATTGCAGACCATAAACTTATAAACCCAGAAAGTTACCTCATAGCTGAGGAAGTTTTGAACATGTGGGAACGTCTTGTTGAAAAGGAGTTCGAACAATTCATAGGATCTCCCAAATTAAATGTTAAGCTTAACACAAAGAAACTTTTCGATTCTGAACGTATCTATCTTATCTTCAATATTACCAATACCAGTGACGTCCCCCTTATTCATCTAGTTGTGAGACTGCAACTTTCTGAACAATATGATATATATCCTCAGGAAAGGAGATGGACCACCAAAAGAAAACGACTGACAAAAAGTGATGAACATAATGAACGTATATTTTCACCTGAATTTGTAATATCTCCAAAAAATTTCCCAAATGTTCAAATTCAACTTGAAGTAGGGGCTTTAACTGAAGAGGGGAAGAAGTTTGCTGAAATTTTCCCAATGAAAGTTGAATTGTCTCGTGAATATATCAAATTTAAGGAAATAAAGCAAAATCCCTATATTGTTGGCGAACCTGTAAAAAAGAGGGAAATGTTTTTTGGACGAGAAGACACTTTCAAAAAAATCCGTGGGACTATTGATGGGATACAAGTAAATCAGGCAATAATTCATGGTCAGTACAGAGTTGGCAAAACATCGGTATTATATCAGCTTATGGATGAACTTAAAGGAAAATATGTCCCTGTCCTCGCTATTACACATGGGCTTGAAATGGGCGACTCTGAATTACTCAGGTTTTGGTCAACACAAATAGCGAGTGCTGCTAAAAATAGGAAAGATAAAATACCAGAAATTCCTGATTATGAAAAATTATCAAGTCCTTACCAAGAATTTCAAAAATTCCTTGACAAAATCCTGCAAGAGCTAGGAGAGGCAAAGATAATCCTCATGATTGATGAATATGGTATGATAGATGACCTTCTGCAAAGTAAAAAGATAGGTGAAGAATTCTTTCGTTTATTAGATTGGATGATCAAACATGATAGAATAGAACTTATCATGGCTGGACGGTCATCAATGGAAAACCTGAAAACTGATAGATGGAAGAAAATTGCTCGACCTTTTGCAGAGATTAAATTGCGTTTATTGGAAAAAGAAGATGCCAAAAAACTCATAGTAGAGCCTGTGAAGGAGTATATAAGATATGATGACTCCGCTATAGAAAAAATTTTTGGATTGACGAATTATTATCCTTACCTCATTCAACTATGTTGTCATGTTTTAGTGATCTATCATAATCTAAAAAGAAAGAATGTACTCTTATATGCTGATGTAGAGGATTGCATTCCAGAAATAATCGAACTTGGCAAATATGGGCTTGAAGCGATGATTCTGACAGATACGACTCCAGAGGAGCAAATAGTGTTACGAGTCATGGCAGCTGTCTTGGGAGAGCAATCAAGTATAAGTGAGCATGAACTTGTTGTGAGAATAAGAGAATTAAATGAAGAAATTGATGTCAAGGACATCAAGAAAGCAATCTCACGCCTTGAAGACAAGGAAGTCATCAGATCAGTGACAGAAGAAATGAGAAGATTTAAGTTCGTTTGTGAGTTATTTAGATACTGGATTGTTGTGAACATGGAACCATTAGAAAAAGGAACTCCTACCTAGCAGATTGTGAGATTATCTGAGGATGATACTGTGAAAGAAAATCCTTTTCAGTACCTGAAGCCGGTGCAAGATCCGAAGAACTTCTTCGGGAGAGAGGAGGAAACCGAAAGTATGTACCGTCAAATATTGAGTTCACATTCAGTTTCCTTAATTGGAGAAAGAAAGATTGGAAAAACTTCCCTTTTCCTCCATCTTACCCATCCTCAGACGTTAGCCAATTACAAGATTCCTTCTGAGGATATACTAATGTTTTACATTGATATATCGTCATGTTCCTTTCATAAACCTTCAGATGTGTTTTACAAATTTCTGAATTGCATATCTGAAAAAACTACTGGCGAAATCAAAAATAGAGTAGAACTCTTGCTAAAGAAAGAAAACATTCATTTTCAGGAATTTGAAGAAATCACTGCGAAAATTAACAATAATAATCAAAAAATAGTTTTTTTTCTTGATGAATTTGAGAGAATTTCTATGGTCAAGCATGGTGATATTTTCTCAAAGCTGAGATATTTAGCTCAAATGTATGATGTAACATTTGTTGTTTCAACCTTGCGCGATATGATGTCTCTTTTTAAAGAGGAGAGATTTTCTACATCTCCCTTTTTTAATATTTTTACTAAATATCAACTTCGTGGCTTGGATGAAAATGCATCCCGTGAACTTATCATTAGCACCTTTCAGTCTGAAGAATTTGAAATAGATTCTTCTACTATCGATTCTATTATTAGATTTAGCGGGACCAGTCCCTTTTCTTTGAAGTTAGCCTGTTATTATTATTTTGAAAGGTTAGTAAATGGTTCTCTTGATTTTGATGATACTCTGAAGAACTTGATACAAGAAGAACTTGAACCCCATCATAGGTACAATTGGGATCATCTACCAAGAAATGAAAAAACAGCTCTTTTAGATATCGTTAAAAATGGGAATACAAACGATTTATTTGCAGAGCGCAGTCTTGAAAGGAAAGGATATATTGTAAAGGGAGAAACAGGATTATATGTTACGTCTGAGAGTTTTCAAAGATTTCTCAAGGAGATCATTCATTCTCACTCCCACGCCCTTATTACTTTTGAAACCCAGATTATTGAAATAGATGCTCAGGGCAATTTAACAGAAAGTGATAGAAATGCTTTAAGAGAGGCTGCGTCCAAAATTATGAGACAACAATTATATCCGGAAGATCTAAGCATCTCTGTCTTTGAAGTAATTGGATATCTCGAAAGAGAAATGCGAAGGTACAACAAGAATGTTTTGGAAATGGGTTTAGGCAAGAACTGGTTCAAAGGGACCTTAGATAGAAAGTCAAAAGAAGAAATCGAAAAGCGAATTTCCAAGGCAAGTAAAAAGATTAGAGATTTTCAATATCCTGAAAACCCTTTTGATTATGCAATATTGGAAAATTTAAGAGATGTAATTGCACGACGTGATAACTGGAATTATTTTTTCTCAAAATATTTTAAAGATAAAAAGGTTTTCGAAGTGAAGATGCAGGAGATTATCGATATAAGAAACCGAATAGCTCATTACCATTCTATACATTTCAACGAGGCGGTAACTGTTATCCAAAATATTCTATGGATGCTTACTCACATGAGGGAACAAGTTTGATAGAATATTCTCCACCGTTCTTTGAGGTCAGAGATTTCACCTATTTGAGCAAGGGACGTGGGTTCTGGCTTTCTTTCACACAAACACATGGAAATCCAAGGGTATAAACTTTTCGGTTTACATGAGAATGTTAATAGAATTTTTAAACACCCTCTTCTGTAAATCAATTTTTGAATATTAGATTTACAACTATCCACAAAAAGATTATAACAAACATAAGAAGAATTGAAAAAACTATGGCTCTTATGAATGGATTTTGTCCCTTTATTCTTTTCTTATGTTTCAATATCCACTCTTCAAATATTCTAGAAAAGATTTTATACTTCCCTTTATTCCTTACCAGAAATCCACGTCTTTCTAAGTCATGAACTATATTATATTCAAAGTCATGATCTGTCTTTTTCTCAAGGGCTATATCCAAAAGAATATCCTTTTCTGTTTCATCAAACCTACTCCAATAATACTTAAAATGGATATCGCTATACTCAGTAAAGGCTGGTATAGTTTTCTTTATCGCATCTTGAAAAGTTAAGTTCGATTCTTCATCAATAAGTGATTCAAACAGTAAAGAACAAAAAAGCTGAATAAAGAATGGATGAGGGCCACAAATTTCCAAAATAGAATTTATATGTTTCTCTTGAATTTCCATATTCTTGAATTTGATTTTAATAAAGCCTTTTGATTGATTTTCAGAAAAAAGACCTAAGAAATACGTAACAAAGACATTAAATAAAGGAGATGATCCAACTGCTCGATCTTTTGTCATTCTAAGTAGATCTCTGCATGTAGAAACAATGCATGTCAATTTTGGTTTTTGGGCAAGATGTCGCAAGTTTTCGAAAAAATCGCTCTTCATATTCTTGCCAATAGCTTCAAATTCATCAAAAATGAGAACAACATCTTTTTCTACATGGGATAGAGTCTTGACAACGTCAGAAAATCTAACATAACTTGAGGTGACTTTTCCATTTAACTCTTCCTTGACATTCTCATCTTGTATTTCTTCATATAATAAAGAAAGCAGATGCCTCCAAACAGAAATCGATTCTCCTTTCTCTATATCGCTAGAATCAATCGAAACAATAAGTGTTTTCTCGGTATTGACTCCATATTCTCTCATCTTGTCAGGATGACAAACCATATTCAAAAGAGATGTCTTGCCTATTTTCCTTTCACCTATGAGTGAAATGTTATATTGGTTTCTGATTCCTTTAAATATTTCTCCAAGTTCTTCTTCTCTATCAAAAAAGTTTTTTGGGTCTGTAATAGGGCGGCTGAAAATAAAAGGATTCTTCATTGTTTTACCTCCTCAGTGATTTCACGCAGCTTTTGATGTTGAATTATCCACATTCTTATAATCCTAACCTTGAATCTATATAAATCTTTAACTTTATCTTTGACTATTATCTCACACCATGACAATCTATCCAATGTATCCGACAACCTTTTCAAAGTATAGAGGGGTAAGTATTTCTTGATGACAGCGAGTAGAGCATCATTTGTCGGTATCTTAGATGAGTTCTCAAGTTCAGCTAAAGCAGCCAGAACAATTTTTTCATTCTTTTCTAATTGTTTCCACATAAACCAAAAATGGTAGTACCCCCCCTCAAAAACTTTGTCAAGAACTTTATCGATGTCATCAATTTCAATGTAACTTTTTCTTGTTTTATTGTAGTAGTCTACTAATTTAGAGCAAACTAGCTGAACAAAGTATGGATGGCCCCCAGTAATTTGAAATATGTATTCCTTGGCTTTTTCTTGATATTTCAAATTATATTCTGCTACTGGTTTCACTATCAGATCATACGTGTCTCCCTTACTAAGAGTATCTACCTTTTTATGTACAGTTATGTTGAAAAGTGCAGACCAGTACTGCTCCATGATTTCGAGGAGTTGTTGATCTCCTGCAAAAATGAAGTCTGTCTTATTACTTTTTTGAATTACATTTCCCAAGAAATACAGAGATTTCTTGTCGATTTTTCCATCTTCAGCAAGTTTGTACAGTCTTTCAAATTCATCGAACAGAAGCACGAGTTTTCTGTCGCCTATTCCTTTTTCAATTGACTCTAATATTTCTTTATTAAAATAAATTGCTGGAGTTTTTTGAAAATCCTCAAGACGAGGTTTTTCCATAATGAAATTTGCTTTTTTTAGTGAGTCCACAATATATTCAGAAAGACTATAAAAGAACACATCGGTACCTTCGTCTGTGATTGCCTGCATACTAATGTAAACGGGTATGTAGTTCTGAAAAGGTAAATAATCCCTCAAATAGTACAATATGGAAGTTTTTCCTATTTTTCTCTCTCCATAAATCACTAAGATGTGTTTTTGCCTTGTTCGGCTGATATGGTTCATCACATATTTGATTACATCTTGTCTTCCGAAAAACATATTGCCCGAGCTTGGCTTTGAGATATTGTAAGGGTTGGGCGAGATTTCTTTGAACACTAACATACCCTCACTAGAACCAATTGCTTTTATATACCTTTGTACTTCTCCTTAACGAACATTTGAAATCTCTTTTTGGTACATTCTAACTATGTCATTCATGCACTACTTTTCTTGTATAGCACAACCAATTAATTTTCGCTAAATGGTATATATGATAATACTGTCAGAGTAAACTAATCCGTAAGTAGAAGCTGTTGAAAAAGTCTATGTGCAAAAATGTTAGGGTTAACTTTATATACCCTAATCTATATGAAAATATGTTTAGCTTTTGAAAATCGAAATTGTTGACTAATTAGCTATAGAATGTCATAATTCGTTTTTCCCTTGATAAAATGATCTGTAACATCAGATGTTGGCAAGGGTTTACAGAATTGTAACACTCTGGTAAATTCTAATCTAATAGGCTGTACAGATATAAAAGAAAATAATTCCCTGTAAGCTCGCTCATAATATTGTGAAATATTTCTTCTCGTTAGTTTTTCAAAAAGAAATGAATACACAGAACAGTGAAAATGATTAACGGAATCCCGATAATTATGGCATATGTTTCACCCACAACCTCAGCTAATTGTCTCCCAAGGTAAATAATTTCTACAAAAACAAATACCAGCAAAAAAAAGACAAATGGAAAAAGAAGCATTTGAGAGCTTTTCCTATGCATCCACAAAAAGCAAAGAGTTAGAAATATTACGGAAACGGGATGAACAGCAGCTCTTTCAAGATACAAACTAAAGAAACTTTGAAGTGTTTCATCAGACAAAGATCTAATGATTGGGATGATTTCTCGAAATATCGAGATTACAATAAGCACAAGTGAAAGAATAGCTAAGTATGCCCATTTCTGGAAGCTTTTGGTAAACTCAAAACGATTTATATGTATGGCATAGAAGATGGCTATTGCCATTATTAATGGAAAGAGGAGTAATACATTACCTCCAATCAACATGTAGACATCTAATCCCATATCAGTTATAACATTAAGAACAACCACAAATGTACCCAACAGCAATGAAAAAAACACAGCCTCATATAACCTGTACGCAAAATTTTCGCCTGAGTTTCTTGAAGAGTTCCTCAGTTTTACACCTCCGTGTATTCTAATCGACTACTGGCTCAAGATTTTTGTCTGAGAGCTTTCCAATGACTTGGTTCGATTGCAGACAACCTTCTTTATATTCTCTTTATAAGGTTCTGTAATTATCCCTTTCTCCGTAATTATGCCTTTGATATTCTCGTGAGGTGTTACATCAAATGCATAGTTTCTCACATGATCTTTATCGAGAGAAGGTGCTATCCTGAGATACCAAATGTGAGTAACTTCCCGACGGTCTCTTTGCTCTATTTCAATTTTATCGCCGGTTTCCATAACCAGGTCTATTGTAGAAATTGGAGCAGCCACATAAAAAGGAATGCCATGTTCTTTTGCCAGAATCGACAATGAATATGTCCCAATTTTGTTCGCAGTATCTCCATTGGCTGCAATCCTGTCTGCACCCACCAATACCATATCAATATCCTCTTTTTTCATTATCCATCCAGCAGCATTATCCGTATTCAAGATCACGGGTATTCCTTCCAATTTTAACTCCCACGCTGTAATTCTGGCTCCCTGAAGCAGTGGACGAGTTTCATCAGCAAAAACATGAAGGTTGATCCCGTTTTTGAAAGCAGTTCTTATAGGTCCGAAAACAGTGCCATAACCACAGGTGGCGAGAGAACCCGCATGACAGTGAGTAAGAATTTTGAATGTATTTCCATCTTTTGGTTTAAGATCCTTGAATAACTCCAAGCCATGTTCGCCAATCATCTTGTTTGCTGCAATATCTTCTTTCACAATTTTTTCAGCTTCTTTCAGAGCAATCTCTTTCAATTTCTCAGTTCCCGATCCTTTATATCTTTCAAGTATACTATATACTCTATTTACTCCCCATTCCAAATTTACAGCAGTAGGTCTCGCCTCAGCAATTTCCTTTACTTCACTTATTTTTCTAAAAAATCCTTCTTCATCTCCCTCAAATCTTTGAGCTTCCACAGCCAGAGCATAAGCCCCTGCTGCACCTAATGCAGGGGCTCCCCTGATTCTCAGAACTTTGATAGCTTCTCTAATGTCAATCCAGTTATCACATCCAGTAACTCTCACTTCATCAGGAAGTAAAGTTTGATCAATAAATTTAACAACCTTCTTTTCCTCATCCCACCAGATAGTGAGAGGAACATTCCAACCAGGTAAACGTCTTGTCTCTCCATCCTGTTCTACCATAAGCATTACCCCTTATGATACTATTTAAATGTTTTGGTCATATCATTGTATTTTGTAGTATCGAATTGCTTTCAGAGTACGATAGTTGTTAGTGTCACTCTACACATCACAAAATTTCTAACCTAGAATCAAATAACCAAGAATTATATTGCAAGTCAAACCCCAACCCAAAAGAAAAGAAAGGAGAATTAAAAAACGAAAACATCAATTGAGGTGGTTTACTTCGACATATAGATCTCAATAGACGACACATTGGATGTAGTCCCGTCCTCGCGCTTGACTTCTTCAGTGCCAATCTTTATGTCGTCAATCTTAAGCTCCTGTATGAACTTGTTTCTCACAATCTCGGAGACATCAACGGCCTTAGAAATTGCTCTTCCTCTGGCCTTTAGTACCACCTTGTTTGAATTCCCAGTGTTGTACTGAGTTACAGCAGCCAACACGTAGCTCATCACCGGTTTTCTACCGATGTACACAACGTCTTCATCTTTTACAGTTTCCTTTTTCGCCGGCATGCAAACACCTCGCCCCTTCTATCACCTACGCTATATAAAGCTTTCTATTACCAGTGGTAACTTCACCATTTGCAGACCCAATTTCTCCAAAAAAACCTTACATACAACTGAACTCAACAACGGACGCAGCCACTCGGCCTTCTCCAAAATCCTTATTATACTTCTATCCAATCCCTCAATATCTGTACCAATCTTCCCAAGTCTCTCCTCAACCTCTCTCACCAGCCTTCTAACCTTCTCCTTATCCTCATCAGACAATACAGACGATTCAACTGCTTCCAAAACTCGCTCAAATCCATCCTTGCTCCCAATCCCCTCATGCACCACCAACACCACATTCGAACCTCTCCCAAATTCCTCTTCAAACCTCTTTTTATCCTCCACTACCTCCACACCCCTTACAGATATCCTCAATCCAAAAGGAACCAAACTCTCCATCCATCCCTTCGCATCCATGTACAGCACACTCGCTTCCACCACCCATTCAGGAATCTCCAACTCTTCCACCAGCTCTTCTCTACTCACCGTATGTTCTCTCCTACCCACATATGCCTCGTACAATATCAGAAGTATTCTTCTTCTTATTTCTTTAGGACTAACCTTCTTCATAATATCATATACGTATCCACACTTTTATTTCTATCCATCATTCCTTATTTTTCGCAATTTTCGCAAAAATTCATACGAAAGCTACTATCGCGACCGAAAGTTTTATAAAGGGGAAGCTTCTATTGTAATAGTAAGTTGGAACGTACCAGACGAACCAACTCATTGCATGCTCCAAACACGCCCTTTTTCACTTTCCTCCCTTTCCTTTTTTTTCAAAACAAATAATGTTGCCATTCACTTTCAAGAAAATATTGGCTATTATAAATTTTGAAGTATGAAACCTTCCAGGAATTGCTATTCACAAACCTTCTCCTTTTCAAAAATTACATTTACTCTTTTTCTCGCGAATAAAGGGAATTCGCATCACATTTCCACATTCCAAACAGGTTATGACCACTTTTTTATTTCTTGTTCTCACTCTGCAGTTTTTCCCGTACACCAGAAAGTGGTGGCACTTGGTACAGAATCGCCTCCTCAGATACTGAGGTATCCTCGTTCTGGTGCGCATGGAAATGCTCCGAGCAATCTCCACATATCGGTGGGCACGCTCAGGGTGTTTCCCATACTCTTTATCTGCCAATTCAAATAGCNTTTTCATGTGNTCTTTGGCTAGTAATCGCATNCTTTTCTTTCTCCANCTCATAAGAGCTCGTACCTCACTAATAATTCATTCACCACAGNCCACGCAGGCAAGTGTTCATCAGTAATCTGACACCGGGGATATATCAATTCAGTCCAAAAATCTCCGTGGGGGAACCCTCCTACTACACAGGTTATATCTCTTTTCAGGGCCAAAGGCGCCCCTTCACGATCCATAACTACTTTTTCTCCAGGTAACGTGTCCAGAAACTCTAACAACGACCTTCTCTCCACATGGAATAGATCTTTGACAACCTTTTTCTCCAACAACTGTTCCATCAATCCACAAAACCTGTTGTAACTTCTGGGAATCCTTGTTTTCGCATCCACATAGATTATCTCATCATTTCTCGTATGGATGTACAGATTCAGATCTCCCTGCTTGTTGACCACAGACTCTAACGCACACAATAATACAAAATGAACAATGTCTGGCCTCCCCCGTCTGTGAGCATCTTCTAAATTCCTCATAGCTGTATGGTGAAAATTCGAGTCTAACAATATGCTCTCAGGGTCTTTCCCTCTCTTCTTTGCGGATTTCACAATAACAGGATGACCAGCAAGTGATGCAGGAACCAGTTCCAAAGCAGCTTCTGCTATAACCAGGGTGAGCATGCATCCTGTTCTTCACTACAAATATAAGGTTATCTCTCACATTGAGATTTTCTGAAAATAACCAATGAAAACCTGCAATAAAATCTAAGAACAATTATGAGAATCTTTATCTCCTTAAAGAGGATCTATGAAGTCATTCTCTATAATGTGATTCATAATTTCATCAATCGTTAAATCTTTGGTTTTCTCTCGCAGCTCAATAACGGAATCACCAACCTGATTGGTAACCAGTTCCAGATATGTTAGGTACTCCTCTCTCGTCAAGTGCTTTCTCAAGATACTTGCGGCCTTTTTCATTACTTCAGCTTGCTTTTTGTTCATGTTCATTTCATTCTCCTCATATATAGACTAATAACCTCGATGCATTGTTGAATACACTCTTTTGCTAAAAGATCATCACCAATTAAAAAGGTTTTGATTCAGCTTTAGAAGCTTTGGCTTACGACAGAGAGCAGCAAGATAATTAATCACAGTTCATCTGTTTAAGCAACCTGTCAATTATTGTATTTGTATCTTCTAAAGAGAATCCATCAACTGCTAATTCACATTTCTTACAAGAACTGTCAATCGCNCCAGNTTTCACCAGATCACCAAGTATTTTGTCTTCTCTTTTCAAAAGTACTTTCCCCTCAATTTCAGAAAGATATGCCAGCAACCCATATACGCCCCAGTTGGACACTGAACTAATCACCAAATGAGTCGTCTTCACAACAGACGCAATTACCTCACCGTGTAAAACCACTTCTTTCACCGCATCATACACATTCCCCATACCAATCTCGTTCCCCCCATCACCAATGCCAATAGTCCAAGGGAAATCAAACAAAAAATCAATTCTACCAGTATACCTCGATATATCCTCTCCTCTCATGTTGTAGTACAATCCATCTTTTGCTCTCCCGCATCGCTCAATAGACACCAATACTGAAGGATTAACCACAGACATCAAATCTTCAGCCGCTTTTCTACTCTCTTTCTCACCAGCAATGGGAAACAAATGCACATCAAAGGGAACCTTCACCTTTTTCAAAACCTCATAACAATACCTATCCGTCACTACCGACACGTCCAAACCCAACCCCAGCAAAGCTTCCCCCAGCATCACTGCACCTACAGGTCCATCTGTCTCACAAAATCCCGAAACGTAAAACCCTGTAGCAATCAACACATTCTCCATGTGTTTATAAAGAAATTCAGCCGCTTTTTTACAGAAATCCAAAGGAAGAACCTTCCTTAATGCACTCATGCCTCTCTTGTCTTTCTCCAGTATGATATCCTCAATCATAGTACTTATAATTATCCCCCCAATATAAATGTAAACCATAACCCATGCCCTCTCGTCAGTGTTTCTCAACTTTGTTACACGTGTAACAATCTCGTTCTTTTTGATTCGTTTCTCAGTTTTTGATATAAAAAGAAATTCAAGTTTGACACATCCTAAAAAGTCAACCTTTATAACCTATTAACTTATTACACCTGCATGAACCTCGAAAAAATTTACCACTACATAGATACCCACAAGGAAAACCACTTTGAAAAGCTTAAAAAGATTTTAATGCAGCCCTCAGTCAGCCCCCAGAATATTGGCATCCAAGAATGTGCAGAATTAGTAGCTCACTACTTTGAAGACCTCAGCTGCGAGACAGAAATTTTTGAAACAGAAGGAAATCCTGTCGTCTACGGAAAATATCATACAGGAGCTGAAAAGACCTTACTTGCGTACTTCATGTATGACACCCAACCCTACGATGAACCCGGTTGGACACACCCACCCATGGAAGCCACTCTAGCACCCTTAGAGTTGCCCTCAGGTCGCGTCACTGCGTTATTCAACAGAGGAGCTATTAACACCAAAGGTCCCATGATGACCCTTTTGAATGCTGTAGAATCCATCCAGAAAACAGAAGGTGACCTCCCTTTCAATCTCTTGTTAGTGGCAGAAGGTGAAGAAGAGTTAGGCAGTCCTCACCTCCCTGATTTTGTTGAAGCCAGAAAAGCAGAACTACAGAAAGCAGATGCTGCCGTATTCCCGTTTTATCTCCAGAATACCAAAGGGAAAGTGGAACTCTTTTTAGGTGTCAAAGGGATCATCTACTTCGAATTAGAATGCTCAGGCAAATCATGGGGAAGAGGCCCCACCGAGTTTGGCATCCACGGGTCTAATAAAGCCTGGGTAGACTCACCTGCATGGCGGTTAATCCACGCGTTGTCCACGTTAACAGAAGATAATGGTAACACAGTATTAGTAGATCATTTCTACGACGATGTGGCCCCACCCTCACCAGAAGATGAAGAACTAATCAGAAAATTAGTAGAAACCTTTGACCCTGAACCCTTCAAGCAGACTGCAAAAGTTGAAAAATTCGTCATAGATGAAAAGAATACAGAACAATTAATCAAAAAATTGCTGTACACCTCCACATTAAATATTGACGGCATCTGGGGCGGATACACTGGAGAAGGATCAAAAACCTTGCTTCCCCACAAGGCGACTGCAAAAATTGACATCAGATTAGTACCCAACCAGGAACGGGACAACATGCTCCCCTTGGTCAGAAAGCACTTAGACACAAACGGGTATACTGATGTAAAAATCCGCGTTCTCGACAAGGGGTACAACTGGTCTAAAGTGTCAGTAAAAGAGCCGGTGGCCCAGGCCATGATTCGAACGTGCCGCAACTTCGGATATGAACCTGAAGTGTGGCCACACTTGGCAGGAAGTGCTCCCTTTTACCTGTTCAGCACTGTGTTAAACATCCCGTACGTCTCAGGTGCATTAGGACATGGAGCCAGAGCTCACAGTCCCGATGAGTACATTGTGTACGAAGGTAACGAAAAAGTCCTCGGATTAGATGGTGCTCAAAAGTCCATGGTTGCTTTCCTTGATGAATGGCTAAAAGGATAGACAGTGATACAAGCTTGCACTGCAGTATCAGTACCACCCACCTAAACCACTAACAAGAGAGTAATTGCTTGAGCTTCTCTATGGCTTCCTTCAGAAGCTCTATGGCCTGTATTGCTACATAGTTACCAGGGATACAGTTGTTCGCAAAGCAGTACCTGTTTGCCCTCTCTATTAACTTCTCAGCCTCATCTATCATGGGTTCAATCTCAGAAATATCCTTGCCTCCATCTTCTGCTTGCTGCAATAATGATTTTGCCTCCTCTAGCAGAGCTCGTGCCTTTTCCACTTTGTACTTTGCCAGTGGACATAACACTCTGGTTAAATTCACTTTTGGAGGTTCTCCTCCTGGCGGCGGCTGCAAAATAGGTTTCTCCAAGTACATTGAGGGATCGCCATACAGATTGAAGCCAAACAGATTCTGCCACCCCTGCCAGCCCCATGGGTTGGTCAGCATGCTCTTCCCGTTGTACAATGCTTCTCCAGAAGACCACCCAAAGACCAAGTTTCCTACGTACACATACCCTATACTAGCATTGTCCACAATACCTGTGAATGTCCATACTCCTTGAGCGTACCACGAGAACCGGGTAGCACCCACTGTGGATACTGCACCTCTCTTCAACAGTGAGTACTGCAAATTCCCAGAATTCTCAGGGTGACCAGTACAGCAAGAGCACTGGAAAGTGAAGGTCTCTGTATCAGCTAGCGCTGCAGTATCAGCAGACGTCAACAAGTTTGGCCAGGTTAGTTCATCTGCTGCTGCACACACCCCATCCTCTACTGTGAAGTTATTATTTAAATCATTCAACCAGTACTTCCGTGAAGCTGCAGTCTGGTTCCCGTGAGCCCACCAGAACACGATCCCGTAATCACGTGCCCACTCATTAATAACGTTTGCGTTAGTTATTAGTGCTTTATACCCGTACGCAGTGACAGGCACAGGATCATGCCCTCTGCCTACCACTCCTGCTGTCTCATACATGACATAACTGGTAAACCCTGCAGGATTTGCAATATTGGTGATTACTTGCTGCGGCAAATTCAACCCGTCCGTCCTTAACCAGCCTGCTACACATCCATTGAACGCATTTTCCTCATCCTGGTAGTTAGATAGAGCCATGGGAAGCATAATACTGGTGTTTGCGCCAGTGTAATTAATAAATTTGCTCAAAATACTGTCTAACGCCGCATAATTACCTCCATACACTGGTATTCTCCCCACGTACACTTCTGGTCCAAAATCCACAGCATCCTCTCCAAATTCTCCATACATCGAATCACCATCAAAATCCCAGTTCCCCGTTAGATCTGCATAGTAATAATCAGTAGGCGTTTGATCTGCTGCACTCCCCGGGTTGGGCCAGCACATCATCATAGGTAAATCCCCAAACGTATCACCTGTAGTAGGATCATCTGGATCAGGATCTCCAATTAACAGGACATATTTGACATTATACACTGGACAGTTCGCTTGTAACCAGTTCCGAATGTTAACAGCTCGTGCTTGTCCCGTACTAACACCGTATTGGTTCTCCGTAACAGTATACACGGTAAATCCTCGTGACTGTAGATAAGCTGCAAACCCGTTCAATCGTGTACTGTTGGTGACCACAGCATTTGTGGTGACAATCACATATCCCACTCCCAAAGCTTTCGGACCAGTATATGCCGCGTATTTTACATTCCAGGATACTCTCACACCAACCTTACTGGTTAACACCAGCTTTTTCATGACCGGATTGTACTGGAAAGGAGTGAACTGGATTCTCACGTATTTCTTATCTTTTACCTGGTACGTCCTCACTACATCCACTGGATTTGAAGGATATAATGCATCCTTTTTATAAACATCAGTATTTTTCCTATTTTGTATCGTGTAAAAAGTGTCTGCAGCAATCAACGGACTAGGCCCAACCTCGTAAACCCCTAAAATCTCTTGAGAGTCTTCCCAGAGAACCTGCAGATTCACACTCTTTAAATCAGCCTCATATGGTACTTCCACGTTGTAGACCTTTTGAGGGAGCACTGGATTGCCAGGAATGCCTCTCGTAAAGAATCCTTCCATAACAATTCTGTGGTGTCCCCCACTTTGCTCAATAGTATATGGGTTAGACACCAATGTCAAAGACACTGACTGAATCCCTGTTATCATGGGGAACCACGAAAGTATCAATACTGCCAGCAGGAAAGATGCGCTTTTCGTGCGGTTCATACACGTTCCTCCTTGATCTTACAGTCTGCTTTTCTCCTACAAAGGCGATCAAACATATAAATTTTTCGGTATTTTCCTATGGGGACTATTCGATCTTTCAATTTTTGATATCAATTACAATAAAATTGTTCCAAACAATTGTCCATTCAATTGGTTATTATACGCCTTTTTTTGGTTTCAAAAGGGTTTATCCATGATCGTCATTGCACATTTCTAACGAAAATGGGAAATTACCGTGTATGAAGACCAATTTCTAACCCTAAAAGGTGTATTGTCAACTCATTGTCAATCAGTTGCTCTCTCATTTTGTTACACGTGTAACAATTTTTTTTCTTAGGCTTCTTTTGATTTTAGACATTCAGACTTATGACTTTGATACTAACTGCCCAGAACCCTGATACCTTTATAAGACCTCTCAAAAATGGTATACAATGACCCTGGTAAAAACAGCCCTCATCCTCATTCTTGTGTGTGGATTTCTCCTCTGCTGCATCCCTCTCACTTTTTATGAGATCCCAGTATCGTGGGAAGGGTTCTACCATGCGAGAATTGCTGAAAATTTCGCAACAGGCCAGTACTACGACTCAGGTTCTTTCGGACCCGAAGGAAGACCCCAAGTGTATCCCCCCGTTTTCCACATTGTTTCAGCTCTCCTAATCAGAGTACTATCTGTAGATGGGTTGTTCCTGGCTCGATGGGGTCCGCCCTTTCTGTTCTGCGCACTCATTATGGTGTGGTACTTTTTGATTTCGCAGTTATACCAGAAGAGTACTGCTTTACTCTCCAGTTTGTTTCTGCTGGCAATACCTGCTTTTACAGATTTAGGGTTTCTCTTCTCTCCCCAGAGTTTTGCTTTAATTTTCATATTTTTAGCTTTCTATTTTCTGGATAGACCAGTAACCAGCGGGATTTTTGGTGGGATTGTGGTTATGACACAGTTTAGTGCAGTTTTTTACTTTTTTCTGGTGTTGACAATCTGGTCTCTTTTAGATCCCACCAAGAGAAAATCTGCTGCAAAAACTATTGCACTATCCCTGGTGATTGCTTCACCGTATCTTAGCTATTTTGTGTACCACTTCCCTTCTTTTGGCATTATCCTGGGAAATTTAGGGTTCAAATACTTTTTTTTGAAGACCACCTTTGGGATTACTGCTTTAGCACTTTTAGGGTTAAAAAAGGAGTGGTTTGCTGTCTCCTTGGGTATTCCAGGGCTAATCTTATCTTCGTTGCAGCCCACCAATTTCTGCTATCTCACCTTTCCTCTGGTGT
>JGI2171J19970_10000518_pt1 | contig 20648 bp, 14 predicted proteins | sample DeeMarSWOR324_28_FD_19970 | JGI IMG/M metagenome (IMG submission 19970) | reverse complement strand
ACGGCGAAGATAAGTTTATTGTCCCTGCCCAAAGCCGGAGTGCCTGGTTTCAGTTCGTCATAAAGGTACTTGATGGCGAAACCCGCGCCGCCCAGATAGTTTTTCACCAGTTCTTCCGACACCGCCTCTTCGTTTGATGTTCTATTTTGTAAATCGATTCTAAGTATTTTACCCGCATATCCTCCATCGTACATAGTATTACCTCCTTTCTAGTATAAATCTTTAAAAATTATGGGCTATTTTTCATTTATTTACCACTAGCATAAAAAGCTTTAAGAATGTATGTCTTTCTCTACAATTTATTGAGGTTTATTTAAATCGTCCTCTTTTAAACAGGTGAGTCTACGTACCAACCCGATATTGGCGGTACAGCTACCGTCGGTGAAACATACTGCAGTAATTACACTCATTACATTTAAATCAAACTCAAATTAATATTATTCAAAAACCCCCTCAACAAGATATTCATCATATTCTGTCTGGGACATATCCAAGATCTCTCGGCAGACATACTCTGTGTGTTCACCCAGACAGGGGGCAGTACGGTAAAATTTAGCAGCGGTCTTTGACAAAAGGGATGGTTGCCCCAGATGTGAAAATTTCCCCAGCTCTTTATGGTCGGCAACCCAGAAACATTCTCTTTCTTTAAGCTGTATATCATCGTACAGGTCTTTTGCGTTCTGAACGACGCCCGCCGCCACACCTGCTTTTTGAAGCAGTTTCATAACTTCTTCAGCCTCGTGTTGCATCGTCCACTGCTCTATCAATTTGTAAAGCCGTGCCTCGTTTTCTTTCCTGCCTCTTAAGTTAGAATACTCTGGTTCTTTTAACCAGTCCGGTTTGCCGATAGCATTACAAAATGCCTGCCATTCCAAATCATCCCATATACTTATGGCGCACCAGCGGTCGTCTCCTTTACACCTGAATACACCGTGCGGCGCTGCATAATCACATGAATTGCCTTTTAGTTTTTCTTCTAATCCATTGACAGAATAATTAATGAGAGCGGGCATTAATAGCTGAAGACCAACTTCAAATTGAGATATATCGAGTAATTGACCTTTGCCGGTTTTTCTTCGATAGTCTAGCGCACCTATCAAAGCAGCGGCGGCAAAATGCGGTACTAAATAATCAGTATAAGCAACCATTAAGGATATTGGTTCCCGTCCCGGATAACCAACGAGATTCACAATTCCGGTTAACCCGATAATGTGGTTACCAAGTCCCGGGTGGGCAGCCGCTGGACCAGTCATGCCTTGGTTCGAATTGCGTACCATAATTATGTTTGGTTTGATTTTTACCAGATCATCGTAGCAAAGTTTCCAACGCTCCATCACCCCTGGTCTGTGGCTATCCGCAACGATATCCGCCCACGCAATTAGTTTTTTGGCGATACTCAAACCATTAGGTTTATTCAAGTTGAGACTGATACTGTATTTATTCGCGGCAAAATAGGCGAAATAACCAGCGCGGTCTACACCCGGGACCTCATCTTTGTAAGGTGTAGCCGTGCGCAGGAGATCAGGTCGTTGTAAAGACTCTATACAAACCACCGTGGCACCATAGTCAGCTAGATATTTTAGCGTCAAAGGACCGGCAATAGCCCAGCCGAAATCAAGTATTTTTATTCCTTCGAAAACCTTCTTGGACAACGTTTGTTAATATCCTCTCCCTATATGCCCCGGGAGCAGTTTATGTTCTAGATGACTCCGGCATATAGCAAGTCATTCAGCTTAGAACTGGACAACCCTAATTCACCTTGGTATATCTCCGGGTTATGTTCACCGACTAGAGGGGCGCGGCGACTAATGTTTATTGGTGTTTCGGATAACTTGGCAAAAGCTCCAGAATACGTAATACTGGCAGATAACTCGGGATGTTTGATATCCACCCAGAATTTCCTGTCTTTAAGCTGAACATTTTCAAAAATATCTTTACTGGTGTTCACCGGATATAGCATGATTCCCCTTTTCAACGCCTCGTTATAAAGCTTTTCTTTGGTATACATAGAAAATAACCTGCTAATGTGCATTTCTATCTGGTCCTGCATTTCTTGTGTTTGAGTGGCCATATCAAAAGCATCCCAGTTGAAACTTCTTAAATATTCCGGAGCTATATTGTTTTCCTCCAGCCACTTCACGATAGCACGGTTAGTTTTTACCCCGAACGCACCGCCTAAAATATAAAACAAGACGTATCCATTTTTACATTTCCACAGCAGTCGTTGCTTGGTACCTGTCCAGCGCCCGGCCATATATGAACCGGAACGTTTTAAGATATTCTGGTTAAGCTCCCAGAGTGGAATCGCGTTGGCTATTTCCCATAACACGCACTCCTGGGCGGAAACATCCACATGCTGTCCCTCGCCAGAGGTCTCTCGATAGAAATGAGCCACCATTGAAGCCGCTGCGCCGTGAGCCGAAGCCAGTAAAAAGGCTTGCGGGAGACTTATCCTCAAAGGTGGTTGTTCTGGCTCGCCGGTAATGTACATCATCCCACCCATAGCCATGACTTCGATATCCGATGCTTTATAATTTTTATAGGGTCCGGTCTGGCCAAAAGGTGTAACCGAGGTCATGATAATCCGTGGATTAGTCTGGCTTAATTTCAGGTAACTTAAACCCAGGTCATCCAGATACCCGGGGGCGAAAGATTCGATTACGAAATCAGCCTTCCTCACCAATTTGGTGAAAATCTGTCGCCCTTCCTTAGACTCGATATTGAGAGTAATACCTCTTTTATTGAGATTATAGGCAAACCAATACAGGCTGTTTTCCGGGTCTGTTTCTCCATGATAGAATGGACCCAGGTTACGAGCTTTGTCGCCTCCGGGCCTCTCTACCTTAATGACATCAGCCCCAAGGTCAGCCAGTATCTTACCGCAAAGGAAACCTTTCTCATCGGTTAGATCAAGAACGCGGCAGGAATTAAGTAGTCCTTTTCCCATTTCTATATGCAAGTTTATCTTTCCTGAATAGTGACAACCCCGCCCGGGTGGTTTTTGCAGAGTGACTAATCTTGTGTATTATGATTTGCTTGATTTTCGTACAGAGTGTTTTTTAACCTTGCTTTTTAAACGTTTTTCAAGTGGGGATTTCCCATTATTTTTTGATGGCAGAGCTACGATAACATAGCCAGGCATCACATCTTCTCCCCTCTGATTGACTGCGTGACGTTCAATTTCAACGCAATAATCCCCTTCACTATCAACATACTTTTTTATTACTTTACCCTTTAACCAGACCACATCTGATAAAAAAACGAATTTTCTGTATTCGGCATAGCTTCTCTTCAGCCATGCGTCATCTCCCATCCAGTTGGTAACCAGATGAATTCCCCAGCAGTGCCTTTGAAGACCGACATCATACGCCTGGGGTAGTCCCATGGCATTGGCCGCTTGTTTATTGTAATGAACAGCAAATATTGGTTCCAGAGCATGCGTATTTGGGTCCCTGAACGCCCAGGCAGGATGCCTACGATAAGCAGCAAGCGCCATACCATGGGCTGCCATCCTTGGTATGGGCACTCCTCCACCGATAATGTAAGCGACTTCATCAGTAGTGCCCAGCGGCCCTTTAATCACCGGCTTTAACTCTTCTCCAATATTGACGTCTTCCCAATACCGCGTATCATTACCCCTGATTTCTTCCGAGAGTACTTCTTTCTCAATCTCAGCTAGCCGTTCATTCGTCCATGGATGTGGTAATTTGATGTTGCTACTAATATTTTTTTGCTGGGCTTTATCTCTGGCAAAACGTATAATCCACCAGTGATATCTGGCGATCAAGTCACCTCGTTGATTCCAGTATTTATTATGGAAATGATCGATGATGGTCTCTTCAGCAAAGCTGCTCTTTTTAGGCCCTTCAAAACTGGTAAATACGCATTCTGCTGTTATCTTATCACCAAGATAGATCGGTTTCAGAAATTTTACGTCACATCCGGCGTGGAACCCTCCTAGTCCGCGCCAGCCGAACTGTACTTGTGCAAAACACGCCCAGATAAACGAAGGGGGAGCTACAATACCACCATAGGGGGATTTGCCCGCATAAACTTCATCTGTCCAGAGAGGATTGGCATCACCAATGCCGAAAGCAAACTTTAATATCGCCATTCTGGTAGCATATTCATTATGTGTTGAATCTACGATACGTAGTTTTGTCCCCAATCTGGCCCGCATTCTGTCTATCATCTCTCGAGTGATCAAGGCCGTTTCCATTTTCACTTTCTTTTCTTTCATAAAGAACTTCTCAATATTAGTATTCAAGTATTGAACTAGAACTTGTTACTACTTTATGAGGACTTGACCAATTGCGTATTCGTATCCCAGAAAAAACCTTAGAAAAAAAATAATACGTGTACGTACATCATTTGTGGTATAATATATATTATCTGTAAATGATTGTCAATTATTTAAAGGATCCTAAAGAGAATGTCCTTGATTTCACTGTTTGATTATTTTAAATTATATTTAGTTGCATACTACTAAATAAAGAGGTAATAGGATAAGGGAGGTCTTTTAAGGATGAGTAAAGTTCAAGATAAAGAATACGACCTCTGGATACTGTTGAGCCGGGTGTATCACCTTATAGCCATGTTAAGAAAATTAGAGCTTTCAAAATACGAAATTCTCCCGGTGCAATCCTATATCTTATTCGTTATCAAAGCTCTCGGAAATGAAACGACTCCCTCGAATATATCTGAATATGTTTATCAACAGCGAAGTTCAATTTCGGACATCCTCAACAGAATGGTAAAGCAAGGCCTCATAGAAAAATCAAATAAAGCGAGTGGTAATAAACGTGTAATAGTTAATCTAACACCCAAGGGAGAAAAAGCACTAAAACTTTCCAAAAATAGAGAATACCTTCATAAGGTGATATCATCACTGGCCGAGGAGGAAAAACAACAACTTGAGAAAGCCATGGAAATATTACGCGACGCCGCTATCAATGAGCTTGCTATTACCCAAAAGACAATCATGCGGCCTTCTCTAATATCAAAGTATTACAGGAAGAAAAACCAATTGTAAGTAACACGCATCGAGGGTAAGGTAGGCTCTATAAGGGAGGCGGAATATGGCAACCGTACATAGCGATAAAAAAGTCAGAGATGCAGGCAACTGGCGGGAGTCCCTTACTCCAACCTGTACCGAGCGCGTTCAGAGAGTGAAAAATCGTGTTCTCCGACCAATGGAGATATGCCTGGAACGTGCTCGTGCCGAGATGAAGGCTTTAGAGCAATACAAGAACGAATCCAGAGTCATTCAACGGGCACGCATCTTTGAGGCTTATCTTCAAGAGAAGACCATTTATATTCTGGAAGATGAGCTCATCGCCGGTAATATCACCAGCAAAATACGCGGTGCATCATTCTCCAGTGAAATGTCCCGTTTTGTAGATGAAGAGCTTGGCGACCCGGTAAAGGACTTCGAGGTTCGCCCGTACGAAAAAATTATAATTACTCCAAAAGAGAGGAAAGAGATTCGGGAAGTGCTTATCCCCTACTTCAAGGGGAAGACCCTTGGCGATTATATTCTGGAAATAGCTGACAAAGAAGTCAAGGAAAAGGCTTTCACGATAACCTCTTCCTGCTCCCACATTCCGTTCATCGCCGATTTATCAATAGACAAAGACATTGGCCATCAGATGGCCAACTACGAAAAAGTGCTTCATAAAGGTCTCAAAGGCATCAGAGAAGAGGTCGAGTGGTATCTGGCCGAGCTCGACCAGCCGTATCAGCACTTCGGACTTCAGGAGAAGCGTGACTTCTACAAGGCGGTACTGATAGCACTTGATGCGGCGATGGCCTACGCCGGGAGGTATGCTGCCTTGGCCCGGGAAATGGCAGCCAGAGAAGCTGACCCCCAGCGCAAGCAGGAACTCGAGCACATCGCCGAGGTTTGCCAGTGGGTGCCGGCAAACCCTGCCAGGGACTGGTGGGAAGCCTTACAGTCCGTATGGATGATACACGTCCTCATCCACTGCGACGTCTATAACCTGGCTAACTCTCTTGGACGCTTCGACCAGTACATGTATCCCTTCTACAGGAAATCGGTAATTGACGAGAAAACGATGAGTCATGACGAGGCTCTGGAGCTACTGGAATGCTTCTGGACAAAGTTTAACGAATGGGCCATACTCCTTAGCTATGACGTTGCCAGTTACCAGCCGGGGCAGGGGCTAAGTCAGACGATAACCATCGGGGGCCAGACCCACGACGGCAAAGACGCCTGCAACGAAGTTACCATGCTCTGTCTGGAAGCCGAGGAACAAATAGCCCGTCCCCAGCCGGAATTTGCCATGAGAATATGGGAAGGGACACCTGATGATTACCTGAAGAAAGCCACCGAGCTCATCCGTATGGGCTGGGGTAAGCCGAAATTTATTGGCGACCGGAAAGCTATTCAAATGATGGCCAAGGCTTATCCTGATAGAACCATCGAGGACTGGCGACAGTGTGTGGTAATGGGGTGCTCGGAGCTTTGTTTGCCTCAAATAACCATGTTGCATAGCTGGGAAGGAGTTTGCATTCTACCCAAGATACTGGAACTGGTGCTGAACAACGGAAAGTGTGCCATCTGCGGCCGACAGATAGGACCCCGGACCGGTGACCCCAAGAATTTTAAGTCTATAGCAACATTAAAACGGGCGTTTCAGGAGCAGGTTATTTACTGGATGAAGCACATGACCAGGGGCATAAAATTAGTTAAGGAAGCACAGGCTGAGAGGATGATGGCTCCGTTTTGTTCTTCACTCTCGGAGGGGCCGTTACAGAAGGGGCTAGACCTTGCTCGGGGTGGTGCCTGGTACACTAACTACGGTATATATCTCGCCGGCCTCGCCGACACCGCTGACTCTTTATCCGTGATTGACAAGCTAATCTATCGTGACAAGAAGATAACGTGGGACCAAATGCTTGAGGCTGTTAAAGCCAATTGGGAGGGCCACGAAAACCTTCGCCAACTCTGCATTAACGGTGTACCTAAATATGGAAATGATTATGATTTTGCCGATAGCTGGGCGTCCTGGGTCATGGACACCTGGTACGATAACGTGGACTGGATTAACACCCAGAAGGATCTGCTGCCGTATTATGGTGGTTTGTACATTGGTGCCGGGATAATCGGTCAGAACAATGTAACCTTCGGGCCCTGGCCTGGTGCTCTGCCCAATGGACGCATCTATCCAAGACCTCTGGCTGACTGTATATCTCCGTCTCCAGGCGTCGACAAGAACGGCCCCACGGCTGTAGTCAAGTCGGTTAGCAAACTGCCGACACATCGGTTTGCCATGGGTGGTCCCCTGAACCTGAGGTTGAGTCGTCAGCTCCTGGCCACTGACCGCGATCTGGACAACTTCGTATCCTTCCTCAGAGCCATTGAAGAACTGGGGATATATCACACACAGTTCAACGTAATTTCATCGGAGCTCCTACGCAAGGCGATGAAAGAACCAGAAAATTATCGGGACCTGCTGGTCAGAGTAGCCAGCTACTGTGCCTACTTTTGCGAGCTTACCGAGGAACAGCAGCTCGATATTATTAATCGTACCGAGCAGCAAGCCTGGTAGAAACCTTTGCCTCTGATAACCGAAGACCATCTACGTAAGCACACATTATCCCGGGGATTTCAACGTCAAGATAGATGACACAAAGGGAGTATCAAGAGACTTGACGAAAAATTCGAAGACGGCCAACGCAAAACGACTCGTTCTAAGCATTGACAGAATGACCGTTCACAATGGGCCGGGGATACGCACCTTGATTCTTTTCAAAGGGTGCCCATTACATTGCCTGTGGTGTTCGACGCCGGAGGCTCAGAAGGAAGAAGCTGAAATTGCTCTTTACCCGGGTAGATGCAACCATTGTGAGCAGTGTGTCCCGGTCTGCCCCACGAACGCCATAAACATAACGAGCGAGACGGTGAACATTAATCGTGCTAAGTGCAACAACTGCGGCAAATGTGTTCAGGTTTGCTACACAGAAGCTATAAAACTTCTAGGACAGGAGATGACTATCGAAGAACTGCTTGCGGAGGTGAAAAAAGACACCGTTGTCTATAAACACTCCCGTGGCGGAGTCACCGTCTCAGGAGGAGAGCCCCTATTGCATCCTGAATTCACCCGGGAATTACTTCGGGCATTAAAACAAGAGAACATCAGTGTTGGAGCTGATACCTGCGGTCATGTGCCCTGGACGAATATTGAGAAAGTGCTACCCTATATTGATTTTTTTCTCTGGGACATAAAGCATATGAATGACGAAGAACACAGGAAATTTACCGGCGTCTCTAACGAGCTTATTCTGAGTAATGCTCGTTCTGTTTCCGAGAGAAGTATACCTCTCTATATCAGGTTGCCCGTAATCCCGGGCTACAACGATTCAGAAGAGAATATCAGGGCTACCTGCGAGTTCGCCCGTGATTTATCTTCACTTGTAAGTATAGACCTTTTACCGTTACACCACTTGGGGAAGGCAAGGTACGCTAGCCTGAACCTTGCCTATCCAATACCTGATATTCCTCTTGTTCCAGATAGTGTCTTACATAACATAAAAAGGCTGGTAGAATCTTATCAGTTGAATTGCAGTATTATCGGCTAAAAAGGAGAAGCGAAATGATAAGTGTTAATATTGATGAGCTGCTCAGCGGTTCAATAGACATGCATATGCATCCGGGCCCTGCCGGTGGCCCCTGCCGTCTCGACGCTCTTGAAGCTGCCGAGCAGGCAAAGCAGGCCAGAATGAGGGGCATTGTCCTTAAGAGCCACAGTTATACTGCCTCCGCAGTGGCAATCATAGTGAATAAATTAGTCCCTGACATAAACGTTTTCGGAAGTGTCTGCCTTGATTACGAAATCGGGGGTCTTAATTTTCACGCCGTGGAAAACGCAGCCTATCTCGGGGCTAAAGTAGTCTGGATGCCTACCTTCTCTTCCACCAATTCAATCAATATGATGAGGGCGTTGGGACTTCCACTTAAAGGTGAGGGAATCTCATTAATAGATGATGCCGGCAAACTGGTACCGGAAATGGAACCCATACTCACGCTCATAAAAAAACATGACATGATATTGGCTACCGGTCATATTTCTCCGCAAGAAACGTTTGTTCTCCTGAAAGAGGCGCAGAGAATCGGGATAAAAAAATACATCATCACCCATCCTACGGATAAAGAATTTTCAGAAAAACATTTCAATATTGATGAACTGCAACAACTGGCCAAGATGGGAGCGTTTATCGAGTTCACCTTGGTCGGATTATTACCAAATGAGTTTTGTCATGATCCGGCACAAATCGCGCAGACAATCAAGACTGTCGGCGCGGAACACTGTATCATCAGCACCGACCTTGGTCAACCCCAGAATCCACTCCCGGTCGAGGGTATGAGGTTGCTTATGGCCACCCTGCTCCATCAGGGAATATCACCGTTAGAAGTTGAGTTGATGGCTAAAAAGAATCCAGCAAATCTTCTGGACCTGGAAAAAAGCTCTGAAATTCACTAACAATCTAGAAAAAGGAGTATAAAGATTGACATGCCGAGTAATAAAGTAGTGGTGTTAAGACCGCAAGGCAAAGCTTCTCCAATACAATTGATACCTATGGCCCCCCGGCTTGATACCCTCAAGGGCAAAACAATATACATCGTAGACATGAATTTCCCGCGAACACATCAATTCTGGGAAGAGATGCAAAAAACGCTGGCCAAGAGATATCCCGAGGCGACCTGGGTACTCAGAACTAAAATAGGCACTTATTTTCACAATGACCCTGAGCTATGGGCTGAAATTAAGGAAAAAGGCGATGGAGTGATAATAGGTATCGGTCAACTAGATACCTGTGCCCCATCGGTCATTATCTTTTGCTCGATACTGGAGACAATGGGGCTGCCTACGGCGCCGGTCGTAACCGAGGCATTTCCGGATCTCATAAGGAAGTTCGCCTATAAGAAAGGAATGCCTGGACTACGATTTACTTTCGTCCCCCATCCCTTCGCAAATAGACCAATCGAGGTACACCGGAAATATCTCGAGGGTAACGACCCGATAAACGGCAAGCGGGTTATTGAGGAAATTATCGAAGCGTTGACCAGACCGACAACCGAAGAGGAGAAGAAGACAGGGGTGATAGAAAGGGCAAGACCAAGGTTACTGGAGCCTGATACTCCCGAGAACCTGGAATTGCTCTTTCTCGAAGAAGGATGGACCGATGGTCTTCCGATAATCCTTCCTACAGAAGAAAGAGTTACCGAGATACTTAAGGGAACCAGTCATAAACCTGATGAAATAATCGGCGCGATGCTGCCTATCCCTCCAAATGAAGCCTGGGAACGCTCCCTGAGACAGCTCGGTGCTGGCGCGAGAGCAGGGGATGAAATAAAGAAAATCCCTGTATCCATGCAACCCTCCCCTCCCCACGAAGCCTGGGAATATACTGTGGAGCATGTCGCCATTAACGCGGTGATGGCAGGAGCCGGGAAAGAACATTTACCTGTGATACTGGCAATAGCATCTACTGGTGTAACCTCGCTGTTCAGTTCCGCGACTTCTATGACCAGGATGGTCGTCACCAACGGGCCTATCCGCAAAGAGATAAATATGAATAGCGGTCTTAGTGCGCTGGGCCCCTTTAATCGGGCTAATGCTGTCATCGGAAGGGCATGGACTCTCATCTCAAAGAATCTGGGAGGAGCTATACTTGGTGAATCATATCTGGGGGACATAGGTAATAATACCAATTACAATAATCTGTGTTGCGCAGAGAATGAAGAGGCACTGCCTGAGGGATGGAGTCCCCTACATGTGCAAAAAGGCTATAAAGCAGAAGAAAGCGTTGTTAGTCTTTTAGGTGGGTGGAGTCTGCTGAACTATGCTGCTTATAAACCATATCCGCATCACGAAATAATGAAGGAGCAGCTGACCAGTTTTGAGACCAGTGGAGCCGGTACGCATCATACTCTCGGATTAAGCCCCGGGACTCAAGCAACCTTTTTGTTAAGCCCGGTAACGGCAAAAGATCTTAAGAATAAAGGATTCAACAGTAAGGAACAGATAAGCCAATGGATCAAGGAAAATGCCTATATAACTGCCTGGACTTACTGGGCGGCTATGCCTGATGACCTGGAATCTGCCAAAGCGGGAGTTGAGCCGTTTGCGTCTTGGTTAAACCTTCCACCGGAAGGGAAAACGACACACCCGCTTATCTCGAGTAATGCACCGGTTGAGATGCTGGTGGTAGGAGGGGGAACCGATGCATTCTGGATGGCTGGAGATTTTCGTTGCATGGCAACGGCATCAGTGGATAAATGGAGGTAAAAACGCAAAAGGCACTACGGTGAAGTTTGCGCCACTTTCGAGAAGCCGGTTCGTACTTCAAACTGGTCGCAAATATACAGGTACTTGTCCGTTTTTCCTGAATATTCAGGCCAATCGGGAACCCCTGGTGCCCGAGGTCTACCGATCTTGGCGAAGTTAGCCCATAAGCCCATCATGGCCTCCGAAACGTTTCTGTCAATCGTACCCAGGCCGGGATTGGCCGTTTTAGCGCCTGACTGCTGAGCCAGCATATACACGGAGTTCCACCAACCGGTGGAATTATCCCAATCGCCGAAGACGTAAGGAAGCTCAATCGAGTGAACGGAGACGCAGCCTGCGTCCCTCCATGGTGCGGGTACTTGGTCGAAAATGCAGGCATAACCGTGGCATCCTTGCTTCTTAACAGCTTCCAGCATCTCGATGTAGGCAGGAATTATTTGAGGTATGATCAGTGTCCCGGGCCCTGTCAATTCTCCGAGGTTAGCGGTAACTATTAGGGGTACGGCATTATAGGGACTGGACTTAAACGTATTTTCGGGACTATCCGGCAACAACCAGCCATCCACGGCGCTATCCCAAACAAAGGCCGGGCGGCTACCCGGAGTGCGCGGCCCCTCCATTGCCTGACTGGCTTTGATGATTTCTATAAAGGGTACCGCGCGCGCCTGCTCCAGTGGATCATTAGCCGATTCAATCCCCAGCTTTTTAAAAAGCTCTTCTCCACTGTTTTCGATATCCTCCAGCGGTTTGCTGATTAAGATAGCCAAAGCGGTGCCGCTTTCGCAGATAACTCGGTGGAACAGCCCCTTTGCCAGAGGTGACGCCATCATAATGGACACCTTGGCACCGCCGCCGGACTCTCCGAAGATGGTGACATTGTCCGGGTCGCCGCCGAATGCTGCGATGTTGTCGCGCACCCACTGAAGGGAGGCAATGAGGTCGAGGAACAGGTAATTACCAGAGACACCTTCCGGGGCTTCCTTAGAAAGAGCGGGGTGGGCTAGTAGCCCGATAGGCCCCAGCCGATGGTTCAAAGTGACAACAACCACTCCATATTCAGGAAGCCTGTGATAGTTCCATATTTTGTCGTTACCACAACCCATAGAATAACCACCGCCATGCATCCATACCATGACCGGTAGTTTCTCATCTGGTTCGCGCGCTGGTGTAACCACGTTCAGATAAAGGCAGTCTTCACTCTGGGGCATTTCACCTGATACACCGGGCATGACAGGCTGGGGTGAGATGTTACTGAACTGGGTACATTCGCGTATCCCCTTCCAGGGCACAACAGGCTGGGGCGGTTTCCAGCGTAGGTCTCCCACCGGAGGAGCTGCAAACGGGATTCCCCGGAAGATAGACACTTCCTTCCCCGGATCCCCAATTAGAGTACCTGAAACGTAGCCTTTATCGGTTCTGACAATCTGCATATCATCCGCCTGCTCAACTAAAAAACCTTAGCCAGTGTTAGCGGCCCGATTTGGTTAATGTGGCTCCCTTTATGAGCTTTGTCTTATGCGCTGTACGGAAATACGACATTCCAAAAGAATAACCCGGTATACTACCGGACACGACGATATGAATGTCTTCCGGGTTTACGACCGGGACCTTTCCTCCTGGTTTGAGGGATTCTTTAATCACCGGTAAGCGGTCTTCAGGAATGGCATCGTGTGGAAAGAATATGTCTATATCTGGAGGTGTGGTGTTAATCCTGTCATGTATGCCCTTTATTTCCTGTTCAGTAAGTTCTTCGTACGGCACCAATGTGCTCTCATAGAGATAATCTCGCAGGCTTCGCTTGCTGTTATAGCCGATACGTTGCAGCATGATAGCCATCTCGGGATGAATGATGATTATGTGTTTTCTAAGATGAGCCATGGGGTTAGCCACCCCAACTTTATATTGAGCAAACGTGCCCCGGTCAGCAGCTACCTCTTTTACCATGCTTTCGAGGACCGGCTTTACATCCCAGGGTTCAACAACGCCTCCGCCGTATATCCTCGTACCTAGACCACCCATGACGGTGTCCACGGTCACACAGCTGTCTTCTGCCTTATAACCCAGACCCTCATTAAACGTTTCCCAGGGGCTCTCATCTATATTTTCGGCGAAAGTGTAGAAGGTATGCGGGGACGGGCGGCCAATCAGCGCCATATCGATCTCTCCGGGCCATAGGTAACCGATATTAATCAGGCACAATCTTACGGCGCGGCCGATGGTATTGTTGGCTCGCCAGCCGTGACCTAATAAGCCTACGCCGGAATTCATGTTGAGCTCTTTACCAAGAGGCCCGCTTACCATTATCATCAGAGTGAAGGAGCCTTCCGAACTCATCATGTGAGTGTAAGTACCCTCTTCAGTCAGGCATTCCATATCGGCAATTATCACCGGCAGATACTCAGGCTTTGCCCCGGCCATCACCGCGTTAACAGCTATCTTTTCAACAGTGGCGATACCGTTTCGATAAGGTACCCGGCCGATAACTTCGGCGGGAGAACGCCTGGTCCCTGATAACATCCACTTAACGGCCTGTTCCGTGGGAGGTATAAGGGGCAATCCATCACCCCAGTGGTTGTCAAGGTACAACTGGTTGAATTGTTCAAGGGCGGACTCATAACTCTCCGCGGTGACCTTAACTGTTTTGGCAGTCTTTTTGGGGGCCTTCAGCTCCGGGTTTTTCTCCTCCGGTGCCAGGGGCTTGGTCAGGGCATCGATAATGAGATCGATAGACGCTTTGGCAACGGGTCTAATCCTTTCCACGGACAATCGGTTCGGGTAATAATCTATGGAGGGCAGGCTTACGATGCGCACTGCCGGCAGTCCCGCGTCCTCGGCCGACATTTTAGAAGTGTGAATAGCGTTCTCACCGATCACGAAAACGCCGGGTACACCGAGTCTTTCTAAAGCAATTACCTGCCGGCACTGAATCCATCCTCCCATCCCGTTATCGCCAACGCCGTAGATAAACGTATCCATTTCTTTCTTTGCTTTCTCCGCCGCCTCGGCATCTCCCCAGACAAGCCGAAACGTCGTGGCTGTTGGATACCTTTCTTTAAGCAGTTCCTCGACCGCGATACAGAAATTATCCCCACCTTTCTTACCATCCCAGATTATTCCAATCTTTTTTCCCGCCAGGTTCTTCACGCGAGGGTTGGCGAGTCCCGAAGGCGCCGGAAGCTCAAGCACACCCTGAGGGTTTAAACACACCAATGAGACTTTTTCCTTCAATTTTTTTCTCCTTCTTGAACAGGCTTTTACTTTACAAGCCAAAAACAACGCTTCTATACATTATGCTTCTTCATTTTTGTCATTAGTGATAAACACCGTATTCCCTCGCCACCTCCATTAAGGCGCGTAGATTTTCAGGTTTAGCCTCGGTGACCGCGGTGCCTCCGGTCAAAACGTAGCCACCGTCGGGAGCACAATCTTCAATGAGTTTGCGGCAATACTCTTTGACATCCTTAACCGTCCCAAAAGCCAGTAACGAAGATGGTACGTTGCCAACGATACAACAATTTTGCCCGATCATCCGTTTAGCTTTAGCCATGTCAGTCTGGTCAAACTGCCAGGTTACCCATCCTTTAGGGAAGTCCCCGATATACTCTAACCTGTTATTGTACCGACCTTCACAAAAAAGCGAAACCATGATGCCTTCATCGATAAGTGCAAGGATTAATTTTCTCAGACTCGGCCAGTAGAATTTTTCAAACTGCTTATTGGACATGAAGGTATCGTCTCCCTTATGCAAGGGAAAATTCACGGTAAAAACACCCATCGCGTTAACACTGGAGATAGTGCGCTGTATCATCTGTTCAAGAATCATATCGGTAGCTTCCAGGAGTTTCTCCGGGTGGCGATACATATCTATGGAGCTCCCCTGCGTCCCGCGTAGATGGTCGGCGATCATGTCAAAGGGGGCAAGGGCGAGACCGCCCATGCTCATTGGAAATCCCGCTGCAATTGCGTCCATTTTAACGGTCATAATCTGTTTCTGAAACTTTTCTAACTCGGCGCCGGCTTCTATCAATTTTTGAAACGCTGTCCGCACTTCCGGTCTGGTGAAAGGATAGGCGAGCATTATAGGCATAGCCATCAAAGAGCTAAGTGGCGGGAAGTTTTTCAATGCCTCCAGGGCACCCACGACCCGTGGCGTTAAAACTCTGAACCCAAAATCGGAAGGGTCCTTTAGCAAAGCATCGTATTCATCTTCGCTCATCAAGACTGTTTCCATGTATTGTTGATATCCCGCATCTTTGGGCAGGCCATGCCCCGGCCACTTAAATAATTTATAATCTAAAATGTCAAACAACCGCCCGCAAGAAATGCCCCCCGGTCCGAGAAAATCGTCCATATCATCATAAAAATCGTTCATAAACTTGGTCCATGTGGGGCGGATAAGCGTGGGGTCATACATTAGTTGCCTGAGACTCAATCCATTATAATAGATGGGGAAATTACCATCTGGTACCATTACCGGGACACGGTCCGGTTCCGTGCATAAAAATGCTTTCATAAACCGAGTGACTCTTTCCTTATAATTTCTTTCGGCTCTGGCATCTCGAAAAGTCACCCCGGGCGGTGAAAGCCACCTCTGTAACCTCTCCTCACGTTTTTGGTCCCTGGTCATTGTAGACTGCTGTTTTTCCATAAACACTTGCTCCTGACTATTTACGAGCACTATAACCGCTCGGGAAAAATTGCCTCCATTTACTGGGTCTATAAATAAATATTTGTATTATATAGGTTAATAAGATAAAAACAACGAATTACGGGACTTGACATTCATTAAAGTATATTATATTATTGGTTAACTAAAAATCAAGTACGTATACGTATATGTATACCAATATTTTTTCCGAACCTATGTGTTTTTTCAATTTTATATCTGACTTGCGATAATTGCATTTACTCCATGCCCAGATTTTAAAGATAAAGTGCCGGATCTTATCGAATAGATTATAGTGACCATATAAGGAGTTATCAGAGTACGAGCGGATATTCTATAAAATCCTCTAGAAGGAGACCTATATGGCTTTAGAATACACCAAGTCAGAAGCGAAAAAATGGTCCAAGGAGAATCTGAAGGGGCTGGAAGTACCTATTTTCCCTTCCTTTAGCCCGGATCTGCAGGAACTGGATGAAGAAGGCATCAGGTATGATGTTAATCACATTATAGCCAACGGTTTCACCTCCGTCCTAGCCGCACCTGAAGCCTGCGGAATGACTTTTGAAGAACGAAAAAGATTTGTGGAAATAGTGGTTGACGAAGCCAGAGGTAAAATACATACATCAGTAGCGGTAATGCAGGACACTGTCGAACAGGACATCGAGATGCTTCAGCACATCGAAAAAGTAGGAGGAACCTTTGTTACACTCGGCCATCCCGTACAGTACTACCCTCGGTCGGTAGAGGACATCTTCCAGATGTATAAGTATATGTGCGATTTCACCAACCTGGCGATAGTTTTTTACACCGGTAGACTCCATACCAGAAAATTCCATCCGAGTTATTTTCCCCCGGAACTGCTCCCCAGAATAGCCGATATTCCTAATGTCGTGGCTATGAAGATTGGCGGAGGCAGTTCCATGGCGATTACTGTCATGTCCTTCCGGCTCTGCGGCGATAAAATTCTGGTCAATGACCCCATGCCCGATAGATGGTTTGTCACCGTCCCTGAATATGGCCAGCAATGGGCGGGTGCCGGGCCTTTTTATGGGATGCAGACTCCGGAAAATCCCCGTATGGTAAACCTCTTTAACACATTGGTCAAGGGGGATGTTGATGGAGCGATGGATATGTACTGGGAAGGACAAAAGGGGATGGCAGGAGGTAGTGGAGGAGGTTTAGAGAGTTCTTATTTCCATACGGGCATTGTCACCGCTCTAAGCGATAAATACGCACACTGGTTAGTTGGAGGCAACGGCGGTACCGTTAGGCAACCCACAGGCAGGTTATATGATTATCAGAAAGAAGCAATGAGAGCAAATGTTAGAGCAATGGGCGTTACACCGCGTGAGCCTGAAGAAGAATTCTATGTGGGAAGGGTAAATTACGCAAAAGGTGCCAGATTAAAAAAATACGAGGGTCGAAAAGTTACATAAGGAAGTTTTAATTAATCGTAAGGGAAAAACGAAAAAGGAGGGAAAAATGAAAAGGTTACTCATCACTTTGTTGGTACTCCTAGCCAGTGTCTCGATACTTGCCAGTTGCGGTGAACCGACACCAACGCCCACTCCAACAACAACGGCTTCGCCAACCCCTTCTCCAACCCCAACAACAACGGTCACGCCGACACCTTCCCCGACACCAACACCTACCCCAACTCCTACCCCAACTCCGCCCGATGCTCATAAGTACGGTGGTACCCTTAGATTTATCCTGTGGGCCAGTCCATCCGGGACAGGTGGTTTACCATGGGAGCTTTTCGGCAACGATTTCCTGTCTTCCTTTCATATCATAGAACCCCTCTTCCACGTTGACGGTAAGGGTAGTTTGATCCCCTGTTTAGCAGAAAGCTATCAGGTTGCGGATGACCTTACATCTGTTACCTTTGTTCTCAGAAAAGGCGTCAAATTCCATGACGGTACTGACTTTGATGCTCAGGCAGCAAAGTGGAATCTGGACAAAACCATGGCCAATCCGATGGCGGCGTCACCTTACTGGAAATCGGTGGAGATAATTGATGACTACACGATTAAGCTTAATCTAAATCAATGGGTTAACACGATTTTAACCGGTTTTGCCGGTGCCAGTACCTGGATGGTCTCACCTACGGCTTTTGAAAAAAACGGAGAGGACTGGATGAGAGAGAATCCTGTGGGAACTGGCCCGTTCAAGTTTGTCAGCTTTCAACGTGATGTCAGCTATAAGGCTGTGAGAAATCCGGATTATTGGAAAGAGGGTAAACCCTATCTCGACGCCGTGGAAATCCTTTACGTAGCTGACCCGATGACACAGAAGGCAGCATTAGAGGCTGGAGAGTCGGACGTTTTACAGATCGAGCCGGCAAAATTGGCAGCTGATCTCAAAGCCGCGGGTTTTGACATGGATGTTAATGTAACCTCAACATTTGTACTGATGCCCGACACTGCCCATCCAGACTCACCTTTCGCTAACAAGAAAGTACGTGAGGCCGTCGAATACGCTCTGGACCGCGAGGCTATAGCCAAGGCTTTTAGCTACGGCTTCTGGGAGGCTCCCAACCAGATTCCCGCGCCATCCACCCTGGTTTACAATCCAGACTTTGCCCTTACACGCGAATATAATGTTGACAAAGCAAAACAGCTCATGGCCGAGGCGGGATTTGCTGATGGCTTTCCGGCAACTCTTCTGGTAATACCGGTCGGCATCGACCGTAACATCCCGGTCGCGATACAGACCAACCTCGCTGAAATAGGTATAAATCTGGAGTTGAGTATTCCCGCCGCTATACCGAAGTTTTTACAGGACTCCAATACTGTTGAAAATGCCCTGATTCTACAGCCTATCTTTGGCGGGACAAACTGGAATGGCGCTTTATCGTTCGCATTACGCCCTGACTTGATGATGATGAATACTGTTTGGTTGAGAACTCCGGAATTTATAGACCTTTATAACGCCACTATGACGTCACCCACTATGGATATTGAACTCATTCGTGCGGTAACTGACTACATGTCTGAAGAGGCGCAACTCATCCCTGTGTTCCTCGGCGGCAGTGGTTACGCCTTTTGGTCTTATGTCATGGATGGGGGGTGGAATAACAGGGAAGCTGGCTGGGATCCAGAGGAAATCTGGCTAAATAAGTAAGTAGCGTCTAACACATAAAGATACAACGAACAAGTTAAAATAACATAATAATCAAGGGAGTATGCCGATGGAATTTACGAAATCTGAAGCCAAGCAATGGGCTAAAGAGCACTATCACGGACTAGATGGCAACGTAAGCCCCTCTTTTACTCCGAACCTGGAGCAACTAAATGAAGAAGGTATCCGGTATGATGTCAGGCTTAACATCAGCCGGGGTATGTTCAGCGTCTTTTGTCAGACAGAAGTCTGCGCCATGACCTTGGAAGAGCGCAAAAGATTCGTCGAGATAGTCTGTGATGAGGCCAAAGGCAAGGTTCTGGTCTCAATGTTTACGGGCATCAACACAATTGAAAAAGACATTGAACTGCTCAAGCACTTTGAGAAGGTCGGCGGCACACATACCCTATTGGGTTGGCCTGGAATGTTCTACGCCAAATCCGAGGAAGATATTTACCGCGCGACTAAAAAAATATGCGATGCTACCAAAGTGTGTGTAGACCTCTGGCCCAAGCCCAAGTTCGACTTCGTACGGTTTCATCCGAGCCACTTCAACCCGCAGCTAATAGAAAGGATAACCGACATACCCAACGTGGTATCTGTCAAAGCTTACTTAAGTGATGGCTTTGGTAAATGGGCCGAGGTCCAACACCGTGTTGGCGATAAAATACTACTACAGTCTGCTGAAATAGAAGAGTGGCCTATAACCGTGGCTAATTACAAGCAGCAATGGGCTGGTCCGGCCGATTATTTCATATTCGATGAGACCAGTGAAAACACTCGCATTGTCAGAATGTTCAACCTGTTCTTAGAAGGCGATTTCCTAAAGGCGATGGATATCTACTGGGAGCTTGCCCCCATCACACTGGGCGCCCGCGCTGCCATGTTTCAATCCGGTATGATGGGAGTGAAATACATGCAGTGGCTGACCGGCGGCAATGGTGGTATGTACCGTCAGCCGGCCATGCCGATGTTTCAGAGCCAAAAAGATGCCATGAGGGCAGGCCTCAAAGCCGCCGGTATAACTCCCCGGGAACCTGAAGAGGAGTTCTACGTCGGCCGGTTGAATTACGCTAAAGGGATGAGGCTCAAGTATTAAGTACTGACCAGGAAAATATAGTAGTTTCGCAGCAAAGCGGTTATTATACCGTAATAAAAGTATAACAAGAAAAGGAGGGGAAAATAAATGAAAAAATACCTTATTGTATTAGTAATCCTGCTGGTCAGCTTCTCAATCCTTGTCAGCTGCGCCGAACCAGCGGCAACGCCCACGCCGTCTCCGACGCCGACTCCAACGACCACACCGACTCCTTCTCCGACGCCAACTCCTTCTCCAACGCCAACACCTTCAGCAACGCCAACACCTACTCCAACTCCATCAGAGGCCCTCAAGTACGGCGGCACCCTGAAAATTATGCTCATCGCCGGCCCGCAGACTGCCGGCGGCTGGCCGGTGGAAGTATTCGGCCCCGACGCAACCTCCTATCAGTTCTGTATGGACCCCCTTCTTCGCAGCGACAATAAGGGAGGGGTATATCCCTGGCTGGCAG
>JGI2171J19970_10000517_pt1 | contig 20675 bp, 21 predicted proteins | sample DeeMarSWOR324_28_FD_19970 | JGI IMG/M metagenome (IMG submission 19970) | reverse complement strand
AGCTCTCACTTAATTTAAAATTAAAAAAATGAATAAAAAAAATATTTATTTCCGCCTCATACTCACGAATATTCCGCCAATGATCACTAAGAGTGTCAGAAGCCCTGTTCCCAGGCAGAGTTGTGGACCTTCTTCTGGACAACCATAGTTACTTCTGGGACCTGATTGATTGGGACAGTTGTCCTCGCAGTCATTTATTCCATCATTATCAGAATCCCATGGGCATCCTCTGGAATCCACCAAATTGCACCCCGGATTGTAGCAGTTGTCCTGGTCATCTGTGACTCCATCGTTGTCTGCATCTTCTTCTGGGCAGCCATCATTTCTCCGCTCACCATATTCAGATGGACATTCATCTTCACAGTCATTTAACCCATCATTGTCTGTATCTCTGGGGCATCCACTGGAATCTACAAGAGAACACTCTGGATTGTAGCATGCATCCTGGTCATCTGTGACTCCATCGTTGTCTTTATCCTTTGCAGGACACCCATCGTCAGCAGGAGCCCCTGCTTCTGTAGGACATTGATCATCACAATCGTTTAACCCATCTCTGTCTTGGTCTTTAGGGCATCCCCTGGAATCCACAATGTTGCAGTCTGGATTGTAGCATGCATCTTGGTCGTCAGGGACACCATCTCCGTCAAAATCTGCAGGTTCTTCCCCGCCACCCGGGCCGCAATCCATTGTAATAGTGACTTGGTTCGCCACTCCAGGGATAATATTGACAGTCTTGCTGGCATCTGTGCATCCAGTTTTCTTGAGCGTTACTGTGTGAGGGCCTGAAATCCCTGGAGATAACGTGAAAATTGTATAACTGTAGGGCGTCGTGTGGATGTAGGCTCCATCAAAGAACACCTGGAAGTTTGAAACATTACTATCTACGCGTAATGTGGTCCCTGGAGCACCACCTGGACCAGTGGCTACAATAAAGTTGCACATTTCCATTCCTGTAGCACTCATGGGAGGGCTCACTGTGGTGACAGTCCATTCCAGAATCAACGTTTCTGTCCCGTAGGGAGGGGCCACCACTCCAGTAGCGAAATATTGAATATTGGGTAAGATGGATTTGTTGGCAAAAATAACTTTTATTGTTCCATCAGCGAGCTTATCTTTGAGAGTTACCGTTATGGAGTCTCCCGGACTTCCCGAAACACTGTAGCTGATAAGGATCAACTCATTAACGTAGTAGGTAGCACCGCACCCTTTGTTAATAGTCAAGTTGGCAGCGCAGCTTGAGGGCTCAGGTGTTACTGCACATAGTGAGATGAGAACCAAACACATAATGGTGACTCGTAAAGCCTTCATATTGATTCCTCCTCTGTATGTTATAGCATTGAACACATATAAAGATTTCTTTGTACACTGTTATTGTTACACGTGTAACAATATTCTCATATTTTCTCTTTAAAAAACTCTTTTTATATTTAAAAGCGAGAACTCAATTTTTGATAGGTTGTAATATCTAAAAAAGTGAAATGGGAAAATATCACCAATGACTGAAAGTTATTTTACTGTGAAGTACTCTTAGGATTCACAGCATTGCCATTGGCTCCCACATACTTTTTAACGTGGTGGTAGTATACAACGTATGGAAGTAGCAACTCTCTGTTACATTAAAAGGAATGAACAAACCTTAATGATCCACCGCGTCAAAAGAGAAAACGACATGCACAAGGGTAAATGGAATGGGCTGGGCGGCAAAGTAAAACCAGGGGAGGCACCTGAAGAATGTGTCATCCGTGAGGTAAAAGAAGAATGTGGATTAACAGTGAAAAATCCGTCATTGAGAGGGTTGTTAACTTTTCCTGCTTTCAACGGATTTGAAGACTGGTATGTGTTCGTGTTTGTGGCTACTGAATTTGAAGGTGTGATAACTGATTCAGAAGAAGGTAATCTGAGGTGGATTGATGATTCTGAACTGGTTAACCTGAACCTGTGGGATGGTGATAAAATATTTTTGAAGTGGTTAGACCAAGAAGGATTTTTCTCCGCCAAATTTGTCTATAAGAATGGAAAACTGCAATATTATACTGTCGTTACTCATAAATAGCCATTTAGTACTGCTTGCTGTCACATTATATGGTAGCATCTCTTGCACAAGTGCTCGTGTGCAGCCTGAGTTTTTCCATGGCTCGTTAATCTTCATTATGAGAATGTAGTTCACTTCATGATCTCAAAAGTAATCCGAACTGTCTTTACTGGAAAAATAAAATAGAAAAAAGATTCCTATTGGTTCACTAGACCCAGGAGTTTACAGACACTGCGCTTTGGTTTCTTTCCAGGGGTTTTTTCCTGCAACAACAGTAGTTGCAACGCTCTCGACCTTTTTAACATTAAACTTCATCGGTTACACCTCCTTTTGGTTTGTCTTAACTCACTTCTTATAGTATGCTTATAAATCTTTTGGTTTAATCCCTTTATATAGGGTCAACTTATCAGCATAAGTAATTTTTTAATGATAAATACATTCTATTCTAATTGTTTTAAAACTCTTCTTCAGTATCTGCAGAGAAGCCCCGTGTACCTTAACCTTAATAGGTCAAACCCACGAATTTCGAATGAGCGAGCACTCTCAGTTCTCTATAACCACCTCTAATTGAGAAGTTCTTTCCACAATGACCTCTCTCTACCATAATTAGCAATTTCTGGATTTTCTGGAATACCATGGATTACCCATCAGGAGCTTCAGAAAAGGCTTCCAAGACCTTTCTCATGTAAACGCGGCACGGACCCGCTGTTTGAACCCACTCCATCTGGGTCTCAAGATCAAGAAACCCAAGAGCCCGAAATTGAACACGTTCAAAGCAATCAAAACTGCTGCATCAGTGAAAACTCGAGGAGCTTGAGCATAGCCAACAGTAATACCATCCCATGCTCTAAAGATCTGGAGTAAAATGAGAGGGATATTCCTGAAAAAGTAGGTAGCTAGGGTCACCAAGGCGCCGAAGAAATAAAGAGGGGTATACCATTTGATTGCTCTCATTTCTGATTTTGGTGTGTCAGTAAAGTCCACTTTTTCAAATCTCTTAATGAATTTAGATAGGAAATTCTTTATGTAGGACTGCGCATCACCCAGTAAGTTTCTGCACTTGAAGGAGTTTGCCACTGTGTAATAGACATCAGTCTGCATGTTGAATCTGAACTGCCAGATAATCCCCCACACTTTGATGAAGATGATAGCTTTCAAAAAATTGTACCAGAGGGTGGATAATGTTATAGTACCTCTGTCAGAGAGTAAGAGGAACAGCAAACAGGCAAAGACCATTACCGCATCCCAGGCCATTCCAGCAAAATACACAATATACCTCTTCTCACGAGGGACAGTCCATATGTTCCCCAAATTGGTTTGGGCTACAATGAAAATTAATCTGTTACTCAAACTGAAATACCCTTCTGTTCCCACAGATTTGGCAGCAAACAGATGGGCCATCTCGTGGAAAGCCACCAGAATCCACCCAAAAAAATACATGAAGAGGACAGCTACCGAATACCACGGGTGGAAGAAAAAGTCAACTGGGCTGGGTATATACCGGGGGTAGATGGCAAAGATTACCAAACAGGCAGCACCCAAAACAGTGTAAAAGAACCACGCAGGTTTTGAAAACATCCAGCCCACGTGTTTTTCAGTTATCCCGGAAAACAAATCTTTCTGCACTTGTGATGTAGTTTCAATCTCAAAATCATCTACAAATTGAACCATTTCATTGTCAATCATGTCTTGAACGAAATCCTCAATTTCTACTTCTTCGCCGTATTTCTCTTCCAGCACTTTCTTGACGTCACCCACAGTCTTTCCTGAATCTAAAAGGTTAATGACCTCAATTGCTTCAGCAGGTAAACTGACGTAAGAACCAATGTCTCGTCTCCCTACCAGGATCAATCCATCCTCTTCTTCACCTTTGAACAGATCATGGAATTTGATGACACTGTTGTCGGTGATTTGGTAATCATCAGCCATGGTTTGACCTCCTGCGCTCTTAGTTACCATCATCAACTTTTAAAGCTTTCTGATTCTGTAGTGATCAGTAAAAATGTGAGCTATCCCAGCTCTCTGGTAGACTGCAGCAATTCCTGCAGCAATCTTTTAGTAGTTTCTTCTCCATTCTCCATGATTTTGCGCACCAAAATCTTGTTCGATTCGCAGTCTAAAGGATCTGGACCGTAGTACGACCCACCCACTGCATGAGCGAACCCTCTGCATCCGCCTCCACAAAATAAACGGATATCACACTCACTGCACTGACTGAAATCTTGAACAGTTAAATTGATGACCTCCTGCATGACATCAGTTTTGTAGATTTCTGAAATGTCATTCTCTTTGATATTTCCCACCTTGAATTCAGGGGAACTCATGTAAAAACAGGGGAAAATATCCCCATTTGCAGCAATGTGAATAACATCTCCTGCATCACACCTGTTGCGAGGGGCAACAAGTGTCTCAATCTTTCCCGAGATCATGTCCACTGTTTTGACCTCAAAGGTTTCTTCTTGATTCAGAATCATATCTGGAGTGGCTCTTCCAAAAGGGTAAACGGGAGCAATATTATAACTGTCTGCTATTTGGGTTAAGAAATCCCTGATCTCCTTCAGATAGGGATAGTTCATCTTGGATATTACAGCTATGACATTAACGTGAATACCCGCCTCTTTCAGGTTTTGTATCCCCTGCATTGTCTTTTCAAAAGCTCCTTTACCTCTCATTGCATCGTGTACATGTGCAGTGTGCCCGTCCACACCTACTCTGCCAATTTCTAACCCTACATCATACAGTTGCTGTGCATAATCTTTGGTTATCAAGGTACCATTAGTCAAAACTGGAACAGTTACTCCCTCTATTGGGGACAATTCTTCTAAAATATAAAGCAGCATCTCTTTTTTGAGGAGAGGTTCGCCTCCATTTATCATCAAGGGAGTAGGTTTCAACTTTTTCACCTGTTCAATGAAGGGAGTAATATCGTCCAGCGTTAATTCATCAGGATGGGGTGTTCCTGCTTCAACTGAGCAAAAGGAACACTGAAGGTTACAACCATACGTTATGTCGAAGGAGATACTGAAAGGTCTATTCCTCTTGTGGAAAGGCTCCACAAACGAGGGGGTGTCGCTCCATTCGAGTATTCCTTCTCCTGTCATGTACTCGGCGAATGCATCAAAGTCGTCTGCAAATTCCTCTACTGGTTCCCCACTCTCTTCTGAAAATTGCTTCAAGATATCCTCTCGTGTCCGTGTTCCATCGCACAACGCGAGCAACTCTTCTACAGATTCATCAATTTCCATGATAGGGAAAAATGATTCAAGTTGAAACCCATAAGGAACATGCAAATACGTTCCTAAAGGTGTTCTCTTTATCAAAGGTGTCTTTGCAACTCTCAGGTACGGCACTCCATCATCTCCATTATATAATTACTTCCCGGAAAAATAAAATAGAAAAGAAGATTTCTCTCGCTTCGCTGCAAGTCTAAGACTTATAAGCACTGTACTTTGGTTTCTTTCCAGGGGTTCTTCGCTGCAGGAGCAACGGCAGTAGTTGAGACACTTTCAACTTTCTTAACGCCAAACTTCATGAGTTACACCTCCTTTTGTTTTGTCTTAACTCTCTTTTCACAGTGCATTTATAAACCTTTTGGTTTAACTGCTTCGTGTAAAGTTAACTGATCTATCCCACCCTTTTTGTCAATTATAAATTGGCTTTATTTTAATTAGTCCAGAACTTCTCTTCAGGGTATTTGGATAGAACCTATTACTCCAGGTTTCTGAGGAGCTTTTGGTGTTTATTTTGTATTATAAAGGAGTCCTCAGGTTATTCTTTCATTATATCAATTTGAGTCATTTTTCTTTAATCTTTAATTGAGAAGTTGTCCCATAATTCAAATTTTCCAAAAAACAGGCGTTTTCTTATCTTTCTATTAGAAAAATAAAATAAAAAAAGGTTTCTCTCGCGCCACTGCAAGTTCAAGACTTATAAGCACTGCATCTTTGTCTCTTTCCAGGGGTTCTTCGCTGCAGGGGGAATAGCTGCAGTAGTTGCGACACTCTCAACTTTCTTAACGTTGAACTTCATGTTTTACACCTCCTTTTTTGTGGTTATCTGAGTTCCCTTTTCATTGAGTTCCCTTTTCATGTGTTGATGGTCAAATACCATTTATTACCCTCTTTTTTTGAGGGGCTTTTGATGTTTATTCTTCTCTTAAGAAGACATCTTAATTCTCTCACCATATCAATCTGAATTCCTACAATAATCAATTGATTTTTTTCTCTTTAAATAAATCTTCTTAGAAGGTTTCTGGTATCTCTAAACCTGTTCTCCTTCAATCTTTAGCTAACTTAAGCACCTCTTTCAAAGCGCTCTTCGTTGCTGGATGTCCACGTTTCAACAACTCCCGAGCAAACTTTTTGCGGGCTGCACATTGGTACGAATCATTTTTGTAGATAGTCCCATGATACGCAAAAGCACATCCCCTGCATCCTCCTCCACAGTAATACCGGTTCCAACACGTATTGCATGGTTCAACCTTGTCCACATTACAGTCGAAAAGCTCGTGAAGCAATTCAGAATTTTTATAAATTGAACGTATCGACGTTTCCCGCACATTCCCTAGCTTTAGCTCCTCATACTTGGTCAGCATACACGGGTACACATCCCCATTGGGAGCAATCACTGGTGTTGTTCCAATGGAGCATCTCTCTTTACAAAAGATGAAGTCTGTTAATTGATTTTCTTCTATAGTACCTCTTAACTCCAGCAGGTTGTAGTACATCTCCGGTGTTAACAAGCACGTATTGTCTTCTCCACGTCCCATAGGCACGACTGATCCCATTTTAACGGAATCAGCTATATCCCCTAAGAATTCTCCTGTCTCTTCAAAGTATTTTATGGTTTCACTGTTCATGACTGCAGCAGCCATCACATGAACACCAGCCTCTCGCAGATTTCTAATAGCATTGACAGCCTTCTCCCAGGCACCCTTTACTCCTCTCTGGTTATCGTGCACTTCGGGGTGTACGCAATCTAAACTCACCTGGGCATAACCTACACCTGCCTCATAGAACTCTCTGGCCACCTCAGCTGTTATTAACATGCCATTGGTTAACAGCTCCAGTTCAATCCCGTTTTGAGAAGCATTCCGGGCTATATACAATGCAGTATCCCTCTTTAACAACGGTTCTCCCCCTGTTATATTGATTAATCCCACTTTCAATTCAACTAATTCATCCAAAACTCTATCGATCTCCTCAAATGAAAGTTCATTAGGATCTGGCTTCCCTGCTCGTGCAATACAGTATTTACACTTCTGGTTGCACGCATACGTTATCTCCCAGATCACAGATAACGGTCTATCATACTCATAAATAGGGGTAATAGGGTCTGGAGCATCTCTGTAGGTGATGACGCCTTCCTCAGAGAGCATGTCCAAGAACTGAACCAGTTCCCCATACACATCTTCCACTGGTTCTCCTTCTTCTGAAGCTGCCCACTGTGCTATCTCTTGAACAGTATGACAACCATCGCACAACTTTACAACTTGTGTGGTAGCATCATCTATTCCTAGTACGCTATCTCCAGATAACAAGTAGTCTCCCAAACGCGTCTTCCTGATGACCACCTGATGCTTGACCCTTGGGTATTGTCTTTTAATAGTTGAACCTCCTTTCCTCTTGTTCGCATCCTTTATCAATGCTGCAATAAAAAGTTATCCCAGTGCTTGGTGATTCTACTTCACTATCTGAGCCAGTCAACACCAGAAGTCACTGCATGGAATCTTTTTCATGTCTAAAAGATCAGTCTCTTAATGGTTCTTTACCCTAAACTCAGAATCAAAGCAAAGACACACCACTTCATTTCACTGGACCACTATATCTGGGACTGTCAACCCTCCGGGGGATGATGTTGTTACACGTGTAACATTAGTGCCCACGTGTTCAACCTTACGTATTGCTCTACAGAAAATAGGCATTTTTCGAAAATTAGAATATGAAACGAATAAAAAAATATATAAGCAGTATATCCTTCCAGCCTTTCATTCTCTTGATAGCAGTCATGTCCTCTCGTCAGATGACGCTACAGTTATAGTAAGAAATTTAAAACATCGAGCACAAGAATCTCTTACAACTCATTTGGGGGTTCTCTTGTCTCTGGGTGTTCCCTCTGTCGTGTTACACGTGTAACAGGGAAATTATCGTAAATCTTATTGATTCAATAAAAATGGGCAATTTTAAAGGCCTGACAGGTTGAACACCCAAAAATTTGACAACTTCCATTTGGGAATGTTTAAATATTGCTATTCCATCAATCTTGTATGCGAAAGGTAATCATTACAATGGATACAGATCTCATATTGAAAATAGTGCCACACAATTTTTTTGAGACACTGGAATATATGGAAGGGAAGGCACTCTTAAAAATCGACATTGAGAAAGGGATTAAAATAGCAGTATGCGACATTAAAATGAAAGATAGATTCACGTTAGAAGATTTACATTTTCCTGATGAATGGACAATCCTTGATGTTTTGAAAGAAACAAACAATATATACACCTGTCTGCTCAAGACAGAATACAGAGGAGGCACAAAATTTCAACAATTGTATGGTAAAAGAGCGCTTAAGAAAGTTCGACAACTACTTGGGTTTGATATTATTTTTGATCTTCCGTTTATCCTCACAGAAGAAAAAGTGGTGGTAGCATTTATTGTAAAAAATGAAATCATAAAAAAGTTCTTGAAAATGGTGAGCCTGTGGGGAGGTATCAAGAATATTTCTTTTCAACCAGCCACATTCTCCGAATACAATATTTTGTCCTGTTTAACTGAAAGACAGAAAGAGATTATTACAGCTGCCAAAAAGAGCGGGTACTACGATGTACCGAGAAAGATAAGTACAGAAGAATTATCAAAAAAGCTCGGTATAAGTACGGCCACAATACTTGAGCACTTGCGAAAGGCTGAAAATCGTATCATTTCCAGCATTCTGGCAGGTTATTAGCGGGTATTGTCAAAGTAAGGTTCTAAATTTTATATCTCTTTAAGTATCTGAAAATTTTAGAAGATGATTAAAAAAGAACCAATGTTACACGTGTAACAAAAGTGGAGTAGCACGAGAAGATAAGATACCAGTAAGCAGGGTATTATAAACTACCTTAGATAAGAGGCAAAAATTTCATTAACAGTAAACGACAGGGTAATACATGGAACCCACATATACATCAATAGGTAATTGCAGCCTAAGAATTGCGTGCCCCTCCTGTAAGAGTGACCTGGTTCTCACATCAGAGAGTGAGGTTCACTGCAAGAGTTGCAGTGCCTCTTTTCCAGTGAAGAATGGGGTAATTGATCTCTTACCCGAATCTATTCCAGAGCGAACTCCTGCGCAGTCTTCCATAGATCAAGAATGGTTCATCCAAATTTACGAGAGCCGGTTGTGGCGGAGAAATCCCCTCATCTCTCTTCTCCTTGGGATATCATTTGATAAAGAATGCGAGTTGATTATGCAGACTGCGAACCTCAAAGGCAATGAAACCCTTTTGGATCTCGCGTGCGGTCCAGGGATTTACTCGCGTCCTTTTGCTAAAAGACTGAATCGCGGAACTGTGGTAGGGTTGGATTTGTCCATGCCTGTGTTGAACTATGCAACAAAGAAGGCACAATCTGAAGAGATCAACAACCTCTTATTCATTCACGGGGATGCTTTAGAGTTACCATTTCCAGATAACCAGTTTGATGTAGTGAATTGCTGCGGCGCATTTCATCTGTTCCCGTACCTTGAAGTTCTTCAGAACATTAAACGCATACTCAAACCAGGTGGATGCTTTACTGTTGCTGTTGGATGGGAACGGATACCAGGAGGACTGGGAAAGAAACATAGAGACTTCTACTATCGAAAGGCAGGAGTCTATCTCTTCTACAAGGATGAACTTGAGTCGCTCATCGGACAAGCTGGATTCACCGACGTGGAATGCCTCCATGCAAAAGGGGTTGGTTGGCTGATCATGAGCGGGGTCAAGCCGCAGTGAAGAAGTATTCTTTCAGTACTGGAAATGGATATGAACCAAAAGTGAGCACGTTAATTCACATAATCTCTTTTTTTATCTTTTTTACACAGGAAAGATTTTCATTCGAAAGATATTTTTTACTGGATTTAAATTTTGTAAATATCCCCTGTGAACACATAATTTTCCTTTATCATCCTGTACTTTCTCAAACTTTGTTACACGTGTAACATCCTGCTTCTCTTTACCATCTGAATTCTTTTATCAGCATTTAAGAGTGGTCCCTCTTTTCTGTATCATCACTATGGAACCGAAAGCTTTATATAGGTGTTAGAAATATATAACATTATGTTAGAAAGATACAACAAAAAGTTAGGAATAAGTAACAGAGGTGAAAAAAGATGAACAGCCAATGGAGAAAAAAAGAATTGTATATAACAGCTGGACTCATTACTACAACGCTTTTCCTGGTTATTTTGGCAGGAGTATTGTGGACTAAGATATACTGGAGGAATTTTGAGCCGTTTCCAGGTAGGGAAGGGCGATGTCAGGTGATACTATGAAAGAGGAACCAGAACCTTTTTGGCCGCTGATAACAGTGGTAGGTGTTGTGGCAGTGGCAACCTTTGTAATCTCTCTATCTGTTGAGTGGTGGGGAAATACAGTATACAGATCTGCCATAGTGACTGCGTTAGTCTTGATACTGCTGGCAGACATCCAGATGGTAAGGGATTACCGCCGCAAAAAGAAAGCAGGTATACCTAAAAGTGACGAACGATTGGACAAGATTGTAGTGTATGCTTCAACCTATTCGTTTAGAGTTGGCATCTTTTTTATGATTGTGCTTATCTTTCTGCACCTCCTCAATGTGCTCAACATGGATGTTGTTGTAGCTCTTTCAGCATCAGTGTTCGCGATGGCAGGAGCCTTCTTTGTATTCTACTGGTATTATGATAGGAAGGGAGACGTGGAATAGGTGATATCATGAGAAATGTACTGTGGTACCTGGGATTCCTCTCTTTTCTTAGTATGCTGTATTTTGTCAATGGAAAGTGGACATTTCTTTGTTTTTTGGGGTTCCTCCCTTACTTTGTAACTTTCTGGGCTCAAGATGAACGGATTGAAATAAACGTGGGCAGAGCATCGAGAAATGCATTCTTGTATATTGTAGCTTCGGGAGCTGCAGGTATTGTGTATATCTCTATGACTGGAGACATAGAAGCTTTTTGCTGGACATTTGCACTTCTATTTACGGGTGCTATACTAATCTGTGTCTTTTCCTTCCTCTACTACGATTTGGGAGGGAGATGAATGAAGACCAGAATCAAGGAATTGAGAGCACGATACGACTTGACACAGGAGGATCTGGCACAAAAAGTCGGCGTGAGGAGAGAGACTATCGTCTTTCTGGAGAAGGGAAAGTACAATCCTTCTCTTAAATTGGCACACCGTGTGGCAGAAGCGCTGAACACTACCATTGAGGAGCTTTTCATTTTTGATGAATGATAGATGTGATTGAAGAGAACAAGCTCTATGCACAGAACAAGCTCTATCCTTTTCAGTCTGCTTTTTTACCTTTTTCATACTTTTCTATTCCTACACCAGAAAGAAATCCAAGAAGGGCTCCTACTATTAAGAAGATCAGGTTAATGAACCACATATATCTGACTAGGTTCTTGAGTATTTAAGCCAATCCAAGGAAGGTCCCCCGAAAGTCTGTATAAGAAATACTCTCTTTTTTGGGATATCTTCTTCCGAGTCTTAGATCCCAGTTGCTGCCATTTATTGAAACTCAAAAGAGAGATATAATGGAAAAATGCTGTTGATTCCTCAGTGTATGCATTCCGTAAAGCTTATAAATTCGAGGTTCTTCTTCTCTTCATGGAATCTAGATCTAATTTCCTTCGCCTCTTGGCAGTGATTGTCTTCATAATTGGCATATTCCTTATTATTGGGAACATATTGAGGATATTTCCCACTTTTCCATGTGCTGGATTTTTGGTGTGCATTTTTGCATCCATCCTTTATCGCGCAGGAAAAAAAAGACGGAGATAAGGCATAAAGAGTGCGTACTCACGACATGTTCATTACAGTTTTGTACTGCCAGTTCGTCCACTTCTCACTATTAGACAGGAGTTATTCATGTAATATGCAATCCAAAGATCATGTATGTCACAGAAAAATATCCTGGCGTGCTCACAACTAACGCTGACACTGAGAACACTAGGATTGTGCACAAGAAAAAACCCTTTCTGTCTTTGCTTGTCAATGACAAAAGTTCTCCTCTTTCTTCAATCTTCTTTTCTTACGTGGACTAAATTCTCAGAAGTTTTTTGAGGTTAGAAAAGTTGTTACACGTGTAACAAAATTCATTAAAAGAATCCTGAAGCTTTTTTTCCAATGCTCACGGAAAAGGCTTAAAAATATAAAAATTATTGAAAAATGGGGTGATAGCTCTTTAGTTGGAGGACGAGGGCTCAAATGACCAAAGTGTACTTTCATGGGTTAGTCAACTCCAAATGTAATGTGAACTTCAGTTCCTTCAGTTCTGTCCACCCTGATCGTACCATTGAGCTGATCTTCTGCCAAAATGGTAACCAGACGCAATCCTAGTGATTTTGTATTCTTGAAATCTATACTCTTTGGCATACCTACACCATTATCTGCAACTACGAGTTCAATTTCCTTCTCATCAAGTGCGCGGAGTTTAATTGTGATTTCACCTTTTCTGTTTCCAGGAAAAGCATGCTTCAAACAATTGGAAATCAGCTCATTAATGATTAACCCACACGGTATGGCATGATCAGACCCTAGAGAGACATCTTCCACCTCTATTTTTAGGGTAATTCTACCCATATCAGTTCTGGAAGACTGAAACAAGCTGCTTGTTAGGCTTTTGATGTATTCTCTGAAATCGACGCTTGCCAGATCTCTGGACTGGTACAGTTTCTCGTGGACTATAGCCATGGATCTTATGCGATTCCGACTATCTCTGAACGCCTCACGTAACTGGTCGCTCTCAATATATTGAGACTGCAAATTGAGTAAACTAGATATGATCTGCATATTGTTCTTGACTCTATGGTGGATCTCCCTCAACAGAACTTCTTTTTCCTTTAACGATGCTCTGATCTGCTTTTCTGCTTTCTTGCTTTCAGTAATGTCTTCAATTGTCCCTTCATAATACAGAATATTGCCAGAATCGTCGCGGATGACTCTTGCATTTTCACGGAAAAACAGAGTAGCACCATCTTTGCTTGACCAGGCAGATTCCAGTCCAATGATCTGCCCCTCACGTTCCAACCACTCTTTAAACATGGAGCGGGGATATTCTGCTTCAAGCCCATCCACCTCCAGGTTTCGTTGGGCCAATTCTTCAAAAGATTCATACCCAAGCATGCGCACCAGTACTGGATTTGCCATCAAGATGCAGCCGTCAGGGGTTGTCCTGTAGATTCCTATTGGGGCATTTTCAAAGAGATCCCTGTACTGTTTTTCACTTTTTAAAAGTGCTTCTTCTGCTTGATTCCTTTCTGTGATGTCACGCATAATTATGAGGGTTGCAGGACTCCCCTGATAAGTAGTGATTCCTGCATTAAATTCAATGTGCAGAGTATGTCCATCCTTGCATTTGAGTACTGCTTCATAAACAGGGGTGACATCCTCACTCGTATGCATGCGTTCAAGCACTGTGGGAAGCTTGTCAGAAAAAACATAATCAGTGACTAGGGTATCTAACAGTTCTTCGGCAGTGTACCCACTTATTTCTACCCACCACGGATTGACATACTTCAAGAGGCCATCTTGGATGATAGCAATGCCATCATTTGCCTGTTCCACCAGATTACGATATTTTTCCTCTGATTCCCGCAAAGCTTGTTCTGTTTTTTTCCTTTCTGTTATATCCCTAACAATACTCTGTATGTAGGCCACTTCACCCGATTCATCCTGTATCCCGGAAACTGAGACCTCTACTGGAATTATTCTCCCATCTTTCGCCCTGAACTCTTTCTCATAAACAGGGATATCTTCTCTCTGAAGGAGTCTTACCAGCTTCTCCTCACTATCTGAAACATGTGGGGGAGTGACAATTTCCCTAAAGGAAAGCGCTCTAAATTCTTCCAGTGTGTACCCCAAAAGCTCTGAAGCCTTTTTATTGGCTTCTATGTGTCCCCCTTCTGTATTCATGATAAAAGTGGCATCATGGGCCCTCTCAAAGAAGTTCTGATATTTCATTTCGGATTGAGAAAGCTCTTTTTGAATTTCTTCAATCTCCTGCAGTGTATGATCCAGAATTTTCTTCAATATCACACTGTATTTCTGCAGGTAGGCATTCTCTTCAAGTATTGTGGGAGGGCTTGGGATCTTTAGAGTTCTTAGAATTGTTGAGGTGTCTTCTGTCTGAGATTTCCAGAGGACTTCAGCTCCCAACATTCTGGCGAAAGGTACATCTTCTTCATCTAAAGTATCGGTAAAAAAAACAAAGGGGACCTTTTTGAGGGCATCATCCTGGGTTATCATTCTCAACAGGTGGAAGCCATCCATAACAGGAAGGACAACCTCTGATATAATACCATCAAAATGCTCATTTTGCAAAAGGGTTAAGGCTTCTTCTCCATTGCGGGCAGTTCTTATGTGATGCCCCTCTTTCTTCAGTAAGGCATCCAGCCTTTGCTGGTCCTGCATGTTACTATCCACTATGAGGAGATTCATTTTATCACCATCTAGCTGGAGGTAATCCTGCTTGTCTTTCTTGTGTTCCTCATCTCTCCACATCTTTGTACATCGCCTTCATTCCCATGAGGGGAAAGCTTGGGTCTACTGCAAAGCTATAGGAGTGGTAAGTTATAAAATTATGTGGAGAGGTCAAAGGATGTATAATTATTCATGGTATAGTGCACTCAGAAAAAAGCAAATTTCCAAATTGTTACACGTGTAACAGCGTGACACCTAACAGTTGGATACCTCTTTTACATAAATCCATAGATTCTCTGTTACAATTATTAACGAGTCTGCTCCAAGACCACGGAATAGGCTCATGCGAGTACGTATGTTGATATACATTCACCCTTTTTTATCTCTTTTAGATGTATTTGTTTATGATTGTGCGTTCTTTTGAAAGATACTTTTATGTTTCCAGCAACGGGAGTGAAAGGTTCTTTAACCTTCATACTTCAATCTTCTTGGCTATCATTTTTTCAAGGTTAAGGTGATAAAAGGCAATAGAGTGTTACACGTGTAACAGCGTGACAATCACCCGACAATTTTACACTCCCCTAACCTAATAAACTATTTAAAGATATTACACCATGGGTGTTCATGAAAACCTTCCTAGTAATCTTGTTGATGATAACTGCACAGGGGTCTATCCTGGTTACAGAAGACCTGGACATTACCAATTACCTTGAATACACAGTAGCAGAAATGGAAGATCTACCTGATGACCTCTCAATGTATGATATCATTGTCATAGCTACTCCTGAAACCCTCTACGAAGAGAGCGAAATTGAAGCAGTGAAAGCCTTTGTGGAATCTGGAGGGGGGTTAATGTTGCTTGCAGAGGACAACAACAAGGATGGTACCACCTTAGTGTTGAACCAGCTCTCCCAAGAGTTCTTGATCACTTTTAATCAGGACCGAATCTACGATGACCACAATTACGTTGATCACACTTCCTGGATTAGAATAACCAAATTCCCTCCCCATCCTGTCTTTCAGGGCATAACTACCATTGTCTACACCACTGGGTGCTCCCTTGAAAGTGATGGCATTTCAGTGCAAACCTCTCAGCATGCGTACGCTGAAAAATACGATGGGTTAATCATTCATGAAAAAGGAGATTTTCCCGCCTGCATGACATTTGTGGAAATGGGAAAGGGGAGAATTTTTGCCTGCGGTGATAAAGAATTGTTTGACACCTACATATCACTAGGAGATAACACGTTATTTGCCTTAAATGTATTTGACTGGCTGGCAGGCAATCAAGATCGTATTTTCAAGCGGTTGACTGACAAAAGTGAAGCTGACCAAGCAATTACAGATGGTGAACTGCTGCTTACATCTGCTAATGAAAAAGGGTTAAAAGAAATACTTCCAGAATTGACAGAAAGAGCTGAAACCCTCCTAGAAGAAGCCAAAACTCTGTACGACTCCTACAGGTACGCTGATTCCCTCCAGAAGGTAGATGAAGCTGTACAGGTTATCACAAGTGGAGAGGAAGATGCCCAGAAAATGGTGGATTCCGCAGTGAAAGCTGCTGAAGAGTGCTTATCTAAAATAGAGGTAGGAGCTCGAAAGTACCTTCCTTCACAGTTAGATGCTGCCCACTATTATGTGGAGGAAATTGAAAAGCAGACCACCTATCTTGAGAAAATAGAGAAGGCACATTCTGCTTTAGAGCTCTGCAGTGAAATCCGTACAGGGTTAGAAGGAGCTGCAGAAAAAGAGATTAGTATAGCTTCAGAAAAAATGGAGTCGTACAAAGGACTATTTGGAAGGAAATCAAATCACCTTGCTCGAATACACTTGGAGTACGCAGAAGATAGTTATAATAAGGGAGAATTTGGCGATGCCATAGGATATGCACAGCAGTCCCAGATTCATTCTGATAAGGCTGAAAAAGAACAGAAAAAGGATTACATTCTGGTGGTGGGAGTCATCCTGATAGGAGTCGTTTTAGTGTATTTGTACGTGAGAAAATGAAGGTACTAATGGTTGGGTTGTACCCGCCCCACATCGGAGGAATTGCGTCCTACGTGTACCATTTGAAGAAGGCTGTAGAATCGTTAGATGCAGGTGTTACCGTGTACGTGGTTACCTACGGGAAGGTTCACAGCCCCCGCGTGTATGGGACACACACCTTGAATCGGTTGAGAGGAATATCCTTTCTGGCTGCAGGGACCAAAACAGGGTACACTGCCATTAGAAAAGAGCAAATTGATGTGATACATGCCCACTACTTGGTTCCTCCCGGGCTGGTGGGGGTGGCCTTGAAGAAGCTTTCCGGGCTCCCACTGGTGGTGACCTGCCATGGGAGCGATGTCTTCGTGTTCTCCACAGGATGGAAACGGTTGATTTCACGGGCTGTGATTACATCTGCTGATTGTGTCACCTGTAACAGTGCGGCCACATTAGATGCTGTAAAAAAGTTGAGTGGTAAAAGCAATTCCAGGCATGTCCCATCTGGTGTGGATCTTACCCGGTTTACCCCTTTAACCATGAAAAGAGAAGCAGTCACCTACGTAGGTGCATTACATGAAGTGAAGGGAGTGGACATCTTTTTGAGGGCGATGAAAGGCGTTCCTGAAAAAGTGTGGATAATTGGTGATGGTCCAGAAAGGAAAACCCTGGAAGTGTTAGCAGAAACATTAGGAGTGGACTGCACTTTTTGGGGGTTCAGGACAGATATACCTGAACTCATGAACAAATCCAAGATAGTAGTGTTACCTTCCAGGAATGAAGGGTTCGGGCTGACCTTATTGGAAGCTATGGCTTGTGGAACTCCTGTCATAGGAAGAAAAACCGGAGGTATACCGGAGTTGATAACTGGAGAAAATGGCCTCATTTTTGAAACAGAAGAAGAACTCCATGAAAGGACTTTAACTCTCCTTCACAACCAGAACCTATGGGAAACCCTCAGAGAAAAAGGGTTAGAAACTGCTTCACAATACAGTTGGGAGAAAACAGCCCATTCGTATGCACAACTATATTCAGAGCTCTGATTCCTCCTGATTTCTCATTAGCGTGGTCACATAACCTGAAACCCTGTTCTTCAATCGATCATTGGAAAATCTGATAACAGTTTCCAGAAATTCTCGATTTTCATAGAAATCATTACTTAACTTGTCATGGTATCTCTTTACCGCTTCTCTGGCGATTCGTTTGATGAAATTTGGTCGTATTCTTCCCAACCTCTCACCTCTCTCTTTTCTTTTTTGGTGGGCCTTATAAATGTTTCCCATGAAAACTGTCAACTGTACTATCCACTGTTACACGTGTAACATGACTATTCTCTAACAAAGTGAGACGTTGATATTCTAGTTGTTCGCACGAGCGCCCAAAATTGACAAGTCCCTTACCGCAATGACAAATTGCTCTCTTAAAATATACAAACCTTTATAAGTAGCTACTACCAATGATAGTAGTAATTGCTTTTCGTACTATTGCCAAACCAATTTAGAAAGGAGGTTACAGCCCATGGATAGAATGAGAAAAAATCTGAAAGAGAGCAGAGCATTTGTGAATTGCAGAGAAATTTCCGCGAAAAATAGTAATGTGCAGCTTATTTCTTTTGAACCGTTTTTTGACCAGAGAAATTTTGTCTTAATAACCTGTAAAAGACAAAATTCTTTTTTAAAAAGTAAAAAGAGGTGTAATTCATGTCTATGGCAAAGTACATAGCACGAAGATCGGTAGAAATTCTCATGCTCATGTTTGTTATTGCTACATTGACCTTTCTTCTGTTCAGGCTGATGCCATCAGATCCTATGGGAATCCAAATTGATCCTTACAGGACACCTGAGGAAGTGCAGATGATGAGGGAGGTATGGGGGTTGGACAAATCGTTGCCAGAACAGTACACCCTCTTCATGAAAAATACGCTTCGCGGTGAGTTCGGCAGATCCTATTACTGGGGAAAAGATGTCTACGGTATCATCAGAGAAAAGCTGCCTCCCACCGTTTTGCTGTTTACCACCATGACGGTGATGTCGTTCTCTGTGGGAATGTATGTGGGGAGAATCATCGCCTGGAGAAGAGGTGGCAAACTGGAGTACGGTTCTACTGTGACAGGCATGTTCTTGTTTTCAATGCCCGGGTTCTGGATTTGTCTTCTGGCTATCTGGGTCTTTTCGTTCAAACTGGGATTGTTCCCTTTAGGTGGAATGAAAACTGACATGCTTTGGGTTGCTTCTGCCAATACGCCCCTTATCATTAAGGCGCTGGATATAGGGTATCATATGTTTCTACCGTTGACTGTGGGAGTTGTCATTTCCTTTCCAGGAACCATGCTCATGATGAAGAATGTCATGTTAGAAACGTTAGGTGAGGACTACATTACGACGGCCAAAGCCAAGGGATTATCAGAAAAGGTCATTCGAGACCACCATGCAGCTCGCAATGTAATGCTGCCCATGGTCACGGTGTTAACTCTGTCTTTGGTAGGTTCTATTGGTGGAAGTATGATTATAGAAACTATCTTCTGCTGGCCAGGGTTAGGTGCTGAATTCTTGAGTGCTGCCATGAACTATGATTATCCGGTAGCCCAGGGAGCTTTTATTATCATGGCTGCATTGTTACTGGTGGCCCTCCTTATCACAGAAATTTTGTATGCGTATTTAGATCCCAGGATCAGGTATTAGGTGGTTGGCATGATAAACTCTCGATTGAGAAAACCCAAGACCAAGTGGCAGAAAAGGAAGGAAAGGATAAGAAATACCTGGAGGTTATTCAAAGAGACAAAAGTTGGATTAATTGGAATAGGTATACTGCTGTTTTTTGCAATAATGGCTTTCGCCTCGTTTATTCCCCCTCGAATAGATGAGATGTACATCCCTTTGTACGGTGCTGATCCTGATATCGTTACTATCTCATCGCCTTCATTGAAACATTTCTTGGGGACAGACTCCATGGGGAGAGATTTGTTCAGTCAGTTGCTGGAAGGGAGTAAGTGGGCATTAATCATAGGGGTTACAGCAGCCACTGTTTCTGTGGTCTTGAGTACGGTAGTAGGGTTGGTCTCAGGGTATTACGGAGGAGTTGTGGACGTTCTGCTGCAGAGAACTGCTGAAGTGGTGATGACTCTGCCTGGATTTCCCTTGATTGTGATAATAGGATCTCTTCTGAGAGGGGTCAGCATATGGAATATCGTGGTTTTAATCAGTCTCCTGGGATGGCCAGGTGCTTCCAAAGTGATCAGGGCGCAGGTGTTGTCATTAAAAGAGCGCCCTTTCATTGACTCTGCCCGGATCAGTGGGGCCAGCAACTTCAGAATTGTGTTCCGGCACATTGCCCCTAACATTTTACCTCTTTCTTTCCTGTATATGACCTTCGGTGTTACTGGTGCTATTCTGATGGAAGCGGCATTGAGCTTCATTGGTCTGGGAGATCCCACCACTGTATCCTGGGGCATGATGCTGCAATGGTGTTATAGATCTGGGTTCATCTATAAAGCACCCTTCTGGGTGTTACCGCCTGGGCTGTGCATTACCCTGCTTGCGCTGGCATTTTACTTGATCGGTATGGGAACAGAACAGATCATCAACCCCAGATTGAGAAAGAGGTAAATGGAGCAAAATTGTGACGTGCATAAGGATGGAAAGTGTTTTCCTGAAGCAACCTTAAAAAAAATTCAGGTGCTGTCATGTCAAGACAAGATATACATACTCCGGATGAGTGGGCAAGAATCTTAAAAAAACAGGCTGAATACACAAAAGAGTACAGGTATGCACTCTACAAAAAAGTAGATATGCAAACCAGGAAGAACATCCTGGATGTGGGGTGCGGGACAGGTGCTGTCACTGAAGATATTGCTGCTTTGACTGAAGGGCGTATTACTGGTATTGACATTGATGATAGAAAACTCGAATATGCGAAAAAAGAATTACCTGGTCATGTAAACCTGATGGTAGCAGATGTGCTGAACCTACCCTTCAAAGACAATACCTTTGATCTGGTCGCATTCAGTATTGTCT
>JGI2171J19970_10000513_pt1 | contig 20720 bp, 16 predicted proteins | sample DeeMarSWOR324_28_FD_19970 | JGI IMG/M metagenome (IMG submission 19970) | reverse complement strand
GTTTCCTCGAGTCAAATAAATCTCTCCTGGACGGACAATTCAAGCAGCGAGCAAGGATTTAAGATAGAGCGCAAGAAGGAAGCATCCGAGAGTTGGATCGAGATTTATACAGTAGATGCTAATGCAGAATCCTACCAGAATACAGAGCTTGAAGCCGAGACAACATATTGCTATAAGGTAAGGGCATACAAAGGAAGTCAATATTCAGATTATTCCGAAGAGGATAGTGCTAGTACTTCAGGGTCAGTTCCTGCAGCACCGAGTAATCTTGAGGCGGCAGCGGTTTTTTCGAGTCAGATCGATCTTGTCTGGACTGATAATTCGAACAATGAGAGCGGTTTTAAGATAGAGCGTAAGAAAGGAGCATCTGGAACATGGTCCCAGATTGCTGCAGTGAATGCCAATTCAACAACATACAAGCACACGGGTCTTGAAGGCGAGACAACATATTACTACCGGATACGAGCATGCAATGCGGCCGGGAATTCAGGCTATTCCAATGAGGCGAGTGCGACCACAGGGCCGGCAGCACCCACTAATTTGCAGGCAACAGCGGTTTCCTCAAGCCAGATTGATCTAACTTGGGAGGACAACTCAAGCAACGAAGATGGTTTCAAGATCGAGCGGAAGGAGGGAACATCTGGAATATGGACCGAGATTGATACTGTGGGTGCCAATACAGAATCTTACCAGGATACGGGTCTTGAAACTGAAACAACGTATTACTATAAGGTAAGGGCATACAAGGGTACTCGATACTCAGACTATTCCAATGAGGCAGGTGCTGCACTTCTTGCAGCGCCAACGGATCTGCAGGCGATAGCGGTATCCTCGAGTCAGATCGATCTCGTCTGGACTGATAATTCGAACAATGAGAGCGGCTTTAAGATAGAGCGTAAGAAAGGAGAGGCTGGAACGTGGGCTCAGATTATTATACTAGGTCCCAATTCAACAACATATCAGGACACGGGTCTTGAAGCCGAGACAACATATTACTACCGGATACGAGCATACAATGCGGCTGGAAATTCTGACTATTCCAATGAGGCATTTGGTACGCCTCCTGCAGCGCCGACGGATCTACAGGCAACAGCGGTTTCCTCGAGTCAAATAAACCTCTCCTGGACGGATAATTCAAGCAGCGAGGAAGGATTTAAGATAGCACGCAAGGCGGGAGATACGGGGAGCTGGAAAGAGATTGATACTGTCAATGCCGATGTAACTACATATGAGGATACAGGACTTGTTGANGGAACAAGGTATTACTATAGGGTAAGGGCATACAAAGGCACTCAATACTCAGGCTATTCCAATGAGGCGAATGCAGCTACAGATTTGGGGAGGCCGACGGATCTGAAGGCGAAAAAATTAGGTACATCGAATCAAATAAAGCTATCCTGGAAGGACAATTCAAGCAGCGAGGGAGGATTTAAGATAGAACGCAAAGAGAAAGCATCCGGGAGCTGGAAAGAGATTGATGATGTCAATCCCGATGTAACTACATATGAGGATACAGATATTGATGATGAAACAAGGTATTACTATAAGGTAAGGGCATACAAAGGTGCTCAATACTCAGACTATTCCGACAGTATCGAGGCGAAGTCTATAACCGTCACGCTACCCAAAAAAGACACCGAATGGAAAAAAGGCGAGCTGGCTTCTATCACCTGGGAATCTACAGGTGTGATCGATAATGTGAGAATTGAACTGTATTTTAAAAGTAAATGGCAGATAACGATTGAAGAAAACACAATAAATGATGGGTCTCATACGTGGGCAGAAGTAATTCTTCCAAAAATTGATAAAAAGAAAGAATACAAGGTAAAGATCTCTGATTTCAATGATCCTGAAGTTTATGATGAAAGTGAAAAATTCAAGATCAAAAATTAAAATTCTATATCTGGTGAAAGTGGAGAATTCGAGATCAAAAGATAAAATTCTATATCTGTCACCGACCTTTTAACAGCGTTTTTTGGGCCAAAGGTAATTCAACTGCTGTTAACCGGGCATCCAGAGGTGCTATCAATACTTAAAAACTGACTTATATAAGAGAAGCCCCTCAGGTCAACAATTGTATCCGGCACAAAAGCAGATAAATAGAAAACGTGCAGAGAGAATGAAAAAAAGTTATAAGCCAGTCATCTCTTTTTTAATATTATTATTTATATCGCTACCTTGTTTTACTCAGGATAAAAAAGGGAAAGAAGGAATTTCGCCCGAAAGCAAATTCACCTCACTCCAAAAATCATTATTAGTCCCGGGCTGGGGTCAGATAGCAGAAAAGAAATACCTGGAAGGAATATTGGTCCTATCAGCAGAAGTCTTTTGTCTCTATAAGGTTATTTCCTACAACCATAAGGGCAATGACTATTATAATCTTTACAAAAACGCAGATAATGCCAGAGATGCCTTAGAATACAGAGCGCTGACAGAAAAGTATGATACTAAAAGGAACACGTTTATTCTGGCTGCAGCAGGGGTTTGGATCATTAATTTAATCGACATTTACTTTATTATTAAAAAGAAAGATAAAAAGGAGAGAAATCTAAAAATAAAACTTGAACACAATGAAAATAAAGACCTGGCTTTTACTATTACTTTTAGCTTTTAGTTGTTTTCTTCTTATTTCTTGTCAGGACCGCCTTTTCGACAATCCCTTCGATCCCAAGGCGGGGGAGATCGTCTTTGAGGTAGTTAGCACAATTTTAACTCCTTCCTACATGCCGCTCAGCCTTGCCTGGGATGGTAGTACTATATGGAATGTTGATGGCTACAACGAGACGCTCTACAGCCTCAACAGATTAAGTGGAGCACAAGTAAGAGCTTTAACTTCCCCTCTTCCGGGAACAACAGGAATAGCCTACGATGGTCAAGACCTCTGGGTGTGCAGTGAATTGTCTGTTGATGTTTATAAAATAAATCTATTAAACGGGATGATCCAAAAAAGGCTCAATTTACAAAGGGGCTCTTTTACAGCCATTGAATATGGTCTGGGCTCAATATGGCTAGCTGATATTCAATCAAATACGATCTTGAGGGTGGATCCGGAAACCGCCGAGATAATCTCTTCTTTTTCCAGTCCAGGCGTTGGAGTGGATGGTTTAGCCTTTGATGGGAATGATTTTTGGATTTCTGATTCTTCGACTCTTACTATCTATCAAGTGACTACTGAGGGAACAGTCTTGAGAACATTCCTTTCCCCTGGCCAATCCCCTCGAGGGCTAGCTTTTGATGGCCATTATCTATGGAATGTGGATGGAGACCGAAAAATATATCAGTTGAGTTTTCAAAATTGAATTCTTTAAAAAAATCTATCTTTGTTGTCATATCACTTTTCTTCATCGCTGGAGAGCTTAATGCCTCAAATAAGGGCTTGATGAATCAAGCCCCTAAAAAAGAGGATGCGTTAATCAGCTTAAAAGGCAAATATTTAGCCTATAGCTACGATTTTAACCAAATATACGGAGAAAATGTTGAATTCGAATTTTCCTCCTACAGTGCTACCTGCCGCCANATAAAGATAGATATTACTCCTAAGATATTTTATGCCTACGGAGATGTTATTTTAGAAAAGGGGGATGAGAAATTAGAAGGGGATGAGTTCTTATTTGACCCTCACGCAAAAAAAGGAACTCTTATTAGCTACGGAGAAAAGATTGAGGTTAAAGAAATAAAAGATGAGGGGAAGGAAATCCCTTCAAAGAAAAATGAAGGCCCGAAAGAATTATCCCTGGCAAAAATTCAAAAATCACTAATTTATTTCGTTGGTCAGACGTTAAATATAACTACTGATTTTGAAGTCTATGGATACAATGTGACTCTATTTGTAGAAGGATTAGAATCAGTTAAGTTTAAAAAATTTAGATTATCCAGCGGGATCGGTCAAAGAAGAAGCGGAATTTCTTTAAACAGGATTTGGTATACAAAATCCCAGGGCTTAATAGGGACGGTGAGTTATTTCTATGAAAAAGAGAAAAAATTGAATAGTTTAACCCAGCTAAATTATGAAGAACGTTCGGTCTTAAAGAATTATACTGGACTTAAGCGACAGGTCGATGTGATGAGCTCAACTACCATAAATATAAAAGACGATTTAAATCTTGGGCTGACAGGAAACTATAATTCGAGTAATCTCTGGAACACACTTTTTTGGTTGAATAAAAACTGGAGCAAAAAATTTAGCACACAAGTAAATTTTTCCTACAACAAGCCTATAAACCTTAAGGGAGAAGCATGGTTTGGCCTTCAGTCAACGATCAATACAGGAAAATTTGGAAATATTTCTTTTTTGGGTAAATACGAAATTCAAAATCAGATGTTGGCCAATCTTTCATACAGAAATACTTTTTTAAAAAAGTTTAGTTTTCTTTTATCCTCCTCTTATTCCCAGGTAAGAATTGGTGAGAGTCTTGATCGTTCAAAAATACTCTCGGGAGGAGTTAATCTTACTTATAGTTCTCGTATATTCAATGTTTCCACGGATTATTTTTTGAATCATGACCTTTTTGGGGATCAGCTCCTGTCACAGCCTCAACTCAGATTGAGATTTAATCCATTTCAATTGTACGGGGGCTTAATATCTGCCAGCATTTACAATATATTTATCTATAATAACTTGAAAAGAGGCGAAACTAAGGAAGAAAGCTATAGTAATAATACAGTTCTTACCCTATCCACCCAACCTATCTCTCTCCAGAAAGGATTCAGTTTGAATTATAATTTTTCACTCGAGCAATTTGTCGAAAAAGAAGGAAGGAATTTTACCTCTGGCGGACTTATCTTCAATTTAAACAAAAATATCATAAGGGGCGTTTCTTTACAGGGCCTTTACAGCGTCCAATCAAGGAGAAAAACAAAGGATTGGCTTATTGAAGGGACAACAAGTCAAGACTTGAGTGCTGTTTTAAAAGTTAATCCCTCGGAAAGATTTAATGGTTGGGTATCTTTTTCTTACGACCCTAAAAATAGCCAGTGGCGTCAATCATTTGCTGATATATCCGTGGGAATTATTAGGCACTGGAAACTTCACTCTTTAATTCATTATGACTTTCTTTTAAGGAAGATAAACAACGTTGATCTATATTTAATCCGGGATGCTGGAAGAGTTCAGCTAAGGTTTATCTGGCGAAGTCTTTCAAAACAGTTTCTTATAGAACTGGTTCCAAGATGAAAAGATATTTATTTCTTTCTGTGCTAGTTATATCATTGATTTTTTTCTGGAATTGCATCTCTTTCAAGAGCGGTTATTTTTTACCATCTCAGAATCAGGTTGAATCTATTTATTTATGCAAAAAAATAGATGACAGCGGTGATTTGCTTGAGCCTTTAGATATTAAGTCCGAATTCACTTTTAAAGACGGTCGAGTTATCTGTTTAATGAGATTAAAAGATATTGGCATAAGAATTGACCTCAGATGGAAATGGTATTCCCCTGATAAGAAACTGGTTAGGGACACAGGAAATATAGTAGTTAGCAAGGGCGATAGATATCTTGCGGCCGCCACAGCTTATGACAGGCTCCAACTTAATCCTGAAGATATCGCTGAGGGGCAGTGGACTGTGGTCATTTTTATGAATGATAAATTTATAGGAAAGAAATTATTTCAAATTTCCCGCCCCTCGTCTCAGCCTTAAATCTATTATTTGAAATGATTTTCATAATCTTCTTGCAAACTTTTCTCTTCCTATGAATAATTATAACGATGAAAAATAGTAATAATGCAGAAAAAAACTCTGTTCCCTCAATATTGGCGGCATTGAGATCATATGATGGATGCGAATTTGATGTAAGGCTGACAAAAGATAGAGTTCTGGTCCTTTACCATGATGCTAAGTACAATGGCCGGAGACTTCTCGAGACAGATTTCAAAGACCTTAAGGGAGTACAGGCTCTCAGAGAATTGACCGATCACCCTCATGTCATAGAATTGATCAATAATAACGGCAAAACACTCTGGATAGAGACAAAAGAGGATACCACTTTAGGATTGAAAAGAGACCCTGTCTACTGCCAGGAATTGGCCAGAAGTATCAAAGACCAATTAAAAGAATCACGCCTTAAACCAGAAAATATCCGCATTATTTCCTTCTCTTCAGAGATCTTAAAACATATAAGTGGTTTTCGCACCTGCAGGATAGTCCCTTACATTTTCACAAGAGCGGATTCATTAATCCGATACTACAACCATAAGACAATCCTCCAGATGTTTAAATCCCTTCGCCAATACATCCTGGATACTAAAAAAATGGGGATTGGTGGTCTTCTTTTCTATAAGCGGTATTTGCGGGGAATCTTCTCCCTTTTCCAGCCATCACTGGAAGAGATTAGATTGTCAGGAAAAGACAATTTCATACTGGGGACCGGTGTGGAAACATTCGAAGAAGAAAAGTTCTTCAAGGACGTTGTGTGTGTCACTGATTATCGTGGGGACCGAGAAGGCGGAAGAGGTAAGAATGCCGGCCCTCTTATTTGCCACAGAGGACTATAATTCTTTATCATTAACAAAGCATTGCCGCAGTTTGACAATGTTCTGGATTTATCAATAATAAAAACTTATTCTCATACTTATTCTTGTTTTACCTTATTCTATCGGGTAAATGATGAAAGGAATCCTAAAATTTTTTAGAAAAAAGAAGAAGAAGTGGGCCTTAGTTCTTATGGGAGGCGGTTCAAGAGGACTGGCACACATAGGGATACTTAATGTTCTCCAAAAAAATGGGTTGACTCCAGATATTATTGTAGGGACCTCCATGGGAGCGGTAATCGGAGGGCTTTTTGCATCTGGAATTTCTCCCACAAAATTGAAAGAGATAGCAAACGACTTTGATATAAATAATTTTATCGAAAAGCCGAACATTCCTTTTTTATCAAAAAAAAAGCAAATCAGTATTTTGGAAATCCTTATGCTCGAAAGTTACAAAAGCAGGCTTCTGAAGAAATTGGGTCTCAACAGGGAAGATAGAATGGAGGCTTATTTAAGAAATCTAACAGGAGAAATTTGCATAGAAGAACTGCCCGTAAAATTTGTTTGCAATGCGGTAGATTTGATATCAGGAAGAGAGATTATTTTCGAAAAAGGAAAACTCTATAAAGCTCTTAGGGCTACAATGTCTCTGCCAATCTTATTTGAACCAACAAAAGTTGGCGATATGCTACTTCTAGATGGAGGAGTTATCAATAATGCCCCGGTGGGAATAGCGAAAAATTTGGATGCTCATAAGGTAATTCTTGTAGATGTGCATAGAGATATAAAAGAAGTTCCAAAAGAAGAGATAAAGAACACATTCCAACTTCTTCACAGGATGGTGGAAACTATGGTGGCCTATAAAACAGAAGAAAAGGTGAAGAGAGCAGATCTTGTAATAAGAGTTGATTTAGAAATTGATGCACTCGATTACTCTGACTCTTTAAGGATAGTGGAAACAGGGGAGAATATCGCCAACGAAAATATCAATAAAATCAAGAAGCTTGTTTCATAAGATATATAGGTTCTTTTTTGTTTCGGTAGGATTTGATTTATTTGTAGAGGCTTGATTAATTTGCTGGGACTTAATTTATCAAATCCACATTGCTTATTTTACGTTGTGGCGTTGTGTGGTCACGTTGTGGAGTCAGGTCTTGTTTTTTGCTTGCATTCACGTTGTGGGGTCAGGTCTCGTTTTTTGCAATTTATTTATGGAGTTAGGCCTTGCTCTTTTTGTAGGGGCTTGATTTATCAAGCCCACCTTTTAATAATATAAAAAATGACTCTGGATTTGATAAATCAAATCCTTGCGAATATATAATAATGGCTGAGCCTGCGCCGTTCTCTCCGGTTAAACTTATCTGCGGCATTATTGCCTCCAAAGAGGCTTTTTTCATAAAAGCGCAAGAACGCCTGGTCCAGCTTTTTGGTCCTGTGGACATAATAAGCCCTTTATTCATCTTCAATTATACAGATTATTACGAAAAGCAAATGGGCAAGAATCTAAAAAGAAAATTTTTAAGCTTTGCGGGCCTTATTTCGCCCGAAAAACTGGGTGAGATAAAGCTCAGGACAAACAAACTCGAAGAAGAAATAAGAGAAGAATTAAAGGGAGGGCGAAGAGTTGTCAACCTTGATCCAGGTTATTTGACTCGGTCTGGTTTGATTATGGCCACTGCCAAAGATTTTGCTCACCGGATTCCTCTTCAACAAGGCATTTATGCCCACCTTGAATTATTATTCATCAAGAAAAGCTTCAAAACTCTAGACTGGACTTATCCTGATTATAGGACGGAAGACTATCACGAATTTTTTATGGACGTCAGACGGATTTATCTCTCTCAGCTGGCAAATTTATAATCAGGTTAGGCCAACCTTATCACTGCTTAGTACTTCTTACGAATGTCAAATAGTCTTTTAGGGATGAGTCTTTTCCAAGGAGTGCTTCCGCAGAGCGCATGGCCGCCAGAATCTCTCTATCAAGGGGATCCAGAATGGCAGCATCCAGGCCCTTCTGGAGAGCAAGCACAAGAAAAGCCCTGTTCAGCGATTTCCGCCTTGGAAGGCCAAAAGATACATTGCTCACCCCAGCTATCGTATTCACCGTAGGCAGATTTTTCTTTATTTTCTCGAGAGCTCCAAGAAAAAGCTCTCCAGCTCTTTGGTCAACGCCGATGGGACGGACCAGAGGATCGATGAATATGTCTTTATGTTCCACTCCCTCTTTGTCCAGCAGATTTACCATTTTGCAAGCTATGGAAAATTCTTCATCAGAGGTTTCTGGCAAGCCTTCATCATCAAGGCAGAGGACGATAATACGGGGCTTGTACTCCTTGATAAGGGGTAGGAAAGCCTTTATTCTTTTAGCCTCACCACTAAAAGAGTTCAGCAGGGCATGTCCTTTATGAATTTTTAATCCTGCTTCCATGGCATTGGGACTGGTAGTATCAATGGAGAGGGAAATTCTCAGCTCTTCTTGAAGAAGAGGAATGGCCCATTTGAGTGTTTGCACTTCTTTATCCAAGAGGGCAGCAGTATTCAGGTCTATGTAACTGGCTCCGGCTTTCTCTTGTTTTTTAGCCTGATCAACAACGAATTTTTTATCCTTGCGATTTAAGGCTTCCAACACAGAACGCCTGCTGGAATTAAGCCTTTCCCCAACGATGATCATTGATTTTAGTTAATTTATTATAATTTTAAATGTGGGTTTGATAAATCAAACCCCTACAATTTTATATATGAAAGATTTGATAAATCGAACCCCTGCAATTTTATTCAATAAGGATTTAACCTATCAAGTCCTAATCTTTTATCCACCAGGGCTTGGTGAATTAAATCCATACATATTAGTCTTCGTCAATATCGAGGGCTGAAATTTCTCTAAATTTTTTCACAATTTCTGGAAGTTCTTCCAGGACGGTCTTAACATCTTCTTCAGTATTAAAGCGGCCCAAGGAAATGCGGACGGAGGAGCGGGCAACTTCGGGTTTAAGCCCTATGGCTTCAAGAACATGAGAGACCTCTTCGGCTCCTTCGCTACAGGCAGAGCCAGTCGAGACAAATATTTCCTTTGTGGCTAACGCTAAAAGTATAGCTTCTGCTTCAAGACCAAAGATAGAGAAATTCAAGGTCCCTTTTATTCTATTTTTCTCGTGGCCGTTGAATTTCACTTTAGGAATTTTTTCCTCAATTCCACTTTTCAACTGTTCTGCAAGCCCTGCAATCCGTTTTTTATCCTTATCTCCTCTTTCTTTGATGGTCCGGACAGCTTCTGCAAATCCAACGATTCCGATTGTGTTCTCCGTACCAGCTCTCATTTCTCTTTCTTGATGCCCTCCATAAATAAGCGGCCAGATATCTGTCCCTTTCCTAATATAGAGAGCACCGACTCCTTTAGGCCCATAGATCTTATGAGCGGAGATCGAAAGCAGGTCCACTCCCAACTTATTGACATTCACATCAATCTTACCGAAAGACTGAACTGCATCGGTATGAACCAGAATTCCTCTCTCTTTTGCAATTTTGCTTATTTTCTCGATTGGCTGAATTGTTCCCACTTCATTATTAGCGTGCATGATTGAGACAAGAGCTGTCTGAGGAGTAATTGCATTCTTGAGAAAATCGAGATCCACAGTTCCAAATTCATCCACTGGAACATAAGTGACTTTCACTCCCTTCTTCTCGAGATAGTTAACTGTATTCATTATGGCAGGATGTTCAATAGCAGAGGTGATAATTTCGTTCTTTTCAGGGAAAGCATCGAGAACTCCCCGAATGGCAAAATTATCTGCCTCAGTACCTGACCCCGTAAATATTATCTCAGTTCTGTCGGCTCCTAATGCTTTAGCGATCACTTCTCGACCTTCCGTTATGATTTCTTTAACCTTTCTTCCGATGGGGTAGAGAGAAGACGGGTTTCCGAAGTGTTCTTTGATAAATTGAGACATTTTTTCCGAAACAGCTGGGTCTATAGGAGTTGTCGCGTTATTATCTAGGTATATCATTTAATAACCTCATTTTTCGTATAATACGTTCATAATGTGGGCTTGATGAATCAAGCCCCTACAAATCAATCAAACTCCTTCAGATTAATCAAGTTCCTTCAAAATAAACAAGGTGGGCTTGATGAATCAAGCCCCTACAATTTAATCAAAATCGTGCAAATTAAATATGTTACTTCGTTTCTCATTCGTCCAATGGATTCATGACCAGGCCAGACTTGAGCTTGGGAAAAAAGTCGGTGGACTTATGGGGCATAAGCTCTCCATTCTCGACAACCTCTCTGATTTGACTAAGAGAAACTGGCTTCAGCAGAAAAATCATCTGGAATTCTCCGTGCGTGACTTTATTAATTCCCTGGTCAAGGTTCCTTATGTAGCTCACATTGCTTTCCAGAGAGAAAGGTTCAGAGGACAAGGCTTGGAGCTTATCGATGATGAGAGCATGGAGGATAGCAACATCCAGGCGTTTCCACTCTTTGGATCTCTCTTCGGTTATTTCTTTCTCTAAGAGACCTTCAGACTTCAGATTAAAGATGAAAAACTTCTTAAATTGAGAAACATAGGCTGCAAAAATATGGCTCCCGCTGAGTACCCTATTTTGAACTTCTTCAAGCCTGGATTTATCTGAATTGTCGGGCCAGTCAACTTCAGAGATCTCAAAATAGGGGAGGAGAAGATTCTTGAGCCCCTCATCTGAAAGCTTATCCAAGCCCTTTACCAGCCTGTAAGTAGGGAGAATCATCAATCCTGGATCTTCAAGCCTAAAAAGAGTCATCATGATGTAGTTGAACGGCTCATCACCCTTGGCTTCTTTCATCTTATCGAGGACTTCTTTTTGATAGTTGAGGGAAGTTTCATAACGGTGATGCCCATCAGCAATGATCAATACTTTATCAGCCATAGCTTCCTTAATCCTTTCTATTTCCTCTTTGTTTTTAATTATCCATATCCTATGGAGAAAATTAGCTTCATCTCTCATTTCTGCTCCTAGCTCAGCTTCTTGTCTTGCTCTTTCGATGGCTGGAGAGACAGTATCTTGGTCGTCTTTGTAAAGGAGGAAGATCTGACCTGTATTGGTGTTTGTAGCCCGCAAGAGATTCAACCTGTCTATTTTATGTTTGGGAAAGGTCTTCTCGTGGGGAAGGACCTTTCTCGAAGAGAATTCTTCAAGTTTTACTCTCGTAATAAGCCCTATTCTTTTCTTATTTTCGCCCCTAACCTGGAATTCCTGTTCATAAAGATAGAGAGCGTCCTGATCTTCTCTTATAAGAAGGCCTTCCTTTTCCCATTCATTCAGGTAAATATTGGCTCTTTTGTACTTATCTTTTTCAGCATGTTCAGGATCATCATCCTTGCCCAGGATAATTCTCACCACATTATAAGGATTCCTTCTGTAATAATCTTCCTGAAGAGCAGGAGAAATTCGGTCATAGGGCTCGGTGATGACATCCTCCAGTTTTATTTTCTGACTGTTATATCGCAATCCTTTGAAAGGTCTTATTTCTGCCATTTTACCTCCGTTTTAATGCTAATCTTTTTGAACTATTTTCTTATGATGGCTGCTCCAATCACTAACAAGGAAAATGCTCTTTTGAACTATTCCTGAGCCAACCTCTCTTTTAAGATCTTAATAACTTCCATGCCTGATCTTTTTTGGCCTTCCTTGGCAGCAGCTCCAATATGAGGAGCTGCGATCACGTTTGGATTATCGATCAGAGAGAAATCATCCGGCGGCTCTTTCTCAAACACGTCTAAACCAGCTGCTCTGACTTTTCCAGATTCAAGAGCCCTCAGAAGTGCTCCTTCGTCCACAGTCCCTCCGCGCGATGCGTTGATGATGATAACTCCATCCTTCATTTTTTCGAACTCAGCCTCGCTTATTATATGCTTCGTTTCTTCTGTTAAGGGCACATGAAGAGTTATGATGTCTGCCTCGGTAATAAGCTCCTCAAGGCCAACCTGTTTTACGTCAAGATCTGTTTTTACGTCAATAACATCGTAGGCGATGACTTTCATCCCAAAAGCGATTGCTCGTTTGGCAACCTCTTGACCGATTCTCCCTATACCGATGATTCCCAGGGTTTTTTCGTAGAGCTCTGTTCCTGAGAGGATTTTTTTCTCCCACTTGTGCTCTTTCATGGAAAGATTGGCCCTGCCGTGATTTCGAACAGCAGCTAACATCAATCCAAAGGCATGTTCTGCAACTGAAATAGATGTGGCAGCAGGTGTATTTGTAACCTGAATTCCTTTCTCCTGGGCCGCAGCAACATCGATGTTATCAAGGCCGATTCCGGCTCTAACGATGAGTTCCATGTTTGAGGCGGCCTCGATAGCGTTCTTAGTCACTTTAGTCGCACCTCTGACGACAGCAACATGAAAATCGGGGATTGTTTTGATCAGTTCCGCCTCATCCATTCCTGTCTTTAATGTTACTTCAAAGCCCGGAATGGATTTGAGTTCTTCAAAAGCCTCCGGGCTTATGGGATCAGCTACGAGTATTTTTTTCATTCCCAATTCTCCTTTAAAATAGCTTCAGCTGCCTCTATAGCGCCTCCTCCCTTAAAATCATACCCGAGCTCAGAGAGTGTCATTTCAAGCGCTGTGAGAGCAGTTATTATATCAAAGCCTCCCATGTATCCAAGGTGGGCAATCCGGAATATTTTTCCTTTGTAGGGATCTTGACCGCCGGCGATATAGGCCATGTATTTACCCTGCATGGTTTTGACAAGCTGCAAACCGTCAATTCCAGCAGGTACTTTTACAGCTGTCAGAATGTTACCAGGGCTTTTGGAGAGTAGCTCCATACCGATAGCTTTTACTCCAGCTCTTGTAGCATCGCCCAGGATACGGTGATGCTCAAAAAGCTTCTCCAAGCCTATTGATTTAATAATATCAAGAGCTTTTTTCTGCTGGATTACGAGCGAAACAGCAGGAGTATACGGAGTTGTCCTTTTTTCCAAATTCTTCTTGTATTTTTTGGCGTCAAAATAAAATTTTGGCAGAGTTGATTTTCCCACCAAGTCCCACGCCTTGGGACTGAAAGAGAGGTAGGCGAGACCGGGAGGGATCATGAATGACTTTTGTGAACCTGCAACCATAACATCCACGCCCCATTCGTCTACAGGGCAGGGAGTAGCACCAAGGCCTGAGATTCCGTCAACGACCAGAATTGCATCTGACTTGGCTAAAACCTCTCCATATCCCTGAATGTCATAAACTGTCCCCGAAGACGTTTCAGAGAGGGTGGAAAAGACTGCCTTTGTTTCGGGATTGGCTCTTAGTTCATCTGCAAGTTGGTCCTTGGTAAACGGCTCACCCCATTCCAGAGCAATCTCCTTGACATCTACTCCATAGCTCCGGCAGATCTGCCCCCATCTTTCGCCGAATTTTCCTCCGCTAAGAGTGATTACTTTATCGCCAGGGTTGAGAGTACTGCAAATAGAAGCTTCCATGGCACCTGTTCCTGAAGATGTTAAAACGAATACATCTTGTTCTGTTCCGAATACATACTTTAACCCCTCTGTCACTTCCATAAAAATACCTGAAAATTCAGGAGTTCGGTGATGGATGATGGGATTTGCGGCTGTGGAAAGCACTTCTTCTGGGACAGGTGTGGGACCAGGGGAGAGAAGGTAATATTTTTTTATCATATGAGTCCTCCTTTTAGTATTATAAAGTAGGTCTTTCCCTATGAGATCATTATGTCTCACAAGGATCCATTCTTAAAAAATAATTAATATCTAACGAGACAAATTATGATAACATAAATTAAATAAATTGGGATAAATCCAACAATTTAAACTAACAGAATTTGGGGTTTCAGTCAATTAAAGCCGGATTAGTATTTCTGTCAGTAGAGCTGTTCTCTCTATTAGGGAGGATAGAATGAGGTGCTCATTTTCAGCATGAATTCCTTCTCCGTCAGGACCCAGGCCATCCAAGGTAGGAATTCCCAAGCTGGAGGCTATAGAAGCATCAGAGCCCCCTCCGGCTTTGCCCGTCTCTAGTTTCATATCCAAATATGAAGCAATTTTTTTGACTTCCGAGAGGAGATCCGTCGAAGCTTCAGTTTTTTCCATGGGAGGCGTGAAGCTTTCGATAGAGAATTTGATTTTAGCTCCCTTAAGGATTGGCTTTAATCGTTTTATAGATGTGATGAGTCTTTCCTTCTGGATTTTCTCCCAGAACCGTATATCCAGAACAACCCAGGCCTTCTCAGCTACTATATTTGGTTTTTCTCCTCCACCTATCATGCCGGTGTTGATCGTCATCTCTTTTGTTTTGAGCTTTTGAATTCGGGCAAGCTGCAGCATTAGCTCGTCGATGGCATTGATTCCTTTCTCAGGAGTTCCGGCATGAGCAGCTTTACCTTTAGTTTCCAAGCGGATAACAATACGACCCTTTCGTTGAATCTTCAATGCACCTCCTGGCAGGGAAGGCTCAAGACAGAGCACATAATCTGATTTTTTTGATAGGTTTCGAATGGCATCGTAAGATGTATCACTTCCTATCTCTTCGGCTGAATTAATGAAAACCGTGATTTTCTTTTTCGGCTGGATATTTAGCTCTTTCAGGGCCTTTATAGAATATATAGCCATAACGAGGCTGGCCTTCATATCCAAAACTCCGGGTCCGAACACTTTATTTTCAGAAACATAAAACGGCATTTCACGAATTTTCCCCACAGGCCAGACGGTATCAATATGAGTAAGGATTAGAATTTGTTCCTTTTTCTCTTTAAGGCCAGTAGAAGGATACTCGGCAAGATAAAATGCACCTAGCTCTTTTTGGGGAAATCGAGTTATTTTGGCACCTGCTTTCTTTAACTCATCGATGACATAAGAAGAACAAGCATCCACAGCCTTCTTCTCTCCAGAGGGAGATTCACGTCCTACTATTTCTTTCAGAAGGCGGACCATCTCGCCCTGGCGAGATTTGAAGTAATGAAGGAAATCCATGATTTATCCTTCTCCTTTCGATTCTAAATGTATCATATAAAAAGGGGACAGGCTACTTTTTTTATATCTTGTTGCGATTTATTTCATAAAAAGGGGACAGGCTACTTTTCTATCCTTGGGGATGCTCTGCTTGTAGCCCTCTTAAACCGTATATCCAAGCCAGGAAAATAAAAACCGCCCCTTGTCAAATAAACAAAGATTTGGCCTTTCTAAAAAACTCGCCAGCTCCTCTAAAAATTCTCCCTAAAGGTCGTTGTCCGAGTTTAATCGCTTGGAAACGGCAAACCTCATGGCAGCACATGCAGTGGATACAAAGCCTTTTATCTATCCAGACTAGACCTCCGTTAAATTTTGCAGCTCCTTTGGGGCAAATGCCCACACACTCCATACATAAGGTGCACTTATTTATAGTGATCTTTGGAGTGAGTGTCAGCTGGCTTTGGATGAAACCGTGAAGGAACGAGGGGATTTTTCTTTTTATAAAACCTGCTGCAACGGCTGAGTGCTTAAAATTCCTGACCTCAACACCGCTAATGTCTTCTCCTGCAACCTCTATCTTCTCGATTTCGCCTGTTCCTAAGCCTCTATCGTGGGCGTTCTGAGTCGTGAAGATATTCATAGGATTAAAACCCACAATCTTTGAGGCAACAGCATCAACAGCTACACTATCTTGAGAGGCAAGGATGACGCCAACTCTTTTGGGGCTTCCTCCGGACGGGCCCTCGCCCTCCATGCCTACTATCCCGTCCATGATGGTCAGATGCGGTGGAGCACAGGAATAGATATCCACGAGCATCTCGCTGAAAACATCACTCCATTTATACAGGCGATGATAATCGAGACGAAGTCCGTACGGAATTATGCCAAACATGTTTTTCACGGCCCCTGTGAATGCAGTAAGAGAATGGGTCTTTAATTTGGGGAGATTCAGGATATAGTCTGCTTCATGAAGCAAAGGAGAAATAAGGGCATTTTTTAAAATTTGCCCCTTGCAACTGACCTCTCTAAATCCTCTTTCCTTTAGATTAACGAGGCGGACACCCAGATCATTGCAGACCTTACGGTAACCGGAAAGGAGGAATCCGTCTTTTTCTTTTGATTGAATATCATCTCCGACTGTTATATCAAGATTAAGCTCTAACAAAAGGCGCAGGACTTCTCTAGTAAAGGAAGGATGAGTAACAATAGCATCATCCGGAGATGAAGGAGGGGAGAGATGATTTATTTTAACAAAGACTTTGCTTCGGGGCTTAATGATATTCTCTAAACCGCCCAGAAGAGACAGGTTCCTCTTCAAGGCAGTGTAAATCTCTTCACTCTCATAGTCGGCAACTCTTACAATCGAGACTTTTGTCTTTTTCATTTTTTTTATTATATGCAAGAAAAGATACAAAGGCGAGGATACAATTCGGGGTCAGGCCTTGCCACCGGGAAGAGATACTTTCCTACTTATTGCCCATACGGGGTCAGGCCTTGCCACCGGGAAGAGATCTCCTCCTGCACACTTGCCTATATAACATTTCGGGGGATAAGGCCTGACCCCAGATAGGGCCTGACCCCAACAAAAGACAAGAGGCGAATGATTGACAATCAAGGTTCAGTTTATTACTTTCTAGGCTATGAACATCTACATTATCGCTGGAGGAGTTTCATTAATCATCTTGATCTGTTTTTTCTTTCTGTTTGCCCTTTACAGTCTTCTGGAGAAAGAAAGGAGAGCACTCTGGCGAAGCAGTATTGTTCTTCTTCTTTTAATCATCATAAGTCCTATTTTCTTTCTTGCTGAAACTTCCTTAAGAAGTTGGCCCTTTGGCATCACTTTTGTTTTACTATTCCTGTGCCTGGCAATCCTGCTGTTTTCTCCCTTAAAAAGAAAATCTACAGAAATAGTGGGGAGACAGAAAAAAGTTGATGAAAGAGATGTTATTTTTGCTCGTTTTGAATACGAGGAAAGGACTGAGACTTATGAAAAGTATTATTCGAGAAGGCCCGAATACAAGAAGATAGATGATGAGATAAGAAAGATTCCAGATATCCTCTCTCCCCCTCATTTGAAAAAAAATCCACTTCTTCTTTCTCTAGCTTCTGCAGAGTTTGACTTTCTCGAGCACCAATTAACTCAGGTAAATGGAATAGAAAACAGAGAGAAGTATCAACTATCACCTTCTGAAAACACTCGAATAATAAAGGAAATTATAAAATATTCGGGCTCTGATCTCTGCGGTATCTGCCTTTTAGATCAAGCTTATGTTTACTCCCACGTAGGGAGAGGGCCAGAACAATATGGTATGGAAATAAAGCTTGAACACAAATACGCCATAGCCTTTGCTTTAGAGATGGATTTAGGAATGGTCGCAGCTGCTCCCAAAGAACCTGTTATTGTCGAAACTGGGAAGAAATATGTTGAAGCCGCAAGAATATCTATCATCATTGCTGATTTCATCCGCCACCTGGGCTATCCAGCCAGAGCTCATATCGCAGGAAGCAATTATCAAGCACTGCTGCCCCCTCTCGCCTGGCTGGCTGGATTGGGAGAGTTAGGGAGGCTGGGGATTCTCATCACCTCCAAATACGGGCCCAGAGCGAGACTAGGACTTATTACAACTGATCTTCCTCTGGTTGTGGATAAACCAAAAAAAATGGGCATCCAGAATTTTTGCCAGAAATGCCAGAAATGCGCCAGAAATTGTCCAGCTCAGGCCATTCCTTACGGAGAGAAGACAGAGGAAAAAGGAGTTATGAAATGGTTGCTCAACCGAGAAGAATGCTATAGATTCTGGAGAAAAGCAGGGACTGACTGTGCTGTTTGTATTTATGTCTGCCCTTACAGCAAATCGGACAACGCCTTCCACAGCTTCATCAGAAAAATGACGGAAAATTCTTCTGCTGCCCAATCCTTTTCAATCTGGGCTGATGACCTCTTCTACGGGCGCATTCCCCTTCGTAGAAAATCGTCTCTCGGTTAGGATATGATAAATCAGATCCTTGCAAATATAAAAAAGTGCGGGTTTGATAAATCAAAGCCCTACGGAATGTAGAAAAGGTGGGCTTGATGAATCAAGCCCCTACAGATGAATCAAGCCCCTCCATCCTCTTTAGATTTTTCGAAAGAAAACAAACTTAAAGATCTGACTTCCAGCGTTTACTTTATAGGCTTGTTGTATTTTTTTTCTCCAAAAGGAGCCCACATCCCATAGCTTTCTTCATGGATGCGGCATTTGCCTTCAGACGTCCAACGGAATCCATAGTTATAGCCGAACCATAGGTATTTATCTCCGCCGCCATTCTCGGTGGTGATGATATAGCGGGCAGCTACATTGCCAATTCCAAGCACTTTTCTACCTGGCAAATCCGTATCTCCTTTATTAGCATCAAAAGGAATCCAGCCATAAGGCGGGAGATAAACCTCTGTCCAGCGGTGATAAACATCATCGAAGCTGGCATCATCTCCACGGCGGCTTACTGCACCAACATAGCGGATAGGAACTCCCAGAGCCCGGCAGAGAGCAATCATTGAATATGAATACTCTGAGCAGGAAGCTGTGCCTCGTTTAAGAACTGTTGGAGCTGGATTCCAGCCTCCCAGTGGCTTGAGGTTATAAGTCAGGTGATTTCCGAGATAATCATAGATCCGCCGGGCAATCCAGTAAGGATTTTTCTCCTTTCCAGCGATTTTTTGAGCAAGATTCTTGATATAAGGATCACTGACACGATATTTATCCCCGTCCCGGGTATATTTTTTTCTTATTTCTTTAGGGATGTCTTCCAGGCCTCCTATTTTATCCGGATAAATGAAGTATTCTGCAGCATATATTTTTGCTTTTACTTTCCATCCTGGTTTGACAACTGAATAGCCTTTTAAATCTTTGAAACGAAAATGAGCAATTTTCTGTCCCCAGCTATCTTCGATGACCTCATTTGGTTCAGGTTCAAACTGGACAGGCCCCAACAGAGATTGATTGTCACGGATATGAGGAATAGGAAGGTATATGTCTAGGGTTTTTACTGTTCCAGGGCCGTAGTTTCGAAATTCTTTTATAAAATGAAGGGACATCTGGCGCTCATCCCACTTGGAGAAAATATCTTTACTGAGGACATCTATCTTGTATATCTCGTCATTTTCATAATCGACATTCCAAAGCACATTATCCCCCCAGGCTAGGCCATAAGCGAACGGGCCATAGGCGCGCAGCGAAGAAAGACATAATCCATCAGAAGGATTAACCAAATAAATTCTGTCTTCACTCCTATCTGTTACCCATAAATATTTACCGTCATAAGCGATACCCGCGGGTTCTCGGGCCGGAGAAGGAAAATTTTGCACCATCATCCCGTCCTCTGGGGAAACCTTGATCAGAATATCTCTCCTGTAGTCAACAACCCAGACGTACTTTCCGTCCCAGGCAAGATCACGCGGATTGGAGCTGTTTGATTCCAGGATTGACAGAGCCCTTCCAGTTTCAGGATCTAAAAGGTACATGTATTTCTCCCCGGAATCTATATGCCAGAGATTTTTTCCATCCCAAGCCAGCCCTTCAGGATGGTGGCCAGGGGAGTCAAAACTTTTAAGAATTTTCCCACTCTCCGGGCTTATCTTGTAGATTTTGTCTGTAAAATTATCTGCAAGCCACAGGCTATTACCGTCAAAGGTTAAGCCTGTTGGGCAGGGTCCGGGCGTTTTTATGACCTTTTGGATGTCTCCAACTTTAGCCGCGGATAAAGATGAAAGAAGAAATAAAATACAGATGCCTATGATTGCCTTTTTCATGAAAACCTCCTTTACATGCTTTTATCTTCCTCTAATTATAAAAAAAAGAAAAACCTTTAGCAAAAATTTTTGATTTATTTTTTTAAGTAAGCGCTTCGGTTTGACAGTCAAGCTTTAAATAATATATGGTTAAAAAAATCAACCCGATATGAAAGGAGAAGGGAATGGATACCAGTCGTAGGGATTTTCTAAAAAGCATTGGCCTGGGCATCGGAAGTTTGAGCGTTTTTGGCTTAGCCGCAAAAAACGCCCAAGCTGAGCTCATGAAAAAACTATCCAAAATAAAAAATTCATCTCCGGCCGACGTAGCCCAAGATGAAGATTTCTGGTTCTACGTTCAGCAAGCATTTGATTGTGACCGAAGCATCATTAATCTTAACAACGGAGGAGTTCACCCAGCCCCAAAAATTGTCATGGATGCCGTACATAGATATCTGGATTTTGCAAACGGCGCTCCTGTCTATAATTCATGGCAAGTCCTTCGGCCAAGAAAAGAGCTAATAAGAAAAAAGCTGGCCGATACTTT
>JGI2171J19970_10000512_pt1 | contig 20770 bp, 20 predicted proteins | sample DeeMarSWOR324_28_FD_19970 | JGI IMG/M metagenome (IMG submission 19970) | reverse complement strand
TTTTATTTCATGCCGAGTATTCTCAATGCGAGATACGCTGCATTCTCTGCATTGTCAATTCCTACACAGGCAACTGGTACTCCTCTGGGCATCTGTACAATAGATAAGAGGGCATCCAGCCCCCCGAGTTTGGCAGAGACTGGAACCCCAATCACTGGTTTATCCGTCAAGGATGCAATAACCCCTGGGAGGGCTGCTGACAATCCTGCTACTGCAATAAACACATCATACTCCTTTTCTGCCAGGGTTTTGACCTTTTCCGGGTTTCTGTGAGCAGATGCTACCTCTAAATCGTAGTCAACTTTTTTTCCTTCCAGAACATAACCCGCTTTTTTTGCTATGTCCAGATCTGATTCAGAGCCGCACACAATTAAAACTTTCATGAAACCACGTGCTTTTCTTTCATCCACTGCTTTTTCCATGATGGATTCTCATTTGTTTTGACCTCAATGGAGTGTGCTGTTAATTCCGCCTCTTTTATAGCATCTGCCACTGTGTCTGCTAACGCTAAGGCTACTCCTAGTCTTCGACCGTGGTGGGGTTCATGGAATGCGTAGGGTTTCTTGAAAATCCACACATCTCCGTGCTGTAATGCTTTGTCTATACCCTTGAATTGTGGGTTCCATCCCTCGCTGGGTGATACAATAACGTGAGATGCACCTGGTTTGATACTGCACAGGATTTTAACCCCATCTGTCTGTTGGTATAACCGAGGTTCAATAGGTATTTTGGCTACTGCTCTCATGTGCAGCCCAGATTGTGAATATCCGGGGTAGTGTGTCTTAAAAGTGACCATGCCTGTGTCGTGAGGTCTGCAGCTCACTTCATTGACGTACACCTTTTTGTTGTCAAAGTCTAAAAACTGCTCTACTGCATGAATGCCTCTTCCTTTGTTACCTGCTAGTGCAATGGTGGCCTTCTCTGCATAAGTGTATACCTGATCTTTGACCGCTTCAAACCCTTGTCTTTCTTTCTCGTTCCTGTAGATAGGCTGCCAACTGGAATGGTAATCTCCGTACAACTGGTAGTGACCTAATGTCTTACAAAAGTATGTCCCCTTATTTCTGACCACTAACTGGTTGTCCTCAGTAGAAAAATCAATGTACTCCTCCACAATGACATCTTCAGATGGTTTCCTTGCCTTTTTTCGCTCTTCCCATGCTTTTTCCACATCATCCTTGGAATTAACAATGTACGATCCGTGTCCTGAAGAAGAAAACCGTGCTTTTGTGATGCACTTGTAGTTGAAATCCTTGCACGCTGATTCAAAATCTTCAAGAACTGATGTGAAATGGTACTGTGACACTCGCACCCCTGCTTTGTCCAATGTTTCCCGTAACCTGAATCGATCCATAGCAATCTTTTGAGCTTCCGCCCTGGGAGACACAAATATGCCGCTGTCCTCAAATTCTGTTAATGCATCCAGGTTGATAGCCTCTATCTCTGGTACGATAAAATCCGGATTCTCCTTCTCCACTAAATACGTTAAAAATCCTTTTTCAGTCATGGCTCCTGTGTACGCTTTATCTGCTGCATGCTGGGCAGGAGCGCCCTGGTACCTGTCCACAGCCACGGTTTGCAGCCCAAGCCTCTGGGCTTCAATAATGACCTCTTTTCCTAATTCACCTGAACCTAACAGCATGACTTTCACGGAATCACCTCATCTCACGTTTCTATTCTCCCGATACCGGGTATCCAGTCGATGTTCCTCCCTATCAGATTATGTTCTGCCCTGTACTGGTAGACATCTCTCACTAGTTGGGCTGTTCTCATTCGCTTGTCCAAAAGCTCTTGAGAGCCAATGTCATGTCGGTGGAACAGCTTCCAGTCTGATGTCACGTATGTGGTGGCGTGTTCAGCAATTTTTCCTGCCTCTAAAATAGTGCCACCTTCCGCATATACTTCCACTGCCCGTGAACCACCGGTGTACAGGGCACCGTTCTCGTATACAGAGCCGTAGAAGACTTCTGCTCCTAATTCGTGAATTTTTTCAATATCCACAAAGATTTTTTTGTTCTTCCCTAGAGATCTCTGGTTGGGGTACCCCTTCGGGGATATGCACTTCACGACGGTGGCTACATCTCTCGTGTGGGCTGAAATTCCAGACAAATTCCCGTTTATGTACCCTTCGCAGATTTCATCGAAGTTCTCCAGAATACTCATGATATTAACTGCTTCTGGATCTCCCAATCGCGAGTAGTACTCAATAATGGTAGGACCCCACTTATCAGTTAACATGAACTGGCCCGTGATTACGCCAAAGTAGTTCTCTCCTGTTTCATCCTTGATGGATTTGATGGACTGTTCCATGATTTCCATGGATTTTCTGTATTCACCCTCCTCCATGAAAGGGAGTGACCCTTTTCCAGATATGGAGCCCATTCCACCGGTTTCGGGGCCAATATCCTCCTCAAAAGCATGCGGGTGGTCCTGCACTAACGGTAACGGTATGATAGCTTTCCCGTCGGTAAAGCACTGCAGCGAGTACTCTACACCTTCCACCCGTTCCTCAATGAGAATTTGATCTTCCAGATCTTGTGATAAGTGCTCTTTGACGATCTGAGTTGCATGCTTTTTCTTGGCATCCTTTTTCTCCTCTTTCAAGTACGCCTGCAAATCTGCAATAACCTTGACACCCTTTCCACCTGCCTGGCGAGCTGGTTTTATAGCAATACTCCCTGCGTACTCATCAATGTACCGTAAGGCAGTCTCCACATCAGTAAAGGTCTTGAACCGTAATGACCCATGAATGTTATTCTTCTCCAGTAACTTCCTCATGAATGCTTTGGACCGTTCGATTTCTGCTGCCACCTTTTTGGCTCCAATACATAAGTGCCCTCTGGTAATGACCTCGTCAGAGACTCCATGAAACAGCGATTCTTCTGAACCAATGAAAACGATATCAGGATTGACATCATCGCAGTAGTCTGCCACGTGCACTGGATTTAGTATATCCATCAACTTGTACTCAGCTAATGAAGCAATTCCCGGGTTCTTGGACGGCATGGCAGCGTACACGTCGTAGTATTCTGCTGCCCTTTTTGCAATAGCATGCTCCCTGGCACCGCCGCCTACGAGCAAGAACTTCATTGAGACACCTCCGCGCATTCTCCTATGATTTCTGCAGGATACTCCTCTGTCGTCTCTGTGGGATACTCTCCTGTCATGCATCCAGTACACACAGGGAGCCCAATTAACTCTCTTAGTTGATCCACCTTCAAGTACGAGAAGGTATCTGCCCCAATAATGCGGGCAATCTCTTCTTCTGTGTTGCTTACAGCGATCAATTCATCTTTAGTGGGGACTTCCACCCCATACGGACAGGGAGCGATCAGTTTTGGAGATGCTATTCTCACGTGGACCTCTTTTGCTCCCCTCCTCCGCAACAGCGAAACTGTGTTCCGCATGGTGGTCCCTCTCACCACGGAATCATCAATTAATACCACTCGCTTACCAACTACCGCAGTTCTCACCGGATTCAACTTTAACTGCACACCAATCATTCGCTCCAGTTGGGTGGGCTTAATTGCCGTCCGGGTAGGTCTTCCCGTTCGCACAAATCCCAAATCCACAGGAATTTTGTTCTTGTTGGCGTAAGCCATAGCAAAGGGGATAGCTGTTTCTGGAACACCAATAACCACATCTGCTTCATGGGGCTCCAGCGTTTCACCAATTAACTTTCTGATAGTGTGAACAGACTTCCCGAATACGTGCGAATCTGGCCGAGAGAAATATACAAATTCAAAAGCGCAGTTAGCTCTGGGTTTGACATTATTTTCTATTGATTCAATGTAGAACTGATCTACCACCACTACTTCACCTGGTTTAATGTCCCGTGAATACTCAGCTCCAATGACATCTAAAGTTGAACTTTCTGATGAGATCACTGCCATATCAAAGCCAATACCACCAATGCATAATGGTCGTATCCCGTAAGGGTCTCTGGTAGCGTACATGACATTTTCCTTTAAAACCAGTAACGCGTACGCACCATCTAACTCAGATAAACACTCTTCTACCTTTTTCCCGCTTTTGATCTGATCTGCCAGGGTTTCCACATCTATACTCCCATCGTACAGTATGGATATTCCATCATCAAAGTAGAACCCTTCTTGTTTGGTGAACACTCCTGCAATGCCGCAATGTCCTTTTAACCCAGATATGTTCAGGTTATCAGGAAGCCCCTTCACCGTTACGTTCTGCTCTCCTACTGACATGGTGGATACTTCTTCTCCTCGAGTCTGGATAGCTACCAGCCCGTAGTACAGAAACCTGGACACGTTCCATATTTCTTCAAAAGCGTAGATACCTAACACTCCTGCCATATACTCTCCTCCCGTTCTTTTTCTCGCATCATTTCAAATTGAGCAGTACAGCACTCCACTGGATAGTCCCCGTTCAAACAGGCCATGCACAAGTCTTGGAGCCCGATAGCTTTCTGGAGACCATCCATTGTCTGGTACGTAACAGAATCTGCTCCTATTGTGTGGATTTCACCTCGTGACGCAATTAACTCCTTCTTGGACGGAAAATCGATTCCGTAAAAGCAGGGAAAAACGATTCTGGGACATGAACTGAGCAAATGGACCTCTTTGGCCCCTGCATTCCGTATCATGGATACGATCTTTCGTGAAGTCGTCCCCCTGACTATGGAATCATCTATTAACGCAATTTTTTTGCCTTTAATTTCAGATTTTATGACATTCAACTTGGATACTGCTTCTTCTCTCTTTTTCTGGGTGCCCATGATAAAACTTCTCCCTGCGTACCTGTTCTTGATCAACCCTTCCCGGTAGGGAAGCCCATGTTCTTCTGCAAATCCTAAAGCTGCGGGTCTGGCCGTGTCCGGCACCGGGATAACCACATCCACATCGTGGTCTAGCCTCAGGTTTTTTCCCAGGTTTAGACGAGTCTTGTAGACACTGCTGCCTTCGAGAACAGAATCTACCCGTGAAAAGTAAACCCATTCAAATATGCAGTGAGCATGACGCTCTGTTCTTAACTGTTTCCGCTGGATATCGTCCCCGTTTACTATAATGACTTCTCCAGGGGTTACATCTTCTGACATCATTCTAAATTTGTCTAATGTCACCGATTCTGAAGCAGCCATAACCCAGGATTTCCCGCTCCCATAAACTAACGGCCGTATCCCAAAAGGGTCTCTAAATATGGTTAATGTGCCTTTTTTGTCAGCAATAACAGAAACTGCAGAATAACTCCCAAGGACTCGGTTCATCACATTTTCTGCTGCCTGAAAGACATCATTGCCAATTAACTCCTCAGCAAACACATTCAAGAGGAGTTCACCATCACACTTGGACTGTAACCGTCTTCTCTTCTCTAGTAACTCTTCCCTTAACTCGCAGTAGTTGACAATATTCCCGTTATGACATAACCCTAACCCATACGGGTAGTTCACATAAAAAGGCTGGGCATCTCTGGAAGGGTCTGTCCCAATAGTAGGATACCTCACGTGGCCTATGGCGAGTCTGCCGTCCTGGACGTTCCAGTGAGAGAATACTTCAGATACTAATCCCACATCTTTTTTGAGGGTGACATTGTTGTTGTAGCATAAGATTCCGCAGGAATCCTGTCCTCTGTGCTGTATACTCATTAAACTTTCTAAAGCTATCTGTGGAGCATTATCTTCTCCTAAAATACCTACAATTCCACACATTTAGAGCCTCCTCGCATATTCTAATACGGATTCAAAGACTAAGCGGCCGTGAGCACCATTCCCGTTACGGGTCCAATCCTGATTCTGATATCTGTAAAATGCTCTTTCAGGATGGGGCATCATGCCAAAGACGTTACCCTCTTCGTTACAGATACCAGCAATGTTGTAGTGAGAGCCGTTCGGATTCCAAGGGTATCCTGCGTGCTCACCTTCTGGGTTGCAATACCTGAAGATCACCTGGTTATTCTCCATTAATTCGTCAGTTAAAGGTGATACAAACTTTCCTTCTGCATGGGCTGACGGTATCTCGTAGATTCCACCTATTGTCATTTTCTGGGTAAATGCGCAGTGATTTTCCAGTTTTAACAATGTGGGCCTGCACTCAAACCGTGCTGAATCATTAGTAGCTAAGCACGCTTCAGGATGATCCGACAACCGGGGGAGTAACCCGAGTTCCACCAGAATTTGGAATCCATTGCATATGCCGCCAACAGGGTACCCATTTTCCACATATTCTTTTAATGCAGAGAATAACGTGCTCTTGATTCTGGCAGCAAATATAGCTCCTGCTCGAACATAGTCCCCACTGGAGAACCCTCCCGGGATCATAACGCACTGGTAGTCAAAGAGGGTTTTAGCAGTTAGTTCCTTCAAATGGATTAATTCTGGCTGAGCACCTAATTCCAGAAACGCATCATAGGTTTCCTGTTCGCAGTTGGTGCCCTCTATTCGCAGTATACACACTCTTACGTTCATCCCATCATCCTCCATAAGGGGGTCTCCCATGCATGACGAACATCAGTGAGAGAGATATCAATATCACCAATGACAATTCTCTTACCAGTGACTTCACCCAGTTTATGAGCATCTTTCCCGAACAATTTCTCAAATTCCTTTTCTTTTCCCTTTCTAACTTCTACTACCCACCTTGAATTGGATTCAGAAAATAATTCAACCTCTTTAACCCCGTTAACAGACATGTTGACACCCACATTACCACCTAAAGCCATTTCTGAAACACACACTGCCAATCCCCCGTGGGATACATCGTGGCAGCTGGCAATTATCTGGTTATCAATCGCTTGCAGCAACTTTCTAATTCTTGATTTCAATATATGAGGATCTGTCCGTGGGATTTGATTTCCGTACACATGACGTACTTCATAGTATTCTGATCCTCCCATTTCTTTTTCTGCCTTACCAATGTGATACAGTGAATTACCTTGTTCTTTTAAATCTGCAGTCACTGCATTCCGAATATCTGTGACAATCCCCACACCCAGAAGGGTAGGTGTCGGAGGGATAGCACCTGAATGGCTCTCGTTGTAGAAGCTCACATTCCCCGAAACAAAAGAGATCCCCATTACACTGGCCACTAAGTGTAACCCTTTGGCTACCTGAACGAAATCGCCTAACCGTTCCGGTTTTTCAGGGTTGCCAAAGTTCAGACAATCAGCCAGAGAGTGCGGAGAAGCTCCCACTGACACCAGGTTTCTGCACACTTCATCCACGGCAGACGCTGCTCCCCAGTAAGGATCTATTTCTACCCATCGAGGATTGACATCTGCAGTGATAGCTAATCCTCTGTACGAGTTGCGCAGCGGTTTAATTACTGCAGCATCCCCGTGGGTGTAATCCCCGATCTTTCCCTGTAATGGTTTGATAACAGTGGACCCTCGTACCTCGTGGTCGTACTGGCGGATGACCCAGTCTTTTGAACAGATATTTGGTGAAGATAATAACAGTAAGAGGATTTCAGTGTAATCATCTGGTGGGGCTCCATTCGGGACAACTGGAGTGATCTCTCTAATAATGTACGGTCTTCTATACCTGGGGGATTTAGTTAAGAAATCTAATTCCATTTCTAAAATTTTAGTACCATTGTGGGTGATTCTCAATATTTTCTCCGGGATAACCTTACCAATGACGGTACAGGGGACATCCCACTTTTCAAATATCTTTTTCACTTCTTCAACGTTCTCTGTATCAACAGATAACATCATTCTCTCCTGAGACTCAGATATCCAGATCTCCCAGGAATGCATCCCCTTCTCCTTTAATGGTACCTCATCGAGAGAAACTTCAGCCCCATACCCTGCAGCGTATGCCATCTCCCCTACAGCACAGGAGAGCCCTCCTCCGCCTAAATCCTTCATTCCGGTTAACAACTTCTTTTTGTTGGCTTCCAGGCACGCATGGATCAAAGGCTCTTTCAATATGGGATCTCCCACCTGGACTGCACTCCTGGACTCGTGTTCAGAATTCTCGTGAAGCTCAGCAGAAGCGAAGGTAACCCCGTGAATACCATCCCGACCTGTGCGGCCACCCACCAAAATGAAGTAGTCCCCAGGGGAACCCACTCTGCTGTGGATGATTTCCTCCTTTTTTACAACACCAACGCATCCCACATTAACGATACAATTTGACAGATACCCATTATGAAAGAAGACCTCACCCGCTACCGTGGGTATACCAACTCTGTTCCCATAATCACGGATGCCAGCTACCACACCTGAAAACAAAAACTTGGGATGCTTCACGCCCTTGGGCAGCTTTTCCTGGTAATCTAACAATCCAAAAAACAAAGGATCAACCAATGCAACTGGTTGAGCACCCATACACACTACATCTCTTAAAATACCGCCAATACCTGTGGCTGCTCCTCCGTAGGGCTCGATAGCAGACGGGTGATTGTGACTTTCAAAGGCAATCACGTAAGCGTGGTCGTTGTCAAAATCAACGACACCTGCATCCTCTTCCACTACTACCATGTTCTGGGGCGCTTCAATAGTTAATAAAACCTCTTTTAGAATAGGCATCGATGTCTTGTATGAGCAGTGTTCTGACCATGCCTGTCCTAACGCTTGTAATTCCACATCTGTTGGGTTCCTTTTCTTCTCTTTAAAGTACTCTCTAACTTTTTCCATTTCTTGAAGTTCTAACCCAGCTCCGGTCACTTCACTGATTTCTTTTAACTTTTCAGCATCCGACTCCAGTACAGGAACTTCCATGTTATCCCTTCCTGATAGTGTACGTGTGTATCACTGGGTTGGTCAGCAGTTTAGTGCACATCTCCTCCACATTGTCATTCCCATCCACTTCAATAGTATACACCTTGGCAAGTTTCACATTTTTGACTCCTGAAAATCCTAGTAAATTCAAAGCTTTCTTGATATTTTCCCCTTCAGGGTCGAAAACACCTTCTTTTAACTCTACTTTGACTTCAGCTTTCATATAGATCCTCTCCCGTGATCTTTTTGTATAAATTTATATACAGTTGACTGGTTTCCTCCACCATGTCTGGCGGCAGAGGAGGTATATCAGGCTCAGGGACTTTCTCAGCCCTGGCAGCATACAATTGGTTATGGTACCCTATTCCCCGGTAGTACGATCTCACAAACTCCTTGCTCAACTCGATGTAATCTCCCTCTTCATACTCCTTTGCATCCCAGAATCGGTCCTCATCTGCAGTTCCGTACGTGTCTACCACCATAATTGTCCTGTCACCATCTAAAGCAAACTCTTTCTTTCCGTCCACGTGGATTAATCCCCTTTTTTTGACTTGCTCATCGATGTCCTCATCTATTTTCAGAATAATTTCTGTAATCTCATCATACTCTTCTTTTGAGAGACCAGAAATTCTGAGAGCTTCTTTTTTTTGTAATGGTCTATCCACTTTTTCCAATTTGGTGGTCACCTCAATGAAGGGCTCTGGTAGTTCATCNCCNTATTCAACNGAGGATAATCCCACATTTTTTGGATCAATTACCCCTGATTTAACCCTGTCAAGGAATGAACCAGCCGCATAATACCTGGATATAAACTCTAACGGTACTAAATAATTGGAGTCAGTAACTGTAGGCTTTTCCAGTATGTGAACTCTTACTACCCGCATCCTCCTCGGTGATACAACCTCTTTGAAATGTGTTAAAATACCCATGGTGCGCGCTCTTTCAAACCAGTACGCACTTGTCCTGCACAGGGTCTCTCCCTTCCGCGGTATCAACGTGGGGACAACATTATCAAAAACAGATATTTGGTCAGTAAACTCAAATTCTAATTCTTCGTGGGAAACTTGGAAGACTTTCTTGACTTTCCCCACTTTCCATAGTTTCATGCTTTTACTTCGGTTGGTGTTTTATAAATGTTTTTGTACATTTTTGTGTTTACGCAATTAGAAATTGACAAAAATATGTGTAAGAAATATATGAATAGTTTCAAGGGTTTGGCGGAATTTCATTGCGTTATGTATTTGAAGTCTTTAAATAGAAGGAGACAGGATTGTTCAAACATATTATGTCAAGAATTTCCAATCTTAAAAATCGAAAAAAACAACGTATTGTTACACGTGTAACAAAAGTGAGAAATGCACTGAAAAATCTTATAGAATAAAAGTGAATAAAGCCATCAACAAACCAGTTTTTTATCAAAAAAAGATCATGATGGGAAAAAACCACAATACTATTACCGTTACCGAAATGTTTATATGGTTTATAGTAAAAAGAAAAGAACTCCTTCAGTGATCGAGTGGCGAAGACTACTGATCCTGAAAAAAAAGTGCAGGAGGTGAAAAAAATGTTTGCAAAAATGATAACCCCCGGACTGCAGAATGCGGAGATAGCAGCTAAAATTGGTTGCAGCGGCGGCTATTATCCCTCATCAGGAAGCTGCCGTATTGGAATAGTGCCTGCCAATGGGATTTGCCGCGCGGGTGCTTTAGGTGCGGGACTGTGAATGATGTTTTAGCACATTTTAGGTTGTTTATCTGGATTTGCTTTACCCGAACCAAGGATGTGCAATTCCAGATATTTATTTCTTCTTTTTTCATTGTGCTGTAGAAATCATTCTGGATGCTCCTAGTTTTTATGGTGGAAGAATCATTACGAGGTCATCTTCTCCTCATTACACTGGTTCAGGATTATTCTACGGAAAATGTACAAAAAAATGTTACACGTGTAACAAGAATAAGAAATACACTAAAAGGTTTATACAAAAAAATGAAATCCAAATTGGATCTTTCTCATCTTTTTCTTTGATTTTATAAGCTAAATCAAATACTTCCTCAAATTGTTACATTCTACCATCTGTATAATCTCTTCTTGCTTCTTCAATTGAACGTACGTACTCTTCACCTGAAAGTGCACACACATCTTCGACTAACTCTTCCATGGCAGCCTTGACAGTGTCAGATATAAGAGCCTGCAATTCTGATACAGCGAGATCTTTTACCTTGGTCTTCATAGAGGCACCTCTTTAAAGAGTCTGGAAGCACGGGGCATTTGATTTTCCAAATTTGCGGGTGGAGGACTGAGATCACTTCCTTTCCAGTGCTTTCTCCAGTTCAGTTAGCGTTACTACCTTTCCAAGAGATGTCTCAACAATGTGGAGAGCCCCTTCATGTCCTTTTAAAGTAAGTCCAGATACACAATCTTTGACAACAACTACAAAATAGTCACGCGCATGCGCATCAAAGACAGTTGCCAGAATGCACACATCTGTGGCTACGCCTGCCATGATAATAGTCTCAACCTTTAATGATCTCAGTAGGAGATTAAGATCAGTCTGGAAAAACGCGCTGTATCTCCTCTTGTAAATAATGACAAAATCGGAAGGTGAAGGTTCAAGCTCTGGTAAAAATTTTGCTCCTTCTGTGCCTTCACGAGTATGGAGAGGTGCAAAATACAGTTCTACACCAAAATCAATGCCTGAAGCTCTGTGTATTTCCTGAACNAAAATTACAGGCATATTACANTTCTGANCGAGCTCTCTCAGCCGGATGACATTGGGAATAATCTCTTTTCTTTTGCCTTGGACGAATTCTTTCTGCATATCCACGATCAGCAATCCTGGCTTTGTTATGAAATAGTTCAAGGGTTGCATTACCCTCTCTTTTTGAATAGGCATAAAAGGGTTGCGGTATTAATACAGTTTCAAGAAATGTGAGGGATTAAATTCGGACACTTTCCTTTTGGTCAGGTATTCTTTACAGGTGTTGGACCCTTATACTCCCCATGATACCACATAACTCACCATATGGGGGGTGAGTTGACTCTTGAAAAAGATTCTAAGTACTAAATGTTCCATCTTTTTTTGTGGCAAAATTGAGAGAAACACCCAAAATTGACAACTCTCCAAGGTTAGCCGAAAACCTTATATACGCGACCTTCCTAAGCTAAAAGGAGGTGATCACTAATGGAGTTATGGGAAGAACCTGTCATGGAAGACATATCCGATAGGGTACTAGCCCAGCCATGGGTTACATTTACTTAAAGGATCTTTTTTATTTGTTCATTTCCTCTTTGGAGGTGAATCTCTGATTTTTGAATCAGATAGGTTGAAATCTCCTCTTAGTGTTTATTGGGAGTGCACTTATAGGTGCAACCTTACATGTACGCATTGCTATTCTACAGAAGGCAGTACTGCAGACGAACTCAATTCAACACAAGCCACGCAGCTTCTCAAAATGTGTGCAGCACACGATGTCTTAACTTTAGGTATTGGTGGGGGAGAACCGTTCCTCCGCAGTGATCTCTTACAGCTGCTGAGAGAAGCTCGGGATTACGGATTTAATGTATTTCTCATGACGAATGGTCATTTTATTACCTTGGAAGCTGCTCATATGCTGGCGAGAAATGAGGTTCATGTTTCAGTGAGTTTAGATGGTGCATACGCTGTTACTCACGATTGCTTAAGGGGGACAGGTTCCTTCAAAAAGACAGTGAAAGGTCTAACCCAGTTGACGGAAGCAGGTGTCTTGTGCAACCTTTTATTCACTGCGTTCAAGTGGAATGTACAAGAACTTACCAGTCTCACGGAGAAGGCGGAAACCTTTAAAGCAGAGTCTGTAGTGGTAAATAGACCCATCGCTTTAGGCAGGGGAGCACATATCACAGATGCCTTCCTCACGCCCACAGAGTACAAGACCCTCATGACGCAGATTGCATCACTCAGAGATCAGGGAGTTCCCATTTCGGTGGATGAGAATCTCTATCATTTGTACTCCATAGTAGATGAACATTTTCAGGGCGATTGTCCTGCTGGACGGACTATGTGCGCCATTACTCCTGAAGGACGTGTTAAGCCCTGCCCGGGTCTTCCTCAATTGACAGGTGAATCCATACTTCATGAAGACATCGGATATGTATGGAGGAATAGTACTGCATTTTCTCCTTTGAGGGAACTCTCTGAAGAGATTGTTCCATGCAGAGAGTGTCAGTTCTTTTCCACATGCCGCGGCGGCTGTAGAGCAGCTGCTATGGCTGCATACAATTATCTTACCGCACCAGATCCTGATTGCTGGATCTGCGAACAAATAAAAGGAGTTGAAAAGTATGAAACGGATTGACTATTTAATAGATCCTCTCAGATACATTGTGAACTGCAAGCCCTTGCTCGCTCTGTGCCTGGGTGAAGCATTATTCATGTCAGGATACAGTCTCATCATTCCCATTTTAGTTTTATTTATGAAATCTCTTGGTGCGACTGCAGTGATCATCGGGCTGATGTTCACCCTGTATAGGGCATCATCATCTATATCGCCCTACATTTCGGGCATGATTGCAGATCGGGTTGGCCACACCAATGCTATTATTGCAAGCACTTTTTGCTACAGTGTGTCCATGCTGATCATTGCGGTGGCCCCCACTTTCTGGTATATTGCAATAGCTCAGATAATTGCAGGGTTTTTCTTCATCACGTACACAGTTTCTGCTGATGCGTTAGCATCAAAACTGGCTACAAAAGAGGTACGCGGCGGTGTGATGGGTGCCCGATGGAGCATTGCGGGGGCAGGCGGCGTGGCTGCTCCCCTCCTGGGAGGGTATCTGGCCACAGAAATCGGTTTTCGATTCGTGTATGGCGTTTGTTTTGTGTTCATTCTGATTGCTGGATTTTATTTCTTTTTTGCACTCTCTAAAGAGGAAAAAGAAGCTCCAAAACAGGAATCTACCCGCAGATGGAACTGGAAAGCGATTTTCGTGGGAGGCCTGGTCTTGTATCTGGCATTCATCATCTTCGTTGACAACATTGGCACAGGTATTTTCGAGCTTTCTCTTCCGTTATTAGCCTCAGATAAGATAGGAATGTCGCCCGTCACTCTTGGAACTGCATGGTCTGCTTTCATCTTGACAATGACTGTCAGTGCATTTTTTATGGGCGGGCTCTCAGACAAGGTGGGGAGAAAACCCATGATGCTCTTTGGAATAGGATCATGGATACTAGTAGGATTTTTCATCCTTCACGCCACATCTGCTGCCCACGTCATTATTTTGCTGGCTTTTGGTGGGATAATGACAGCCACGATCTCACCAAGTCTGGAAGCATACATCGCAGATATTACTGCTGAAAGTGAGAGAGGGAGAGCATACGGGATTGTGGGATCGTTCTCGTCCATCGGGTATATGGGAGGAGCGTTCTTGGGTGGAATACTCCTGGATCGATTGAGTTACCGTCCTACCTTTATGGTGATTCTCACCTTCTGGATTGCGACCTTTGTACTGTTCTTGACCATCATACGCGTTCGGAGGGAAGCGTGATGTTCAACTGCCTGAGACCTATCCAGGCACACTTCAGCATTACCTACCAGTGCGATCACCACTGTTTTTACTGTTTTCCAGAAAACGATCTCCAGCAGTTAAACGAAAATGACGTGGTGAACGTTGTGAAAAAAGCAAAAGAGGGCGGCATTCTCTCTGTCGTGTTAACAGGAGGAGAAGTCTTTTCCCGGAAAGACTTCCTGTCCATTCTTGAGGGAGTACACAAAACAGGTATACTCTTTCACATTGAAACTAATGGAACAAAAATTCAAGAAGAAGAGGCAGAACAGTTAAAGCACTTTGATACTCTGGTGAGCGTTAATGTGTGCATTGATGGAACCTCTCCTGTTCACGATGCAATACATGAAAAACCTGGAGCTTTTCAGAAGACGATGCGTGCGCTCACCTGTCTTTACTCAGCAGGGGTTCCTGTTGAAGTACACACTGTGCTTTCTCAGAAAAATGTGCATGTATTAGATGAGCTCGTTGAAATGACGCACGAACTTCACGTGAGAAGACATACACTCCTTCCGCTGGTGGGGCATACTGCATTTCAGCTCTCTCCAGAACAGTACAGTACAGTACATATGAAAATGGAGCAGTGGAAATCAGAATACCCAGGCTTTCCCATTCTCTTGAGAAGAAATGGAACCAGTGTAGGAATGCTCTCTCCATTATACATTAACCCGCTTGGGTATGCATCTCCTTGTCCCTATGATGAATGTTGTGCGGGAAACATTCTGGAAGAGGANATAGACCATGTGCTGTCTTCTGTGACCGCGTATTACAATGATGCATGCAAAAAATGCAGGAGGTGGAAAGAATGAAGCAGGNCNCCAGCCTCTCACTGGTGAAGCAGGTGAGGATTAGAGAAGAAGAGTTTGGTGCTATTGTCTATGATTTTGTCAAAGAAAAGGCTATTGCAGTAAACAAGACAGGGCTGTCCATCTTGAACCTGCTTGAAGAGAGAAACTACACCATAGATCAGTTAACAGAAGAACTTTCTCGCAGGTACAAAGGAGATGTATCTGTGATTCGTAATCACGTTATCGCATTTGTGGAAAGAATGTTAGAAGCAGGTATTATTGAAGGAGGAAATGNAAATGAACAAGAATGAACCTAGATATCCTCAACTGAACCGTGATACTCGATTGAGAAGAGAGTTCTTTGGAGGGATGATGTACATTCCCAAAGAAAACAGTTTAATAGGCAATCTGCGGAAGCTGAACAGGAGTTTCTTTGCCATTGCTGAACAGTGTACAGGTGCACAGAGTGTAGAGGAAATGTGCACCCTCCTCCAGAAACAGGGAGCAGACACGGAAAAGGCAGAAAAATGGGTAGAATCAGCAGTAGAACAGCTCATGAAAGAAGGGGCCCTCACAGCAAAGACAGAACCATCAATCCAGGAAAGACCGTACGTTTTGGGGAGGAGCGAAGGAGATGCATCTCGCATCACCCATTTAAGTGCACCCCTCTATCTGGGCTGGGAGATTACCTACACGTGCAACCTGAACTGCAAGCACTGTTACAATGTATCTGGTGAACGTGGCGAGTGGGAGCCTTCCTTAGAGGATATGAAGAGATTTGCAGACAGCTTTGCAGAGGCAGGAGTCTTTGGAGTAAACATTGGAGGAGGTGAACCACTCTTGCGGGAGGATGTCATAGATATCATTGCGTACGCAGACCAGCGTGGGTTGAGGACCAACATTGACACCAATGCAACCCAGGTAACAGACGAAGGTGCACAACAATTGAAGAAGGCAGGCCTCCGTGCAGTACATGTCTCAATCGATGGGAGCACTCCAGCAATTCACGATGAATTCAGGGAAACAGCGGGGGCTCTAGAACAGACTATCGAAGGAATTAAACGATTGCAAAAGGTGGGATTCAGTCCTGTTGTGAGAACAGTAGTCAATAAGTTAAATATTGACGATTTAAAACAAATTGATGATCTCCTTTTGAAGTTGAATATTCACTACCATGTCTTGACTCGATTTCTTCCTTTGGGAAGGGGGAGAGCATACAAGAATAACCTGATGACTACTCCGCAAGAAAATAAAAAAGCACTTGAATACGTTGTGAAAAGAAGGGCAGAACTCGTGAAGAGAAAGTACTACCTCTCTGTTGATGAAACCTACCCCATGACTGTGGAGCACCTTCAATTGACCCAAACGCCAATTGTACAAGGGGTGTGCCCTGCAGGGGTAGCTATCTGCATGGTGGCCACTGATGGGAGTGTTATCCCCTGTCCTTACTTCAGAGATCACGTCATTGGCAACATGCGCGAGCGGCCGTTCAAAGAGATCTGGGATGACCCCTTTCTGGATAAATTCAGAAAAGATGCAGCCCCCTACCAGTGTGTGACATGCCCCTCCTATAAAACGAAATGTGCAGGTGGATGCAGGGGGTTTGCGTACATTGAAACAGGTGACATGCTGAATGCAGATCCAGGGTGCTGGATGTTGCCCCAGGTGGACATACAATGACGTTGCAGATCTTTAGCGGGTTAACCCATCCTGTGAGCATCAAATGGGAATTAACATACAAGTGCAACATGCGCTGCCTCCACTGCGGAGTGTGCGGAGGAGATCCCTTACCTCACGAACTGACTGCGACTGAAGCGCGTCACGTCTGCACAAAAGTGGGTCACTCAAAAGCGATCACTGTACTGCTCGCAGGAGGAGAAGCACTGCTCAGAAAAGACTTCTTCCAGATAGCACAAGAACTCACCGACTATGACATGGTTTTAACCTTTGAGTCCAATGGGTGGTATCTGAATTCAGAAACGGTGGAAACACTTGCGAAAACAGGATTTAAATGTGTCAAAGTAAGCCTTGACGGGGTTAACGCACAACCCCATGATCGACTGCGGAATACTCCAGGGAGCTGGGAACGTGCAGTACACGGCATCCAAAACCTCATTGAACACGGTATAGAAGCTACTGTCGGGTTCTGCCCAGTGGAATTCAATATTGCAGAAATTGGTGATCTCATCGATTTCTGTGTTGAATTGGGAGTCTCACGGATAAATACTGGTGAACTGGCACCCCAGGGGAGAGCATTCATTAACTGGGAACAGCTTGCTCCATCAAAAGAGCAGTACAACCGCTTTTTTTCTACTCTTGATGAAAAAAGTGAAGAATACAAAGGAGAGATCGCTCTGGCCTACACCCGGAACATTATGAAGAACATTTCAACCCAGTGGAGCTCTCCTCCTGCTCACATCCACATTGCACCTTCCGGAAAGATCCGGTTGAGCAGTGTGCTCCCCTTTGTTCTTGGAGATATCAGACGCCACACCATAGATGAGCTGTTCGGGTGGTATAAGAACGCATGGAGGACAGAGAAAGTCAGAGCATACCTGCAGAAGATACAGCACATGGAAGACTTTCTTAAGTATCCTCATGAAATACCCTATCTCAACTACGAGGAGGAGCTTGCCTGTGAATGATCTTTTCTCCTTTATCCCAACTTTTCCTCTGGCTGCAATCTGGGAAGTGACCCAAAAATGTAACCTCCAGTGTGTGCACTGTTCCAGTTCAGGAGGAAAGGAACCCTCTGGAGAGCTCTCTCCTGCAGACGCACTCCACTTAGTGGATGAACTCGCTGCCTCTTTCCGTATTTACAGGTTGGTTCTATCAGGAGGTGAGCCACTCCTGAGACGCGATATATTCTCAATCATTGAGAAAGCTGCCACAACAGGGCTAAAAGTCAGCCTCTTTACCAATGGTACGCTCCTCACAGATTCTATTTTAACCCGCCTGGACGAATTAGGGCTTGACTACCTTCAGATCGGCATATCGGGGATAACTGATGAAACACATACAACACTCTCACAATCAAAATCCATCAACACTATTTTTGACACCTTTAAAAAGGCGAAGACCTACACCTTCAAGGTAGGACTCTCAGTCCCTGTGCACAAAAAGACATACACTGAAGTACTCAACAAGATTGACATCCTCTTGAACCTGGAGCCTGATGCTTTATGTTTGTCACGATTCGTCCCTACAGGAAGGGGAGCGCTCTTTGCAGATGAGCTTTTACTCTCACAGGAGAAGAGAAAAAATCTGGCTCTTTTTGGCCAGCACTTAAGAGATGAAGGGTATACCATCATTCTCGATGAACCACTCACAGACCCGCACGGATGTCAGGCAGGCATTTCTCTGTGCTGCATTTCTCCTACAGGGGACGTGTACCCCTGTCCCCTCCTGAGGGTATCGTGTGGCAATATCACTTCAGGTCATAGTGCTGAATTATGGAAGGAGTCACAGCTCATCAACACCCTCAAGAACAGAATGGTAAAAGGAGAATGCGGGGAATGCACTATGAAAGAACAGTGCGGAGGGTGCAGAAGTCTCGCATTCTATTTCACAGGAGATTACCTGGCAGCTGATCCTCAGTGCTGGCGCACCTGAATGCCACGATATGAGTGTCTCATTGTGTCCCAACTGTTACACGTGTAACATTTTCTCGTGTAACACTGTCTTTTTCTCATTAAAATTGAATTATAAACCAGTCTTATGATATTAGGATTTCAATAACAAAAACTTATACAATACGCAAAATTCCATCTGAAACCAGAGAGGCTATGACATCGAACACCCTTTTTCTTGCGTGGTCAGGAATCTCTTCTAACATATCAGAGATTGTCATGATATTCTTACACTGAACCAGATCAAAAAGAGAAGGATTCAAAAGTAGAAGTGTTCCATTGCTGGCATTAAAGACTAAAAGACGATCGTTCTGCATCTCATAGAAAACGTCAGGGGAGAGTACAACCCGAGAGGACGGATCAACAGTTGAGGGACCAGGTTCTACTGTTACCTGGTGGGAAACCTTTCCAATGATAGAATCTTCAAAAACAGGGGGATCTATGGTGGGAGACGAATCTCCTTTGCAGATATAGACCTTTCCTTCTTGTGGGTTACCCCTAATTTCTATGATTCTGTGTAAGTAAAAAGCATCAAATGGAGGAGGACAGTAGAGAATAACATCTCCAACGTGGAGGGGCTTCTCTCCCAAGATAATGACGCGGCCGCCCTCCTGGATGAACGGTTCCATACAGTCACCAGTGACGCGTACAGTGACGGTACCCCGTTCTGCAAGAGCTTTCTTGAGCAGTCCGAGGAGGTTGACCTCTTTCTTGTCCATAAAGAAAGGGAGAATTATCACCATAAAAACTATTGCCTTAAAGTTCAGTATTAAGACGTTGTCAAAAAAGTGCGGTGTTCAAAATCTTATATGTCTTAAAATATCATAAAAATGGGATGTAATTGAATAAAAACTAATAAATTGTTACACGTGTAACAAAAGCAAGAGAAACACCCAAAATTGACAATCCCAGTATTAACGAATTGTTGACTTCACAGCAAAGGTTCTTATAAGAGAGACATAAAGAACCTCTGTGATCATCAAGAATGGCTACATACTCTGCAATGGTATCCAGAAGAAGGATATCTGCATAGAAGGGAACACTATAACAGACATTGGTAAAAATTTGAGAGGATCAGACACCATTGATGCATCAAAGTTCTTAGTCATGCCTGGATTGGTGAATACCCATACCCACTTGGCTATGACCCTATTCAGAGGGTACGCAGATGACATGCCGTTACAGGAATGGTTAAGAGACTATATTTGGCCAAAAGAGATGAAATTAACCCCTCAAGACTGTTATTACGGTAATTTACTGGGTATTATTGAGATGATCAAATCAGGAACAACCTGTTTTAGCGATATGTACTTACGTGAGGATCAAGCTGTAAAAGCAGTCAAGGAATCTGGCATGAGAGCAGTACTCTCTTATGGAATAGCTGATATGGGAAACAAAAGAAGGGGAGAGTTCATGTTAAGAGAGAGCTTGAAATTTATTAATGCAGTAAAAGAGCCTAGAATTGATATAGCTTTTGGTCCTCATTCTCCATATACGTGTTCTTCTGATTTTTTACTCAAGATACAGGAACACGCTTTAAAATTGAAGAAGTTGACGCACATTCACTTACACGAGACCAAAGAGGAAATCAAAAAGTTTGAGAAAAAATACGGGAAAACCCCTATTGAAATGCTGGAGTCTGCAGGGGTTTTGAACAGTAATGTGTGTGCAGCCCATGTGGTCCACGTTTCTGGTAAAGAATTAGACATTTTGAGAAAACGGAATGTGAAAGTGCTGCACTGTCCTGCATCCAATTTGAAATTAGCCAATGGGATTGCTCCTGTGGCCGACATGGTAAAAAAAGGTATTTGTGTTTCATTGGGAACAGATGGAGCTGCCTCGAATAATACGCAGGATCTGTTTGCAGAAATGCGATTGATGGCCTTGCTCCAGAAGGTGGAAGATCCTGGGGCCATGAAGGCAGATACAGCAGTGAAGATAGCTACTGAAAATGGGGGAACTGCTTTGAACTGGAAAACTGGTAAAATTGAGAAAGGATTTTTAGCAGATTTGATTTTTATTGATTTGAAAAAAGGGTTTATGGTTCCGAGGCATAATTTAGCGTCTAACGTGGTCTATTCCATGAATTCTTCGGCTGTGAATACGGTGATCATTGATGGGAAA
>JGI2171J19970_10000506_pt1 | contig 20936 bp, 15 predicted proteins | sample DeeMarSWOR324_28_FD_19970 | JGI IMG/M metagenome (IMG submission 19970) | reverse complement strand
GCCCCCGCCGGAGGGACCGCCAGTCTGGACTGCTTTCAAGGTTTTTCCCTTGGGTATGCCGCCACCAATGTCATACACGAGTTCTCTCAGCGTTATACCCATTGGTACCTCCACTAATCCTGTATTGTTAATCTTTCCTACTAACGAGAATATCATAGTACCCTTACTGGTTCCAGTGCCTATGTGGGAGTACCAGTCTGCCCCTTTTGTGATGATCAAGGGGACATTGGCCCAGGTTTTCACGTTGTTAATGTTGGTGGGGTTACCCCACAATCCCTTTTCGGCAGGGTATGGCGGCCTCTGCCTAGGCTCTCCCACAAAGCCTTCTATGGAAGCCATCAAAGCAGTCTCTTCACCACAGACGAAGGCTCCTGCACCTTTTACAATCTCTATGGTAAAAGAAAAGGGAGAACCTAAAATGGATTCACCTAACAATCCCACATTGTGTGCTTGTTCAATTGCAATGGTTAATCGCTCCACAGCCAGTGGGTATTCCTCCCTCACGTAGATGTACCCTTTGTGGGCACCTATGGCGTATGCTCCGATGATCATGCCTTCAATAACGCTGTGAGGGTTGCTCTCTAACAGGCTGCGGTCCATAAACGCACCAGGATCACCCTCATCTGCATTGCAGATAACATACTTTATGGTACCTGGTGCATTTCTGCAAAACTCCCATTTTCTCCCTGTGGGAAATCCAGCACCTCCTCTTCCTCGCAATCCTGACTTTTTTATCTCTGAAATGACGTTCTCTGGTGTCATTTCAGAAAGGACTTTTGTCAATGCTTGATAGCCGCCCACTCTTATGTAGTCGTATATGGATGTGGGATCAATCTCTTTGTTGTTCTTAAAAAGGATGCGCATTTGTTTTTTGTAAAATGGAATATCACTCTCATGGACAACTGCTTTTTCTAAAGCAGGATCTTCATATAGTAAGTGCTCTACCGGGTTGCCATTGATGACAGATTCTGCAATAATTGCTGGGATATCTTCAGGCTTTGGGCGCGGGTAGAATATGTTCTGCGGATACACGATCAGGATGGGTTCTCTCTCGCAAAATCCCAAACACCCGGTAACACGTACATCCACCTCTCTTGAAAGGTTGTGCTTTTCAATCTCCTTTTTGGCGGCCTCAATAAGGTTCCGGGCACCGAACGCAAGACCGCAGGTGGCACTTGATATGATCACCGTTTTCTTGTGGGCGTTTCCTTTCGTGAGGGTTTCACTGAACGTGTGGAATTCTTTGATGCTCTGGAGTTTAGCCATGGTGAATCACCTCCTGCGTTTTGTACTGCTCGATGAGTGCTTTGACCCCTGAAGGTGTTGTGGGATGGTATTCTTTGTCTACTACTACCACAGGACCTAGAGCGCAGCATCCCAAGCAGTTCACCGTTTCCAGTGTGAACATGAAATCCTCTGTTGTCTCCCCGGGCTGAATGCCTAACTCCCCCTCGATGATATCTAAAACTTTATCACTTCCCCGTACGTGGCATGCTGTGCCCATACACACGCGGATTATGTGTTTTCCCCTCGGTGTCAGTGCGAACGACTTGTAAAAGGTTGCCACATGGTATACAGTTCCCAAGAGGACATCTAACTGTTCTGATATGTACTTGAGCGCATCTTCAGGTAAGTAGTTGTATAAAGCATTGATCTCCTGCATGATAGGTATTAACCCTCCCTTTTTTCCTTGGTATTTCCTCAGTATGGTATCAAGATTCTGAATGTCTTTGTCGTCCATTTTCCTTTTTATACTGGGAACTTCAACAACTTGAGGTTGGTATTGTACAGGGCACTGCTCAATACAGTCAGCACAGCCTGTACATTTCTCTAAATCTATGTATCTCGGTTTTTTCTTTACCTTTACTTTGAAGTTGCCCACATATCCGTCGACATTGACCACTTCCGAATAGGTTAGCAGCTCAACATTGGGGTGCCTGGCTACATCCACCATCTTGGGCGTTAAAATGCAGGCAGAACAATCCAAGGTGGGAAAGGTCTTATCTAACTGGGCCATTCTTCCACCAATACTGGGTGTTCTTTCCACGAGGTATGTTTTGTATCCCATGTTTCCGATCTCTAGTGCAGCTTGTATGCCAGCAATGCCTCCACCAATTACCAATGCCTGAGGAGTGACGGGTACCTCCTTTTTTTGTAAAGGTTCCAACAATGCTGCTCTGGCCACAGCACCTGCCACAATTTTCATAGCCTTTTTAGTAGCTTTTTCTTTGTCTGTGTGCACCCAGGAGCACTGTTCTCGTATGTTGGCCATCTCAAAGCAGTACGGATTTAGTCCACAGTCTTCTACGACCGCTCTGAAGGTGGGCTCATGCATTCGAGGAGAACAGGACGCTACCACCACTTTGTCTAACCCTAGCTCTTTAATATCCTTCTTAATCAATTCCTGCCCAGGATCTGAGCACATGTACTTGTAGTACCTGCTCACTTTTACACGCGGCAAAGATTTTGCATATTCTGCTACTTTCTCTACATCAACGGTGGCTCCAATGTTAATACCACACTCACACACGTATACTCCAATTCTCATGCTGTCCACCCCCTCTCAATTATCCCTCCAATCTGGGCAAGCATTTGCTTTGTGTTGAAATGGTTCATCGCAATAGCTCCAGAGGGGCACGCAGAACTGCAGACGCCGCATCCTTTGCACATCACATCATTGACAGTCATCACTTTTTTCTCAGGATCAAACGTTAATGCTGAGTACTCACATAATCCTTCACATACTCTGCACCCTGCACACATATTCTCATCAATGGCAGCAGAAATTGCCTCAACTTCTACCATGCCCTGTGCCAAAGGTGTTGCAGCTCGTACCGCAGCAGCACTTGCTTGAGCCACTGTATCTGGAATATCCTTAGGGCTTTGACAACATCCGGCCAGGAAGATGCCGTCAGTGAATGTATCCACTGGCCTCAATTTGGGGTGTGCTTCCAATAAAAAGCCATCTGCACTCTGGTTGATATTTAATATGCGGACAAGTTCTTTCGTGTCCTCCCGCGGGACAATGCCTGTTGCAAGGATCACTAAATCAGCTTTCATATCAGGGTACCCCTGTGCTCTTACCAGAACATGATTCTCATTTGGTATGACATCAATGGAATCATCTAGTTCCCTTCTCCTGTAGGTGACGCCCTCTCTCTGGACTCTATTGTAAAACTCTTCAAATCCCTTGCCGAAAGCACGCACATCTGTATAAAACACAGTCAGCTCTGCATCAGGTATCTTTTCTTTTACCAAGTGCGCCTGTTTGGCAGTGTACATACAGCATACCCGTGAGCAGTATTCATTTCCCTGTTTATCCCGTGATCCTACACATTGTATAAAAACCACCTTTTTTGGTTCTTTGTCGTCAACGTTAATTTTGCCACCTGTGGGTCCTGATGCGTTAACTAACCGCTCAAATTCCAATCCAGTAATGACATGGTGCCCATCGTAACCGTATTCTGGCTTTTTTTTGGGATCGAACAAATCAAATCCTGTGGCCACCACAATGACGCCCACATCAAGGTCTATGAACTCCTCTTTCATGAAATGGGCTACAGCCTGTAATTCAGAGCATGCCTTAACACATTCCATGCATTCACTGCACCCCCCACAGTTTAGGCACCGCATTGCCTCTTTCACTGCAGTCTCCTCATCATAATTGTATTCAATTTCCTCAAAATCTTTAATTCTTTTTGCAGGATCTCTCTTTGGAAGAGGATTCCTCTTCTGGTGTTCAAAAATCCCCTCTGGTTTTTCAGCAATGTCATGATCCGGCAATCTATCCTCATAAAGGTCCAGCCCTCTCAGATATCGATCTATGGAAACTGCAGCCCTGTTCCCATCTGCTGTAGCCTCAATAATTGATGATGGTCCGCGAACAATATCGCCGCCAGCAAATACTCCAGGAATATTTGTCTCGAGCGTCACTGGATCAGCAGTAATTGTTCCCCATGATGCTGCATCAATTTTTTCAAATCCAGTTAATTCAGGTTTCTGACCGATTGCCAAAATCACCGTATCCACATCAACAACGAATTCAGAACCCTTCACAGGAATGGGTCTTCTTCTCCCGCTCTCATCCGGTTCCCCCAACTCCATTCTGATGCACTCAACCCCTGTTACTTTCCCGTTCTTACCTAAGATCCTCACAGGAGAAACGAGATAACGGATCGTAATACCTTCTTCTTCTGTGTCTTCAATCTCCCAGGTGTGGGCTGGCATTTCCTGCCGTGATCTCCTGTAAAGTATGGTCACATCAGCTCCCAGCCGTAAAGCAGATCGTGCAGAATCAACAGCCACGTTCCCACCACCGATAACTGCCACTTTTTTACCGAAGTTATCCAGGCTTCTTTTCTTTTTAACATCCTTCAAAAAAGACATACCATAGAACACGCCATCCAGATTAATGCCGTCAACCTTCAATGCTGTAGAACCCTGGGCACCGACTGCTACAAAAATAGCTTTATACTCTTTCTGCAGATCAGCAAATGATACATCTTTACCAACAGTGGTATTACCCTTTACATCTAATCCCTGTGCTAAAATCCAATCTATATCGTATTGGGCCACATCTGTAGGAATTCTGAATTCTGGTATACAGCTGGTTAAAAGCCCTCCCGGTTCAGAACCGCTGTCAAATACTGTAACTGGGTATCCCATTCTTAAAAGGCGTAACCCACATGTTAATCCCGCGGGCCCTGCGCCAATGACTGCGATTCTATCTTCTTTGTTACAGACTGCACACGGCGGTGCCTCCTCGCCGTGCTCTCTTACATAGTCTGCAATGAATCGTTTTAATGATCTCACATTCACTGGTTCATCCACCTCACTGCGATTACACTCTGCCTCACAGGGGTGGTGGCACCCTCTTCCGCAGATAGAGGGGAACGGTAATACGTCACGAACCAGTTCTAAAGCTTCTTTGTATTTCCTTTGAGAAATCAAAGCTATATACCCGTGAGCTGCAATGCCTGCAGGACAGGCAGCAGTACACGGTGATTTCGCTCTCTTGTCTATAGTGTATTTTAAGGGAACAGCCTGTGGGAATGGTACGTAAATAGCTTTTCGTGTGCTCAACCCTAAATCAAACTCGTTTGGAAATTCTACAGGGCATACAGTGGCACATTCGCCGCAACCTGTGCATACATCAATGACGTATCGCGGCTTCTTTTTTACAGTAACCGTGAAGTTACCTATGTACCCATCAACGTTGACCACTTCAGAATAGGTCAATAACTCAACATTGGGATGCCGAGCCACATCCACCATTTTGGGCGTTAAAATGCAGGCAGAACAATCCAAGGTGGGAAAGGTCTTGTCCAACTGGGCCATTCTTCCACCAATCGAAGGACTGCGATCCACCAAATATACTTTAAACCCTTTATCTGCAATCTCTAATGCAGTCTGAATACCTGCAATACCTCCACCGATCACCAGTGCCTGCGGAGTGACGGGTACCTCCTTTTTTTGTAAAGGTTCTAACAATGCTGCTCTGGCCACAGCACCTGCTATCAATGCCATAGCCTTTTTAGTAGCTTTTTCTTTGTCTGTGTGCACCCAGGAGCACTGTTCTCGTATGTTGGCCATCTCAAAACAGTAAGGATTCAATCCACAGTCTTCTACAACAGCTCTAAAGGTGGGCTCGTGCATTCGAGGAGAACAGGACGCTACCACCACTCTGTCTAACCCTCGTTCTTTAATATCCTTTTTTATCAGTTCCTGCCCGGGATCTGAGCACATGTACTTGTAGTACCTGCCAACAGCCACATCTGGCAAAGATGTTGCATACTCTGCCACTTTTTCTGCATTAACAGTGGCTCCAATGTTAATACCACACTCACACACATATACTCCAATCTTCATGATCACACCCTCATCTTTCTCCTTTCATATTCTTTATTTGTGCATACGAGAATACTGGGCCATCTTTACATACATACACGTTGCCGATGTTGCATCTCCCACATTTTCCTATGCCGCACTTCATCCTCATTTCCAACGTGGTAAATATCTGGTTTTCTGCAAATCCCAATTTCAACAAGTTCTGAATCACAAAATGAATCATGATAGGAGGACCACAGGTGATGGCAATTGCATTATCAGGGGAGGGGGCCACTTCCAACAGGTTATCTGGTACGAATCCCACAAACTGTGTCCACCCCTCTTCTTCTACGTCAATGGATAGATGGACATCAGCATCATCCCTTTTCTCTAAATCGAATAGCTCTTGTTTGAAACTCAAATCATTAGAGGTGCGGGCACCATAAATAATGTCTAACTTCCCGTAATCTCCTCTGTTGGCAAGGACATACCGAATGAGAGATCGGAGGGGCGGCTGCCCAATTCCTCCTCCAACGGTTATGATATTCTTCCCTTTCCAGCCATTGACATCGAACCCATTCCCGTAAGGTCCTCTCACGCCAAGGACATCTCCTACCTCACATTCGTGAAGTATGGATGTGACCTTACCCAGCTTCATCACGCTCACTTCTAGGTACACTTTCTCAGTGGGGGAAGAAGAGATAGCAAACATACATTCTCCCTCTCCTAAGACGCTCACCATGACGCACTGGCCTGGGACATAGTTGAGTGTGTTCCGTACAGTTTCATCTTGGAAGGATAACCGAAAGGTCTTAATAGCTCTCTCGCCAATGACCTCATCTCGGATATCATCAATGGAGGCAAGCCACGGTACATAAGGGTTCATGGTCAAGGGTACGGTCATATTCATACTCATGGGTTCACCTCGCTGGTTTTGTTGATCACATCAATGATATCAATATTGACCGGACACACCTCAATGCACCTCCCACATCCAACACAGGCAATGACATCACAGTTCTTGGGAAAGTAGTTGTACTTGTGGTACACTCTATTTCTCACTCTGTTCATCCGTTCTGGTCGTGGATTGTACCCTGATGCATGTCGTGTGTATTCAGGATACATACATGAGTCCCACACGCGTATGCGGGCACCCCCTGTAAATGTGGTCTCGTCCTGCATATCAAAACAATGGCACGTGGGGCATACGTACGTGCATGCAGCACATCCTAAACACTTCAAAGCTATACCTCTCCAGAAGGAGCTCTCAAATATTTTTTCTAACCTATCCACTATTTCGTCTGTATTCATGACCCGTTGAATTGCACTTTTTGCCTTGTTTTCCAGTTCTCTTTTCTTTTTTTCGTCTTCTTCTGAGGCAGGTGTAACCAAGTCACCCATGCTCTCAATAAAAGCTTTCCCTTTGTCAGTTTCCACTTCAACCAAGTAGTTCTCGCCAATGTCTGTAAGTTGTATATCAGTGTACTCTCCAGAGAAAGGTCCACCCTCCACTGAGGTACAAAAGCAGTTTACTCCAGGAGTCAAACAGTTCAATCCAATAAGAATCGTATTCTCTCTTTTTTTTACGTACGGATCTTTATACTCATCTGCAAAAACATGGTCTAATATCACCAGACTCTGGGCATCACAGGGCCTCACCCCAAGTATTATTATTTCACCCACAGTCTCTGGAGCATTAATTGTGACAGACTTCCCGTGTGAAAAGGTAAACAATGTCTCAGTTTGCTGGAGAAGAACAGCTTTAACAGGTAGTACTGTATTAAGAAAATCTAGTGTTACCTCAGAGGGGTTGGTAATCTGTTTGAATACGATTAACCCCTCATTATCAGTGGGTGCCACCACTTCATAGTCTTTTAAAGCATTCTCCACCAGTTCATGTACTTTACTCTTTGGAAGAATCATATTCATACTGTCACCTACAAAACAAACTCTTCTGGATCTTCTGGATTAAAGATCGCTAATAATGGTTTTTCTTCTGTACCTGCTTCGTAATCAAACATCTCTTTTATGTCTTTTTCTAGCTTCTTGTTCAGCTCCATCAATGGAATATCCATGGGACATGCACGCTCGCACGCGCCGCACCCGATACATCTCCCCGCCAAATGGAATGCTCTCATAATATTCCATGCAGTATTCTCTGAAATGTTGACTGACCGCCGCACCCATTGAGGAGAAAGGTGGTCCACCATACACTCCTTACAGTAGCACAAAGGACATGCATTTCTGCATGCATAACAGCGGATGCACCGCTCAAATTTTTCCTGCCAATATTCCCATTTTTCCTCCAATGATTTTTCCTCCAATTGGTGTATTCTTTTGTAATCCTCTTTTTTACTCTCAACTTCTTCACCAATGAATACATCGTATATAACAGGATTCGGATTTTCACATACAACGCAGGTATCACACAGAAGTTCTTCTTTCGAAAATTTACAGGATTTCCCATCAACAGTAATGACAAAGTTCTCACCCTCTTCTATTACTTCGCCATTTTGTGTGTTCTGGAATTTTTCTGTAACCTTTTTCAGGTCCACTACACCTGTGCACGGCACGCCAATAAGGACAACATCTTCCCGGTCTATACCTTTTTCCTGGATAATCTGCTGTACAGCCCGTGAATCACATCCCTTCACCACAATGCCAATCTTTCGTGTATCCTCTTTTTCATTTCTTTTGAGAGGGAGCTTTTCTTCCAGCAAAAGATACACTGCCAGATTATTACTGCACAATGGGGAAAAAACGAACTTATCTACATCTTCTGGAGTAAAAGCGAATGATGGAGATACTCTCAACCCGTAAGAACCTTTCTCGTACCCTATAACGTATTTTACAACGTCTCTCTGTACAATATCTTTTACTGCTTTGCGTAGATCATTTATATTCACCATACATTCTCCCTCCTGAACCAGCGCATTGGTCCCACCTTTTTCACATGTTCTGTAACTTCTTTGATAACATCTGCAAATTTCTGTCCTTCAGCAGCAGATACCCACGCCATTTGTACTCGTTCCGGTTCTATACCTATGTATTCCAGCAGGTTCTTTAAAACTGCCATTCTCCTTCTGGCAAAGTAGTTCCCCTGTGCATAATGACAGTCCCCTGGGTGGCATCCTGCCACCAGAACGCCATCAGCACCTTGCTGTAGTGCATTGATGACAAACATCGGGTTCACTCTCCCTGAGCACATGACGCGGATGACCTTCACATTTGAGGGGTATTTTATCCGTGAGGTTCCTGCTAAGTCTGCTCCAGCGTACGAGCACCAGTTGCACAGAAAAGCCACAATATTCGGCTCAAATCCATTTGGGTTAGTATTGACGTCACTCATTTTCATCATCCTGAAGCTGTTCATACCAGTAACGTGGTTATACTCATAACTTGTTTGTCTTTAAAAATGTTATGTAAAACAGCACAGAAAGACAGTAAAAAAACACGTATCACAACCTTCACAGATCATAATATTCTTCTCTTAAGTTGACACATTTTCTGATTTTATAAAATATTAATATCTTAAAATATCATTAAATTCTACATATTGAGATAAACACAGTATATTTGTTACACGTGTAACAAGAGCATACCAGTAGGGATAACTCTGTGCTCCCTTTACTGTATGACCAATCTGGTCTACTTTCTTCTAGTTCAATAATTTCATACGGACACATGTCTATGCATAATCCACAACTTCTGCAGTACTTCCCATCTAAAATAAGTGGCATGAGAGTCCTCAACAGAAAAAGAGTGCAATTCCTGGTTTGTTCGAATGTTGAACGTATCTACTCAAGAATCATTCTGCGGCGTTTTGCAGGATCATCAAATACAATCTCTTTCACATCAAAATGTTCTGGATCAAACGCTCCACCAACCCATTCCAACATATCTTCATACTCCTCATGATCGGGATCTTTAATGATTTCCAGAAACTCTTCATACCCCCAGACCCCTCCACAGTCCTCAGGAGGGCATGCTCTCTTTCCTTTAATGCACACTGGATAATCAATTTTCTCCCGAGGAATTATCTTTTCTAGCCGTATTTCGTGTTCCCAACTATCGCCAAAGTCGTACACGTAATGTGCAGATGGATTTTCCATAGAAAAATAGTCAGCTATTTTCTGTTTCTCTTCTGGAAGAATTTCACTACCAGAATCTTCGTAAGGAGTTCCGATATTAACTGGTGAATCAGTTCTAGGATTGACCATTTCAAATTCATGCAGATGATAGTCATACCACCCCATAGCATCTTGAAGAGCTACATGTAAATCCCAGAATGTATAGGTTTCAGGGGCCTGAATTTTCCGCCAAATTGGTGGGTTAATACCCAGGAGGGTAATCTTGAACTGGTACACATTGTTGAATTTCTTTTTCATGGTATAACCTCTTTTTGATTATGGATAGCTGCCTTATAATCTTTTGTATTTGAACGTGCATTGGGGTTATAAAATTGTCGGGTGATCGTCTCATTTGTTACACGTGTAACAATTTTTTGCCTTTTATCACATTCATCTTGAAAGAATGATAACAAAGAAGATTAGTTTCCCTCATCCCCCGAAGACTTAGATACCCCGAAGGAGCAGAAGAGGCTACTGGTCGAAGAGATGAAAAGGAAGTATTCAGTACGTGGTACTCATGTCGAGTATTCCCTTCTTTCTCGCAAGAAAATCTGCAAACCTGTACGCCACGTATGAAATGACAAAAAATACTACTGAGATTGCAAGGAGTATTACCGCCACTTCTGATGTGGTAAACCCACCCATGATAGTATCAACCTCTCCTCCTAATACACTCCTCCTCACCAAGGAAAACCAGTACGTTGACGGTAACCACAGAGAGAATTTACTCGCCCACCCGGGAAGAACGCTCAAAGGAAATATAACTCCAGAAAAAAGATAGAAAATTCCTGCAAATGCCTGTCCCACCGACTCCCCATGTCGTGCAGTTAACATGTTGATGCCGCACAGTAGTAATCCAGCCGAAACGATGAAAATCCATCCAAAAATAAAGGTTACTACCAAAAGCAAGGGGGCAATCCGGTAGGGTACTCCCAAAAATATGCCAATTACTATCAAGACTGCCAGCGGCAAAATGCTCAGCAAAAATCTCATCGCACTCCTCCCCATCAAATAGACAAAATATGACATGGGAGATATGTACACGTACTTTAACGTCTGGTAGTGCTCACGATCATCGTGAATGATCCATCCCACGCTAAACAATGTTTGGGAAACAAGCATGTAGAACGCATTCCCGATATACAAGTAATATAAAGCATCACTACCCAAAAACCCACCTGTAACCACGTAATACATAGCCAGCAACAAAAGCGACCCCCCTACCGGTTTTAACGTGTTGTACAACACGAATACTAAAGGAGATGTCCAGTTGGCCTCTATCTGGTATTCCAGCCACATAGAATATTTCACTGACATTACTGCCACCTCATGGTTAACGTTCCCTTTGCCCTTCCAAGCCGTTCCATACGATTTAATGCAGCTCTCGCACAAAAAATCAGAAAAACGCCCATGGCGACAAGGATTGTTAACTCCACTTCAGGAAGGAGTAACCCCCACTCAGCCATGCTCGGAAAGGTTAACTGTCTCATGGCATCCAATCCAAGGGTGAAGGGTATCATAGAAGCAAATGCAGACACTGAACCTAATGCTTTCACTGGAAATGAATAACCAGACAAGAAATACACTGGTTCCTCTAACAAAATGTTAATGTGCCACGCTTCGCGGCCCCACATCAAAAAGAGAGAAGCAAAAAGCATGCCCATGCCGTACAAAGCAACCAAGGTAACCAAAAAGATCGCTATGAGCAGTAACACATTTGTAACAACGAAATCCACCTGAAAAATAAATACGCCAATCAAAATGATGCTCAACCCACGAACAGTCGTTGAAAACATACCTCCTAAAGCCATTCCCGCCAATATTGACATCTTTGACATGGGGGCTGCCAGATACAATTGAAGGTTGGCAGTTTCCTTCTCCCAGTACAACTGTGAGGCCATTCCCCACAACACATTTAACCAGTAAGTAGTCATTACCCCACCTAAAACCACAAACCCCTCAAACTCTTTGGGTGCATCCAAACTCCGGTACACATACACGTACGCAGCCATACCCAAAATCGGCAAAAATGTCTGCCAGAACACCCAGGAAGGCTCTCTTAATGCCCCTATTATCCGCGGGTATGCACGTCCTTTTACTGCCCTCAAGTTCAGCATGATATTCATTCTAAACCCCTTCCCGTTAATTTCAGAAACACATCCTCTAACGTGGGCTCCTCCTTGTATAAATAGTGAATCCTCCCTCCTCGTTCGTTAATTCCTGCCAGTACGTCACCCACTGCAGCCTCGTCTGCAACTATAACTCGTAACCCAAGATTTCCGCCCATCTCTTTAGATTTAACCCCGATAACACCTTTAACAGCGTTAAGCCACTCTACTTTGATCTGCGGGTAGACCTCAATCTTTAAAGAAATCTCTTTTTTGACCATATCCTTGAGGGCTACAGGTGTATCCAGCGCGACGATTTCTCCTTCGTCTATGATGGCAATCCTATCACATAACTCATCTGCTTCCATCATGTAGTGAGTAGTCAAAAGTACGGTCCGACTTGGATCATTTTCAATCCATTCTTTAATGAATTTCCTTATCAACCGTGCAGTCTCCACATCTAGCCCTAATGTGGGCTCATCTAAAAACACCACACTAGGATTGGTCATAAACGCGCGAATAATATTCACTCGCTGTCTTTCACCCGTAGAGAGAGTTCGTACCTTACGCTTTGCCATGTGTGCAATACCCAGCCGATCCATCAATTCGTTGATCCTTTTATGTGCCTCTTTTCCAGGCATTCCATAAAATTGCGAAAACATCCACAAGTTTTCTTCCACCGTTAAAAGCCCGTATCCTGAGTACTCGCCACCTGAAACCATGTTAATGATGGGCCTGATCTTTTTCTCATCCTTGGTAACATCATACCCGTGTACGTACGCGTTACCAGATGTGGGAAGAAGCAATGTCGTTAAAATCTTGATTAACGTAGTCTTTCCAGCACCATTGGGACCCAAGAGTCCGAAAAGTTCTCCCTTCTTCACACTAATGGTTACCTCTTTAAGGGCTTCAACTGCCCTTCCTTTACTCTTGAATAGTCTTCCCAGATCCTTACAAGTAATAGCGTCCACGCCCCTTCATGGGTACACCATTTTTAAGTATTTCTATAACTGGGGCCACCCCTTTGACTAGTATATGTCTCATCTCTGTTACACGTGTAACAATTTGTATTTAAAATATCTTCTAAATCTTTCTAATATTCAAAGAAAAGCAAAATATAACGCCTTCGTTAATGAAAACTCTTGAGCTCTCATCATACAGAACAGCCTCTATGTACTCCCTCTATTGAGAAAAAAATCAAAGAACTGGAACCATTGCTCTCAAACCAGAATACTTAAGGTCATATTCGATATCTATCCTTTCAGTACCCCGTGTAATGTCTTACTCAAATCTTCAATAGTATATGGTTTGGTCACCACACCTTTGAATCCGTGTTCTCTGTATTCAGCCATGATTGGATCAGTAGAGTACCCGCTGGCAACAATTGCTTTCACGTGAGGATCAATTTCTATCAATTTTGAAACTGCTTCTTTACCACCCATGCCACCTGGAATGGTTAAATCCATGATAACCACGTCAAAGGGTTCTTTATCTAACGCTCTTTGGTATAAATCAATTGCTTCTTTGCCGTCTCTGGCAGTCACAACAGTATACCCTAAATACTGGAGTGTCTCACCTGCTGCATCTCGAACAAAAACTTCGTCATCCATTAGTAATACTTTTCCCTCTCCTTTGATTACTTCTCCTACTTCCACTTTTTTCTCTCTCTTTTTTTGGGAAGCAGGCAAATACATGTAAAAGGTCGTTCCCACACCCACTTCGGATTCTGCAGTAATGTACCCATCGTGCTGCTTGACAATGGAGTAACACGTAGATAATCCCAGACCGCTCCCCTTTTGCTTGGTAGTAAAGTATGGATCAAATATCTTCTCGAGATATTTCTCTGGAATACCCACACCCTGGTCTGTAATAGATATCTTTACATAATTGCCCCTATCTAAGGGTAATACATCCTCTTCTACATTAACATTTTCCGCCTTCGCCTTGATTATCCCCCCCTCAGGCATGGCCTGGTCTGCATTGATGATCAAGTTGTTAACCACCTGGGAAATCTGTCCTTCATCAATATCCACATGCCACAGCTCCTCTGGTAGGTAAAAGTGGCATCTCACGTTAGAACCTCTCAAAGCGAAGCTGGCAGTGTCTCTGATCAGCTCTGCAATACTGGTGGTCGTCTTAATGGGCGCTCCTCCTCTGGAAAAGGTTAATAACTGTTGGGTCAATTCTTTTGCCTGTAATGATGCTTTTTCAATCTTGCTCAGTTTTTCTGCCACCTTAGTGTCTTCAGCATACATCTTGGCTAGGGTGGTATTACTTAAAACTGCAGTCAATATATTGTTGAAATCGTGGGCAATTCCTCCTGCCAGCGTGCCTAACGATTCTAATTTCTGCGCCCGGAGTAATTCTTGTTCTGTCTTTCGCTTTTCAGTAATATCACGGAACACTAAAATCACGCCAATGATTTTGCTGTCTCTGTCCCGGATGGGTGCACCACTATCTGCGATAATCCGTTCTGTACCATCTCTTGCTATCAACATCGTATTGTTACCCAAACCCACCACAGCTCCTTCTCTCAAAACCTTATCCACCGGGTTCTCACAAAGACTGCGAGTCCGCTCGCTGATGATGTGAAAGACTGAATGTAATGGTAACCCTACTGCTTCTTCCTGGGTATAACCTGTTAATCGTTCAGCCACTTTATTGATTAAAACAACAGTACCTTCTGTATCGGTGGTTATGACCCCATCTCCGATTGAACGCAACGTAACTGAGAGCCGTTCTTTTTCTGCTGCCAGCGATTCTTCAGCCAATTTCCGATCAGCAATTTCCTGCTGGAGCTGTTCATTGGTTCGCGTTAATGCATTGGTACGCTTTTTTACCAGATCCTCTAAATGGTGGCGGTATCGTTCCAGTTCTTCTTCTGTTCGCTTGCGCCCCGTGATATCCTCTAATACACCATCAAAATACAGTATTGTGCCATCTGTATCATAGGTTGCTTTACCTGTGTCACTAACAATGATGGAAGTTCCATCCTTTCTCTTCAAAGTTATTTCCTCATTCTTTAGAAAGCCCTGACCTAGAATCTTCTCCCTGATTTTTTCTCTATCTTCTGAATTACAGTAGATGTCTGCCACCTTTAAATTCAAAATTTCCTCTTTTTTGTCATAGCCCAACATTTTGACAAATGCTTGGTTCACATCAGTGAATTGCCCTCCGCCACCAGGTACTCCTCTGTATACACCAACATTTATGTTCTCAACTAAGCTCTTGTACTTCTCTTCTGATTGTCGCAACATCTCCTCTGCTTGTGTGCGCTCAGTAATGTCTCTGACGATCCCCTGAGCTCCAACCACCTTCCCCTCCTTGAGTATGGGAGAAATATTGATCTCAACTAAGGCTGCGGTTCCATCTTTTCTTATCATCTCCACCTGTAACCCCTTGATGGCTTCACCCTCCACTACACGAGCGAGAGCTTGAAATCCCTTAATTAACGCTGATTCTGGTGCAAAGTTCTGGAAGAGATCCCCCTGAAGTTCATCAGGTTTGTAGCCTGTTATTCTCTCTATTGCAGGAGAAGCATAGGTAATATGCCCTTCTAGATCCATTTCATATATGCCATCGAAGCTTCTCTCAGCGATGCCTCTGAACTTCTCCTCGCTCTCCCGCAGTGCCTCTTCTGCTTTCTTGCTCTCAGTGATGTCTCTGGTTACTCCCACTATCCCAAGAGGATGGCCTTCTTCATCAGTAACTAAAGCACTCGTATTGAAGATCCAAACCTCTCTGCCATCTTCATCTGTATATTTGAATTCTTTATGGAAATAACCTTTTTCGAGTACCTCCTGGATCATGCTTTCTACTCTTTTTGAATCAGGAAAGAGGGGTCGAATGTCTCTCCCCGCCATTATTTCTGCAGGGATTCCAGCCATCTCTTCTGCCGTTTTATTTGCATAAATAATAGTTCCTGCCATGTCTGTGATGATGATACTGTTGTGAGAACTCTCTATCGCAGCAGACAACAACTGCATGTTCTTTTCTGCTTTTTTGCGTTTGGTAATGTCTCTGAACATGCCTTCGACTCCTACTGACTTACCCGTCTGATCGTACACAAAGCGGGAGTTTGTTTCTCCAACAAGTGGTGTCCCATCTTTTCGCTTTAAAGTTACTTCATAGTTTGTCACGCTGCCATGCTTTGTGAGCTCTCTGAGGAGAATTTCTCTATCTTCCGGGTGATAGTAGAAATCTTTGGCAAAATTTTTCCCAATCACTTCTTCGACACTCTCATACCCGAAGAGTTCGGCCCCGGAAGGACTCACCAGGATTATATTTCCCTCAAGGTCTGCACGGTAATAAATATCAATAGTATTTTCGAAAATGCTTTTGTACTTTTCCTCACTTTTCTTGAGGGCCTCTTCCATTTTCTTGCGCTCAGCGTATTCATCTGCCAGCTCTAACGCTGTTGAAATGTGTTGGGCCAGGCTTTTCACAGATGGAATGAAATGATCTGCCAGTTCAGTGGAAGTCATAGAAAATGCACCTATGATCTCTCCGTGTCGCTTCAAAGGAGTCAAAATAGAGGATTTCTCCGTGTATCCTAGTACTTTTGATATCAGGTGCGCTACTGGTTTCGGAAACAGTTCACTTATTATATCCACAAACCTGATCTGGACAGTTTTTCCTTCTTCTACCACTTGGCTGTAGAAGCTTGATTTTTCCAGGTCGATGGTGAACCCTTTGAGCTGGAGTCCCGTGATCTTTTCTGCTGTCTTCAACTTTTGGAGAGGTAGTGACACTTCAGCGACTTTGAGCTTTGATTTATCATCTGTCAAGAGTACGATGCTCATGGTGTACTGGCCCGACCGAGCAGATTCCTCTTTTACAACCCTGCAGATTTCAGCCTCATCCAGTAACCCATGTATCTTTGTAGAGACTCTCTCTGTGAAGTGGATGATCTCTATCAGATCACGGAGCGGTTTGTCCATCTGTTCCTGTTCTTTCATTGGTTCACCCTCTCTTTTTTACTATGGTTGGCCTCATGTGAGTTCGATCTCTCCGGACTACCACATACTGCAGTCGTAAAGCATACGAGTAGATCATTTATAAAGTCTTGTTCCAAGAAAGCTCACCAGCCGTACAGTATCTGCTGGTATGGAATCTGAAAAGTTTTCAACCTGCATAATGAAAAAACCGATAATACCAAGATACATACGCTTTACCACCAAGAAATGTGGCCATCTCCTTTGAAGAAAGGGTTCACTGCAGAATAAATGGTACCCGTGAGATCTGATACATAGGGCATGAAGCTGATACTCTCTTATTTGTGAAATTCTAGTGGACATTTAGTGGGTAAGCGTATTCTCGATCGAAAATGAGTGGGTAAAGAATGTTGATGGTTCACAGGGTTTTCCAATTTGAGCATTCATCATGTTACACGTGTAACATTCCGAATTGTCTTTTTTACTCTAAAATTGCTGATAATAATATAATTTATGAGATCATAATTCACAGAACCCGAAATTGACAACTCCCAAACACCCAGATAATATTGGTCATTGTAACCAATAAAGTCATAAATTCTTGAAATCTCCAGTAGATACTCACTTTTTGTAAAAGTTTAAAGGTTGTAGAGATTAAGATCTTCGAAATCTCTTTTTCAGTAGAAGATAGGAAAAAATAAGCAGTAAGACTACCACAACTACTCCATACATGTATGGAATAAACAGTTCACCCGCAGGCTCAAAAGATGGCTCTGGAGAAAGGTTGAGAGCATCTACAAACTGAGGAGTCAAATCTGTAAATTCTTCGCCATCATACATTTTCAAGATCCCTGTGGTGTCACCAAGTAGCCAATATTCCCCATTCCATTCAAGATGAACGTTGCTGGTGAACTCTACTGGTAGATCTGTGAAAGTTGTGCCATCATACGTGGTAAGTGTTCCATTTCCGCCAATTAGCCAGTACTCACCATTCCATGCAAGTGAAGAGATTCGGCTGTCACTGAAAACAATATCAAATGTGTTACCATCAAATCTTATCAAATCTGAATTTGATACAACTAAAGGATAGTCTCCATTCCACACAGCATTCGTGATAGTACCAATAATTTCTGGCTTTTCTACTTCTGTAAAGGTTTCTCCGTCGTAATTCATCACTTTTTCCACTCTCTCTGGAGTTGTCCCGGATAGTAACCAGGAGTCTCCCACCCAGGTTATTGAACGCACAGCAGAAAGAGGGGATACGAAACTCACATCAGTGATATCAACCCCATCATACTTGAGTAGGTATCCATACCCAACGTACCCACTTCCTATTAACCAGTACTCACCATTCCAATCAAGTGCAGTGACTCTCAACGATAAGGGTTCACCGGAAAGAGGCACCTCAAACAAGTGCTGCCCATCGTATTTTGTCAATCCCCCATATTCGTGGAAGCTGTGAGTTATCAACCAGTACTCACCATTCCACACAAGGTTATCAACTATCCTGTCTCCAATGTCAAGTTGGTAAGACATATCAGTAAAGGTGCCATTGTATCTCACCAGTAAAGGGCGCGGCGCAAACCCATCTTCAAATACTTCGAACGTATTCCCGCCTATGAACCACGCTCTACCATCCCATCCAATGACGTGTATACTCACTTGCGGCAGCTGCTGGTCAATTTGGGGAGAGGGTGTAAACGGTGGTTCTGAACCATCTCCACCCAAGAAAACTGAGGTCATCACGAAAAAAATGAAAAGATATTGTAACTTGTAGTGCATAGCTACACATCTCCAGACTGATTTTTATACTTTACCATTTTGAAACCACGGTGGTGAAAACTCACCTATATCGTGAATACAGTCTGTTGTAGACGAACGCCACATCCTCTGTTCAACTTCAGGGACCTCTGAAAAACCCACGTAGTCTCTCGAGCCAACTTGGTTTCTTTTCCAATGGGAGGTAGTCCTCGACCATATACTGGGTTCTGAAAATGCAGTCAGTTACCCCTGTGTTTGAATACCTACACCACAGCCATCCATCGTCCCACACTTCAGGGGCTTCTGAATACTTTTCTAAACAGACTCCATTTCTTCTTGAATTTACCTTTCCGCAATCCCCACCGCAGTTTTCTGCCGGTCTGCAGCCGCCAAAGTTGACCAGTCCACCATACCAGGCTTTCAGATCGTCAACCCACACCCACGGTTCGTAGTGTATGTCGCAGGTTTCAGAATCGTTCGGTCTCTTTAATGAGCAGTGCCCTTGCTTTAAATCAGAGCAGCGATACCAAAAGTACCAAACTCCACCAAAGCTTTGATAGAGGTAAACCCAGCCCCACGGAGGGCCTTTCATATAGTCTGTTTTTTCTTTGAGTTGACCAGACATCGCTTTCAATCCTACGGGCAGCTCAGGTCTAAAGGTAGGATGTCCCACTTCGCACTCTTCGAAGCAGCATTCTACTATTTCGATCCCTTTTTTACGTTCCTCTTCAATGAATTCTATGTGAAGTTTCTGACATTCTCCACAAATCTTCATTTTATCTCGCCTCCTTTCAGTTCTTGTAGAAAATAGGTACTGATTGCTTATAAGTGTTTCTATGTCTTTATATAAAAGAATTGTCCTTATTGGTGGTTATCTCACTTTTGTTACACGTGTAACATCTCTTAGAATCTTTCTTCATCTTTCAGAATCTCTATTTCTCAACTGCTCTGGCAAATGGAATGTACTTGATTTTGGCAGTTTTTCTTGTATAGTTAACGTTATAAAGAGGTAAGAAGCTCGATATGATCCTGCTTCTCATGAGTAGAATCTAAGGAATCTCTATGCAATGTGAAAAGGCCTAAGAACTACTGAAAAGAGTCCATTAGTGACACTATTTGACAACATTTGACACCTTCTTTTTCACTTTTTATTTATTTGGGTTTACCCTCTATAGGTATAGAGAGCTAGGAAACCCTTTGATGGCGATTGATATATAGATTGCCACTAAGGCTGATGATCGCCAAATTGGTGCAACATTTGTAATATATGGAAATTGAGGCGAAATTCGCCACAAAAAAATGAAAGGAGGTAAGTTATGACATCCTTGAGAATGGAAGGACCATACAATTTGGATACCTGGACAATAGATGCAAAAGTCACCTATACATCTCCTGGCAATTACGTTTTGGGTAGGCAGGACGAGAGAGGAGTATTCCTCATAGGGTTTATTGGACGTTCTGATTCAAATTTAAGAACTACCCTCAAGTCATGGATTGGTCAAACAAAAAGACCGCTCTTCAAATTCTGTTATGCTCACTCAGCAAAAGCAGCTTTCGAAAAGGAATGTGAGAACTACCACGACTTTAATCCGCCGGATAATGATGATCATCCTCACCGTCCAGAGGGTAGTAACTGGACATGTCCCCGGTGCGATATCTTTGGAATTGGAGGTGAAAAATGAGTTCTGCTACCAATTTTGAGAATGTGCATGAGATTCTGGGAATAAAAGTTGAACCTGGAACTGAGAAACAGTTCTTGAGAGAGCTCAAGAAAGCCCCAGAAGTGGAAGCTGCCTACATCTGCCTGGATGAATATGACATTATTGCACTCTTGGATATTGAAGATCCAGGGGAATTGAACCACTTTATCGATGCCAAGGTCAGAAAACCGAAGTGTGTGGTAGATGCCAGAATCACACTTGTAAAATGAGAGAGTAACTGCTCCAATGCACTAGAAAAGGGGTCATACATTTCACATTTGTGTATAAACCCTCAAGGGAAATGCAAATATTTTCTACTCTCTTTGCGTGTACTGCAATTCCAAGCAGCCATATTCCCCTCATGATTGCGGGGAGCAGTCTCATCTACATTTTTCAGGGTTAGTGATCTGTAATACCAAAGCCACACACACCCGATTTGGGAGTAACGCCGTTCGCACAGTATCCGATACCAGGGGT
>JGI2171J19970_10000500_pt1 | contig 20976 bp, 18 predicted proteins | sample DeeMarSWOR324_28_FD_19970 | JGI IMG/M metagenome (IMG submission 19970) | reverse complement strand
TTTTACCTCTTGCTGGTCCCTTAATTGCTGGTGCTGATGGTGGTTGAAGATTAAATAGATTAGAGTAAATATCACGATTTCTTTCTCTGTTATCAGTCCAAAAAATATGGAATTTATCTGGGAAATCTGCAAATCGATATTCCTCCACTACCGAATTATTTTCAGTATTTATTTGCACTGGAACATTCCAATTCAGACCATAATCAGTTGATTTAGTTAAATAAATGTTACCAGATTCAATAAAAGAAGAAAATAAATGTGTTTCATTTGCATAAAGCATTGGATAATTTGGATCTGCACTAAGAGATATCATATATCTGGTTACTTGGTTTATATCCCAAGAATTACCCTCATTAGATGATTTATAAAGAACTATTCCTCTAGAATCTGAATCAGTTACAATGTAGATGTGATTTTCTTCAACAAATATTTGTGGATGGGTAAGATTTTCAGGGCTAGCTAGGATTTGATATATAAAATCTCTTGTATTATCTCTTGAACCAAAACTTATTTTAAAAAAAAGTAAGTCTTGATTTGAGCCATTATTTATTTCACAAGCACCATAGATATATCTAGAATCGTATTTTTTTGATATTGAGAGATTATTTAAATTTTGGATTCCTGGAGCCCAACCTAATGCAAGAACTGTTTGGTGAGGATCTAGTTGTAATATTAGTAAAAACATAAGAGAGTTCGTACAAGGATAAGTGGATTGATTAGTGGTGCCTATAAAAACAATAATTCCTGGAGGAGAAGAGTCTCTATAGGTTACAACCTTAGGAGTTTTAAAACCCCAAAAAGCGTATGTATTGTTTTGATCATTTTTATCTGGTAAACCTGAAAATTCAAAGGTATTTATTTTGATATTATTTATGCTTGAAATGTTATCTATTTCAAAGTATCCAAGAACTGATGAATTTTTTAGAGGCGATTTACATACACCATAAGCTTTTTTAACAATTGGTTCTAAACTAAAACTAGGAGAGTTTATCTCAATATCAAAATTATCTTCGTGATTAGCTACTATTCTAATAGCATCTGACCAGCTTTCACCATAATCCACAGAATTTCGGATATAAATATGATTTTTACTTCCATCTTCGTATTCATATGCTACTAGTTCATTATTTTTTTCCATAACGCTAGAAGGATAGGATTCATTTCCTACAGCATTTGATACAACTATATTATTAGATTTAATGAAAAAATTATTTACAAATGTATGTAATTTATTATCTTTAAAAGAAATAACAGGATTTATTACAGATGAAGATGTTGTTTTAATCCAAGTTAATTTACCTTTTAAGTAGGAATCTATTTTTTGACTTGCATCATTGTAATTAAATACATTATTTGATGTCCCATATGAACCAATTGAACTTAAAATCAATAATACCACTAACGTAAAAACAAAAAAAAATCGGTTTCTAAATGTATTATTTCTCATATTCTTACCCCCCTCAAATCAAAATTAAATGAAATTTAGGATATATATAACTTGTGTCCAAATAGATGAGTTTATAGTTAAAGGATTATAAAATATATAATACGAAATTCAACAATTCTCAACAAAAGGATTTCTCCTTTTTAACTTTTTTAGCACTTTTCTTAGACAGTTATAATATAAAAGGTTATTTAGTGATCATTTAAACCATACTCACAGTCTAAGTATTTATCGTAGTATTGGAAATACAGTTAGGAAGTATTCAAGCAATCGTAGGGGAAATTGATAGTGTATACTTCTATCTCTTGGTGTAGTAAGTTCCACATCAATGTTACATGTATCATTTGAATCTTCACTGTTAACAAGGATAACTTCACCTGTAAATACTGTTTCTTCTTCATTTGGAGCAATTAATTCTACTGTAATATTAACTGTCTCGTAAGCAAATAAATTAGTTCCATTATTAGGACTAAATGACCAAATGCCCCAATCTGGACATTCAATAATCTCCCAATCAAGTAATGAACCATGGTCACCAATATTTCCTACTTGAAAACTCCCTGTAACTTTTGAACCAGGTTTTACATCAACCCAGTTTAGGTTGCCGGAGCATACTAAATCAGGCTCTTCTGGCGGACTATGCATATCTAAGAAAAAAAGCCCAACACCTGATGTACCAGTAGAAAAACCTGTATAATACGAACCAAATGTGGCCCAACGATAACCACCGCCAGAAGTATCGGCTACACTCTTTAACCATTCTGCTGCACCTTCAGCATAGTCATAATAAAAACCTTCACTTGTTAGATTACACATCTTAAGAAAAAAATCACCTATCCCTGCTGCCCCATGACAGATTGTAATATCATTATTCGGAGATCCTTGATAATGAGGCCATTTGTATCCACCACCACTTGGTATTGCAAGACTAATAAGCCAGTTACTACCCATTTCCGCATAAGTAAGATAAATATTGTCCGATGTAATTTGATAAAGTTTCATAAATAGCAAGCATGTGCCAGCCGGTCCATGACACCAACCTGTAGCATAACTTGGTGTGTCACCTTCTTTTGGCCACCATTTGCAACCGCCAGATTCAAAAACCGCTATATCAATAAGCCACTGGCCAGCACCTTTTGCATATTCAAGATATTGCGAGTCATTTGTGTACTCAAATAATTCAGCAAGAAAATAACCTATTCCCGCAGCACCATGTGAAAAACCTGTATAAATATAAGGACAATTATTTGAAACCTCCCATTTATAACCACTACCTACAGGTTTTGCTTGATTTATTAACCAATTTCCTGCGTATCGGGCATAATCTAAATAATCTGGATTATTTGTTAGATAATATATCCTTAATAGGAAAAGACCGATACCTGCTGCTCCGTATATAATTTCAGTACAATAATCAGAAGCGTACTGAGAGCTTGGCCATTTGCATTCATCTTGATTTTCAAATACTGCGACACTCAACAACCAATTAGCAGCACCTGTGGCATACTCTAGATAAATTGTGTCTGGGAGTGTCTCATAGAGATTAATAAAAGCATCACCAGTACCAGCGGCACCTACATACAATCCAGTATAATACAAAGACAATCCTTCTCTCTCAGGCCATTTATAACCACCATCCTCATATAATGCTTTTTCAATCAACCATTGTGCACCGCCAACTCCATATTGAAGATATTCTTCCTCAGCTGTCGTCTTATATAGTTCTGAAAATAATGTAACAATGCCCGGTGAACCATAATAAAGATCAGTATAGTAATAGCTACTGCCAACTGAATCAGGCCATTTATAACCATCCCCTACTACAATAGCTTCATTTATTAGCCAGTCTGCCGCGCCCTCAGTATAATTCAAAAAGCTATTTGCTATTCCACTATAAACCTCAATAGTATCACTAGAATTAGTATTATTCACCGCCTTATTAATTGATGTATAATATCCATCTCCATTAACATCAACCATGATATTAGTCTTAGAACCTCCAACATAAAGATTATTACTTTTAAGAATAGATGCTTTGGATTTCAGATCATTATCAACTGCAATAGATGGAGTAATACTGATTCCAATAAATAGATATATAATTCCAATTACCAATATTTTGTAAAACAAAGAAGGATTTATATCCATATTTTTTGTCCTCCCTCAATAATTTTACATATAATAAATGGTATTTAAATATTACAATAATAGATATAGATAACAAAACGGAAATAATATTTTAAAAAAGTACAATTCCTTTATTCAACGTAATTATTATATATCAAACTCGTGGTTTACCATTCGAGTATGGAACGATTTATAAAATCAAAAACAATGATATTTCCCAGAGAAATCATAGTAGGACATAACACAACCTCTCAAGTAGCTGAATTATGTGATAGAATTGGAAGAGGAAAATCTGTTCTAATAGTAGATGATAAAAAAACAAAAAAATTATCTGGAGACGAAATCTCCAAAATTCTTAAAAAAGCAAATTATGAGGTAAAGGAAAAAATTGTATCGACTCCAACAGTTGGAGAGGTTAATAAACTAATTCAATACGCTCATAAACAAAAAGTAAATCTTTTATTAGGTGTTGGAGGAGGAACTGTAATTGATGTTACAAAATTATCAGCCTTTGAACTTAACAAACCTTTCATAAGCGTACCAACCTCTGCAGCACATGACGGCATTGCTTCTCCACGTGCATCCTTAAAACATAGTAAAGGTTCGGTTTCAAGAACCGCAGTATCACCTTTAGCGATACTTGCGGATACAAAAATAATAAATAAGGCACCATATAGGATGCTTGCATCTGGTTGTGCTGATGTTATATCAAATATCTCTGCTGTCATGGACTGGGAATTGGCTTATAGATTAAAAGGTGAAGAATATAGCAGTCATGCTGCTGTACTTGCAAAAACAGCTGCTCAACTTCTAATTGAAAATGCAGAAGATATAAGAGTAAATACTGAGGAATCCTCCTGGTATGCAGTAAAAGCTATGATAGTATCAGGTGTGGCTATGAGTGTAGCAGGAAGTACGCGGCCTGCATCAGGTTCTGAACATATGTTTTCTCATATGCTTGATCATTTAGGACCAGGAATAATGCTAAAAGGAAAGAAATACAAGAGACCAATGCATGGTGAACAATGCGGAGTTGGAGCAATAATGATGGTTTATTTACATGGTGGAGATTGGGAAAAGATAAGAGGTGCATTAAAAAAAATTGGTGCGCCCACTACTTCAACAGAGTTAGGGGTTTCTAAGAGAAAAATTATTGAAGCGCTAGTAAGAGCACAAGAAATAAGACCAGAGCGATATTCTATACTTGGGGAAACTGGCTTAACTAAAGATGCAGCAAAAAGATTAGCAAAAATTACAGGGGTAATTTAAAATGCCATTAGTAACACTTATTGGAGAAAAATTAGCTAAAAATGAAGCTGAATTTATTTATATCGGACCAAATAACGAATGTAGAAATTGTAAGTTAAAAACCGTGTGTTTTAATTTAAAAATTGGAAGAAAATACAAAATTACAAATATTAGAGATAAACGTCATAACTGCAACATACATGAGGGAACAGTGGCAGTTGTAGAAGTCCAAGAAATGCCTATTATTACTGCAATTGAAAAAAAGTATTCTGAAGGGTCCAAAACAAAAATTAACAGTAGTGACTGCCGAAGTATAGGATGCAAATATTATGAATTATGCGGTATCCCTATAAATAAAGATAAAAATTTTATAATAAAAAAAGTTTTTGAAGATATAGACTGCCCACTTGGGTATGACCTTCAAAAAGCAGAAATATCAGAAGAGTAACCTAGTGACATTTAACATTGTATATAAGACCATCCTTATCTCCAATTATTCTGTTCCAATAAATTATATTAATATTTGAATTGTTATTCACGTTATCAGTAATCTGTGCAACACCAATACAAATAATTGAAGTTCCTGAATTCCCGCAATTCCATGTTTCACCAATTATTTTTATCTCCTCCATAGTTTTTTTAGAAGTATCATAACCATCATAAATAATATATGTTGTTTTATGACCGTTTTTAAGGTCTCTTTTACCAGTAATTCTTGTATCGGTATCAATAAATATACCTTTTTTTGAAGCACTATCTATTGTATCCTCTGTTTTTTTTAAAAGATCATCTTCACTCATCATAAATAATAATTTAAAGGAAGTAACAGTAACATAGGCAGGATAATTTAAATCATTATTTTTATATGTAAAACTGGCCCAATTTTCTAAACCAAAAAGCTGTGATCCCTGATTTCTCTCATCAATATCCTCAAACCAGGAATCACCAAGAGCATTATCCTCAATTATTGCCTTAGTTAGTATATTTGTACTAAAAAAAACAGTCAGGATAATTACTATTATAATAATAACTGCAATAATTATGTATATTCTATTCTCTCTTCCACCACCTTTAAATACCACACAACTAAATATTTTCCTTTATACTTTAAGTTAACGAAAAACTAAAAATAAAAATTAGTAAAAAGGGGCTAACTTGTAAAAATCGATTTATAAATTAATCCTTTTCAAAAGATTTTATTATATCTGCAATTTTTTCCCTTTTATCTTTTTCATTAGGTAACGCAATGGAGGCTCTCCATCTTTTAGTATTATCTGGTAAATAATAACCGCGTGAAATTGCTATGAACTCATTTTCACCAACCGGTGTTTTAACCTTTCTTTTTGAGATCTCAATAAAACTGTTTTTACCAAATTTGACTTCTTTAGATTTCAGAGTCTCAAATTCAACCATTTAATATCACCTTCAATTGTTATTATATATTATATTATGTTATTACTAATTAATATATTTATTTATAAAAAGACATGTTTTACATGTTATTTTATAAAAAAAAGTTTGAAAAGGATTATTTTTTTAATCCCGCCTCTTTTTTAAGTAAGTCCATCTTATCAACTTTTTCCCATGTAAAATCTGGATCGTCCCTACCAAAATGCCCATAAGATGCAGTTTTTGTATATATTGGCCTACGTAAATTAAGATGATCAATAATTTTACTTGGTTTAAGAGGAAACAGTTCTCTTATAAGCTTTTCTATATTATCGATTGGAATTTTATTTGTTCCAAAACAATCAATATTTATTGAAACTGGTTCTGCCACACCAATTGCATATGCTATTTGGATCTCACATTTAGATGCTATACCTGAGGCAACAATATTTTTAGCAATATACCTAGCTATATATGCAGCGCTACGATCTACTTTCGAAGGATCTTTTCCAGAAAAAGCACCACCACCATGTCTACCGATTCCTCCATAAGTATCAACTATTATTTTTCTACCAGTAAGACCTGCATCAGCATAAGGTCCACCTCTTACAAATGCTCCAGTAGGATTTACATGAAATATTGTGTTTTTATCAATCCACTTATCACAAACTGGTCTTATTACCTTTTCAATCACATCATTTTTTATTTTATCATAAGATATGCCACCATCATGTTGTGTTGAGAGAACAATTGTATCTGCCCTTATAGGTTTTCCATTAGTATCATACTCAATTGAAACCTGTGATTTACCATCTGGTCTTAGATATGGAATCTCTTTTTTCTTTCTTACTTCTGAAAGTTTTTTTGTAAGTTTATGAGCAAGAGAAATCGGCAGTGGCATAAGTTCTTTTGTTTCATTACTTGCATAACCATACATCATTCCCTGATCGCCAGCACCTTGTTCTTTATGAAGACCATCACCCTCTGTAACACCAATAGAAATATCAGGACTCTGCTCTGTAATTTGAACCCAAACAGAGCATGTCTCCCACTCTATACCATATTCTGCTTTTGTATAACCAATCTCCTTAATAGTATCTCGAACAATCCTAGGAATATCAAGATATCCTTTAGTTGTCATTTCTCCAAAAACCATGACTCCTCCATTCTTTGTTGCTGTTTCGATTGCAACTCTAGAGAATTTATCTTGTTTTAACGCTTCATCAAGAATAGCATCAGAGATTAAGTCACACATTTTATCAGGATGGCCTTCAGTTACTGATTCTGAACTAATTAGTATTCTTTTAGCCATTTTCTCACCTACAAATAATAATTTAGCCTCCAGATTAGTGAAATGTATGAAACTAAAACCTGGTTATTAAACTTTTTAAAATAGAAAATAAAAAAAGAATATAAGATAATGAGAATAGTTACTCATTTATTTTTCTTGATACCCAGGTCTTATCATCAAGAGCATCATATATAGCTTCATCAGATATATCTTCAATTGTTTGCTTATCAGACAATACGCTTCTTATTCTTTTGTTTTCATCTTTAGCATATTTTAATATTACATCCTTTCTAATAACCCAATAATGAGTTCGCCATTCTCTGCCGTCATAAAGTGTTGTTTCTTCTCTTTCTGTAGTAAGCATTCCTTCCTCTTCTAAAATGTAAAACAATTGTCTATCTTCTGGATCTAAAACATTATCTATTACCCTATCTTGAAAGCCAAATATATCCATTACAAAACCAGCATCTCTACGCGCTTCCTCAATATTTATACCAACTCTATTTGCTATAGCTTTAGATAAATCATCAAGTGTTATAATGTTCATAATCTATACACCCTCTTCTTGCATCTCTGTTTAAAATTTTACTGAAGTATTATTGTGTTGCTTCTCATATATATAATTTGTGGTTATTTCTCCCATTAGATACGTGAATTATTGCTTAAAATTGCTGAAAATGACGCAAATTTTAAATATTATGATATGGTAAGTGTTAATAGATGAAACAAGAAAACGAATTAAAAAAGTTATCTGGTGAATGGCTTTTATTATTCAATGATGAAATAGTTGATCATAGTGCTAACGTTGAGGATATACTAAAAAAGGCTGAAGAAAAATTCCCAGCAGATAAATTTCCAGATGATCAAATAAAGATTTCAAAGGTATTAAATGGTACACTTAGAGATTTTTGATTTTTAGGAATATTAATTATTTTTAATTAATTGAATTTTGTAGTTAAAAAATGAAATTATTGATTTATATAGATAAAATATCAAAAGTATTATCTTTATATATTCATTTACATTGCTTCTTATGCCAGAATCAAAGTTTGTATTCAAATACTTACGATATCCCATAATTCCAGTTAAATTCTATTATAAGGATAAAGAAACTCCGTTTATTGATGCCTTACTTGATTCTGGTGGTGATTTTATTGTAATTCCTTTGCCAATAGCACATTATTTAGGATTAAAATTAAAAAAAGCTGGTGATGTTGATACTGCAGGTGGAACAACATCTCTATTCAAAGCAAATTTAAGTATGCTTATGGGTAATAAAACAAAAAATGCAGTATACAATAATATTCAGATACATGTTTCTGGTAGAAATGACATACCTGTTTTACTTGGAAGACACCCAATATTTGAGGATTATGAGATTACATTTAAAAAACAAAGAAATCAACTTATTTTAAAAACCCTTAATAACAATCCATAAATTATAAATATATAGATTAGTATAGGGGGTAGACTGCTTCACTGTTAATGTTAGTTAGAGTGAGATATATAAAAATAATAAATTAAAGCTTGAGTCCCGGCCTGTTTTGGGCCTGTAGCTCAGCTAGGTAGAGCATCTGGCTTTTAACCAGGTGGCCAAGGGTTCGAATCCCTTCAGGCCCGCCTTCACTCTGAACGCACTAGGAGGAAGGAAAATATAATGGCAAAAACAATTGAAAAAAAACAACTTGATATTCTACAACATAAACTAGTTCCCCTACATGTAGTTCTTTCTGAAAAAGAAAAAAATAAATTCTTAGAAGAATTTAATATAACACCAGATCAGTTGCCAAAAATACTTAATACTGATCCAGTCGCGATCTATATAGGAGCAGAGCCGGGACAAATTGTTAAAATTGTTAGAAAAAGTCATACTGCAAAAGAAGCAGTAGCTTACAGACTTGTAGTAGAGAGTAACGAATAGTAGGTGTAAAAATGAGAGAACTTATTGATTCTTTTTATAGAGAGCGCAGCATTGTTAATCACCAGATTGCATCATATAACGATTTTCTTGAGCGTAGGTTACAAAGTATTGTTGATAGTACAATAATTGGACAAGAAGAAGAAATGGAAAGAGGCTATATATATCCAGAAATTGAAAGTTATAAGATAAAATTTGGTAAAATATCTGTTGGAAAACCAGAGGTAAAAGAGGCAGATGGTACCGTAAGAAGATTGACTCCAATGGAAGCGCGTTTGAGAGATTTAACCTATGAGGCACCAATAACTCTGGAATTTATTCCTGTAAAAGATGATGTTGAATATGACCCTGAGGAAGTAAGAATCGGTGAACTACCAATAATGATAAAATCAAAGGCTTGCAATCTTTCAAGACATAATATGGAAGAAAAAAAGGGTCATGAGCTTTTAGAAGATGAACTCAAAAAGGAGCTTCAACAAATGCAAGAAGATCCTTTAGATACAGGGGGATATTTCATTAGTAATGGCACAGAAAGAGTTCTTATTACAGTTGAAGATCTTGCACCAAATAGAGTTCTTGTTGAAAGATCAAGTAGATATGGTAGGGATATTGAAGTTGCTAAAGTTTTTTCTCAGAGAGAAGGATACCGTGCTTTGACTGTCGTTGAAAAGAAAAATGATGGTATGCTTATGGTATCTCTACCTACAACATATGGTCAGATACCATTAATGATACTTTTAAGAGCACTCGGTATGGAAGATGATGAAGAAATTGTAGATGTCATAAGTGTAGATCCAAAGATGGAACCCTACGTTCTTGCAAATATTGAAGAATGTGCTAATGAGTATGGAATAACAACAAAAGAGGAAGCAATTGCCTATCTTGGAAAAAAATTTGCTGGAGGTCAAGCAAAGGAGTACAGAGTTAAAAGAGTAGAGACATTAATGGATAAGAATCTATTGCCACACCTTGGAAATGAATCTGCTGATCGGCTTACAAAAGCTATTTTTATGGCACGTATGGGAATGGCTGTTTTAGAGCTTGCTCTTGGTAAAAGAGAAGAGGACGATAAGGATCATTATGCAAATAAACGTTTGAAGCTTGCAGGAGACCTTATGGAGGACCTATTCCGAGTTGCTTTTACAGCACTATGTAAGGATCTTAAATATCAAATTGAAAGGATACATGCAAAAGGTAAGGAAATAAAGATTAGCTCATCCCTTAGATCAGATGTTCTAAGTCAGCGTATCCATCATGCCCTCGCAACAGGAAATTGGGTTGGTGGCAGGGCAGGAATATCTCAACTTCTTGATAGAACAAGTAATCTGGCAGTTCTTAGTCATTTGAGAAGAGTAACATCTCCTTTAACCAGGTCCCAACCACATTTTGAGGCTCGCGATTTACATTCTACTCAATGGGGCAGGCTTTGTCCCAATGAAACTCCTGAAGGACCCAACTGTGGCCTTGTAAAAAATCTTGCTTTAACTGTCGAAATATCTGAAGGATTTCCAGAGAAAGAAGTTGAAAATATATTAAAGGACCTTGGAATAAGAGAAATTACAAAAAAATCAACCGGTGCAAGAGTTTATCTAAACGGGGATCTTATTGGGATGCATCCAAATGGTAAAGAACTAGCTCAAAAACTAAGAGAGAGAAGAAGGAAAGGACTTCTAAATAATGAGGTTAATGTTGCTTACTATGAAGAAGCAAATGATTTAATTGTGAATTGTGACTGTGGAAGACTTAGAAGACCACTTGTAATTGTTGAAAATAGTAAACTTTTATTGACAAAGAAATATATAAGTGATCTTTTAACTGCTAGAAAGAGATGGGTGGATCTAATAAATGAAGGTATTGTGGAGTATATAGATGCTGAGGAAGAAGAAAATACACTAATTGCCCTGAAAGAAGAAGATATCACATCAGATCATACCCATATGGAAATGGATCCAATATGCATACTTGGAATAGGAGCATCTCTTGTTCCTTATCCAGAACATAATTCTTCTCCAAGGATTACAATGGGCGCAGGTATGGGTAAACAATCCCTAGGTTTTGGGGCATCAAATTATAGAATACGACCCGATACTAGAGGGCATCTATTGCATTATCCTCAGGCACAAGTTGTTCAAACTCATCCTGTCAAATATATAAAATTTACAGAAAGACCAGCCGGTCAGAATCTCATTGTTGCAGTAGCCTCATATAAAGGATACAATATGGAAGATGCGTTGGTGATGAACAAGGCAAGTATAGAAAGAGGCATGGGTCGTAGTAGTTTTTTCAGAACATACAGCAGTGAAGAAAAAAGATATCCTGGTGGACAAGAGGATCACTTTGAAGTTCCTGATCCGGACTGTAGAGGTGTAAGAAGCGAGGAGGCATATGTAAATCTTGGCGAGGATGGACTTATATCACCAGAGTGTGATGTTAAAAGCGCTGACGTTTTAATAGGAAAAACCTCTCCACCTAGATTTCTAGAGGAACCAACAGATTTTCTAACACCACAGAAAAGAAGAGAAACATCTGTTACCGTTCAACATGGTGAAGGAGGAACTGTTGATAAGGTGATGCTTTCTGAATCGGTAAATGGCTCAAGAATGGTAAAGATTACAGTTCGTGAAGAACGAATACCTGAATATGGGGATAAGTTTGCCTCAAAGCATGGACAGAAAGGGGTCATTGGTCTATTGGTATCTCAGGAGGACATGCTATTTAACGAGGATGGAATATCTCCTGATTTAATAATTAATCCTCATGCAATCCCAAGCAGAATGACAGTTGGTCACGTCCTTGAAATGATAGGTGGAAAGGTTGGTGCTTTAAAGGGTAGAATTGTTGATGGAACAGCCTTTGGTGGGGAATCTGAGGAGGTTTTAAGAAAGGCCCTTTTAGATAATGGATTCAAACACAATGGTAAAGAATTATTATACAATGGAGAAACAGGTAAACCTCTTGAAGTTGATATTTTTGTTGGATGTATCTATTATCAAAAACTTCATCATATGGTAGCAGGTAAAATCCATGCTCGTTCAAGAGGACCTGTACAGATATTAACAAGACAACCAACCGAGGGTAGAGCTAGAGAAGGAGGTCTTAGATTCGGAGAAATGGAGAGAGACTGTTTGATAGGTCATGGGGCATCAATGGTTATAAAGGACAGGCTTCTTGATGAATCAGACCTTACTGTGAAATATATCTGCAATACATGTGGACACGTAGCAATACATGACAGACATGGAGCTCTTCGTTGTCCTGTTTGTGGAGATAAAGCAGATATTTACCCAATTGAAATGAGCTATGCATTCAAACTTTTAATTGATGAATTAAAATCCCTGGTAATTGCACCAAGGATAAAATTAGAATCATTAGTATAAAATTAAAATTGAAGGTTAAAAATATGGAAAGAACAAGAAGTATAACAAAGAAAATAGGCGCGATTTCTTTTTCTCTTCTTTCACCAAACGAAATAAGAAAGATGAGTGCTACAAAAGTAATAACTGCAGATACATATGATGATGATGGTTTTCCAATTGCTATGGGGCTTATGGATCCCAGACTCGGTGTTGTTGAACCTGGACTTCGCTGTAAAACATGTGGACTTAGAGTAGGTAAAGACAAATGTCCTGGACATTTTGGACATATTGACCTAGCAATGCCAGTTATTCATGTTGGGCTTGTAAAATCTATCCGTGACTGTCTTCGTGCAACATGTAGAGGTTGTGGACGAATTCTACTTACTGAAAAACAGAGAGAGGAGTATAAACAAGAACTTAAAAAATATAAAGGGGAAGGCCGAGACCCTACTTTTGTATTAAAACAAATCATTAAAGAAGCTGTAAAATCAGAAAAATGTCCTTATTGTAGTAGAGAAGTTGGAAAAATAGAACTTGATAAACCAACATCTATAAGAGAAAATGGGAAAAAATTAACACCATCTGAGGTAAGAGAATGGCTAGAAAAAATACCCGATGAGGAGCTTCCACTTTTAGATATAGATGTTAAATCTGCAAGACCTGAATGGATGATTTTAACAGTATTACCAGTTCCACCGGTTACAGTAAGGCCTTCTGTTACACTTGAGTCAGGTGAAAGATCGGAAGATGACCTTACCCATAAGCTTGTTGATGTAATTCGAATTAATCAAAGATTACAAGAAAATAGGGATGCTGGTGCACCACAGCTTATTGTTGAAGATCTCTGGGAGTTATTACAATATCATATAACAACATATTTAGATAATCAAACATCTGGAATTCCCCCCGCCCGTCATCGCTCTGGAAGGCCACTAAAAACACTTGCACAACGTCTAAAGGGGAAAGAAGGACGTTTTAGAAGTAATCTTTCAGGAAAACGTGTTAACTTTTCTGCACGTACTGTAATTTCTCCTGATCCGAATTTAAGTATAAATGAGATTGGCGTTCCTATACAAATAGCAAGAGAGCTAACTATACCCATAAAAGTAACAACGCATAATATTGAATGGTGCAAAAATCTAATTAGGCAAAAGGTTACAATATCTGATGATTCATCAGATAGGTACGTTCCAGGTGTTAATTATGTGATTCGTGAAACAGAGGGAATGAAGCAGCGGATAAAAATTACTGAGAAAAATGCAGAAGATGTAGCAGAAAAATTGGAAATTGGAGGAGTAATAGAAAGGCAACTTATGAATGGAGATCTTTCTTTATTCAATCGACAACCCTCTCTTCATCGTATGTCTATGATGGCGCACCGTGTTAAGGTTGTACCATATAAAACATTTAGATTTAATTTGAGTGTTTGTCCTCCCTATAATGCAGATTTTGATGGAGATGAAATGAATTTACATCTTTTGCAAGGTGAAGAGGCACAAGCTGAGGCAGAAATATTGATGAAGGTTCAAGAAAATATTTTATCACCAAGATTTGGAGGAGCAATTATTGGTGGAATACATGATCATATATCAGGTTGCTTTCTTCTTACACATCAAAATAAAAAGATACCTTATGATGATGCATCTCATATCTTATCCTCTGTTGAATATGAAGGTAAAAAACCAAATATAATAGAGGAAAATGGAAAAAAATATATTAGCGGAAAGGACATATTTAGCACTTTACTTCCAGATGATCTCAATTTAGAATACAGAGCAAAAACTTGTTTGAACTGTGATGTTTGCACAGCACCAGAATGCCCATATGATGCACATATAGTTATCAAAAATGGAATCTTAAAACAGGGAACAATTGATGAAAACAGCATAGGTGCATTTAAGGGAAAAATTCTAGATAGAATAATCCGAGACCATGGAATGAATGCAGGCAGAGAATTTATTGATAATGTTACAAGAATGGGTATTAACTCAATTTCTTTATTTGGCTTTACAACAAGTATAGATGATGAGGATATTCCTGAAGAGGCAAAAAGACAGATACAAGAAGGTTTAGAAAAGGCTATGAATAAGATAAGAGGTCTTGTTAAAGCCTATGAGAATAATGAACTAGAATCTCTGCCAGGAAGAAGCCTCGAAGAAACTTTAGAAATGGAAATAATGAGGGTTACCGGTAGAGCAAGGGATATGGCAGGTGAAATTGCAGGTAAACATCTTGGACTTAACAATAGTGCAGTTATAATGGCAAAATCTGGTGCCCGTGGATCAATGCTTAACCTTTCTCAGATGTCAGGCTGTGTAGGTCAACAAGCTGTTCGTGGAGAGAGAATCCACAGGGGTTATCAATATAGAACCCTACCACATTTTAAAAAGGGAGACCTTGGTGCAAGGGCAAAGGGATTTGTTGCTTCTTGTTATAAAACAGGACTAACTCCAACCGAATACTTCTTTCATTCAATGGGTGGACGAGAAGGTTTGGTTGATACTGCAGTACGTACCTCAAGGTCAGGTTACATGCAGAGACGACTTATAAATGCTTTAGAAGATGTTAAGGTTGAAAATGACGGAACAGTTAGACATTCGGGTGGCCAGATAATACAATTTATATATGGGGAGGATGGAATAGATCCTGCTAGAAGTATCAATGGAAAAGCTGTAGATGTAGATAGAATAATAACTGATATGAAAGAGGAGTTATAATGGCTAAAAAACAAACAAAAAAACAAGCTAAAACTAAAACAAATAAAGCTACATCAAAGGCTTCTAAAAAAGAAAATACAACAAGAGAAGAAAAAAAGACAAAAAAACAAACAAAAGTTACACAAAAAAAATATCCACAAAAAAAGAGTTTACCTAAAGAGAAAAAAACAAAAAAAGAAAAAAAGGGAATTGCCAAAAAAGAACCTTCAAAAAAGTCAGAACAAAAAAAGATAAAAAAAGAAATTATAAAACCAGAATACACAAAACCAATTGATGAACCTCCTGAACATAAAAAAATTAGATCAGAGATTAATAAGATCCTAGAGGGCAGATTTTTTCCTCTAGCAATAATTGATGATATTATTTCTATGGTTTCAACAGAAAAGAAACTTCAAACAAAATTAAAAGAAATAATTTCCAAAGCCCTTGCAGAATATGATAAAAATGCAGTTGATCCCTCTGAAGCCTGCGGAATTGTTGGAGCACAAAGTATTGGTGAACCTGGTACTCAAATGACAATGAGAACATTTCACTATGCTGGTGTTGCAGAGATAAATGTAACTTTAGGATTGCCCAGATTAATTGAAATTGTAGATGCAAGATCAATTCCCTCCACACCTATGATGAATATATATCTGCGGGATGAATACAGACTTAATTCCGATCTTGCAAAAGAAGTAGCCAATCAGATAGAAATCACACGTTTAAACAGCATTGCAGATATTGAAACTGACCTAACAAACTTGGTAATTTATGTTAGACCAAATATGAAAACATTAAAAAATAAAAATATATCTATAAAGGAACTAGGAGAAATTATTAAAAAAATTAGAGCAGTAGATGTAAAGGTTGATAAAGAAAAAATTAAGATATCTCTAGATGAACCTAGTTACAAAAAACTTTTAGATGTAAATGAAACTCTAAAGGATCTTAAAGTAAAAGGAATTGATGGTATAAAGCGTATAATTATTAGAAATGAGCCAAAGGAAGGATACGTTATATATAGTGAGGGTAGTAATCTTGAAAAGGTTTTGCAAGTGGATGGTGTTGATCCCTATAGAACTACAACAAATGATATTCAAGCTGTGGGAAGAGTTCTTGGGATAGAAGCTGCCAGAAACATGATTATACAAGAAGCATATAACACTCTGTCAGAACAAGGTCTAAATGTTGATTTAAGACATATTATGCTTGTTTCAGATGTAATGACAGCTGATGGTACTATAAGAGCAATTGGTAGGCATGGTGTAAGTAAAGAAAAAGAATCAGTTCTTTCTAGAGCAGCATTTGAAATTACTGTTACTCACTTGTTACAAGCAGCTAGACGTGGAGAAACAGATAAACTAGGAGGAGTTGCAGAAAATATTATTGTAGGACAACCTGTTAACCTTGGAACTGGTGCAGTTGAACTTGTGATGAAAAGAGGTAAAAAGAAGGAATAATAAAATGGTAGATATTGATAAAGTCTTAAAAAATACAGTAAAAAAAGGAAAAGTAAAGATTGGTACAAAAGAAACGAAATCATCTATTAATGATGGATCTGCAAAACTTGTTGTTATGGCAAAGAATTTTCCATATTTTGTAGATATTGATAAACTCGCAAAAAAGAAAAAAATACCTGTATATAACTTCAATTCTAATGCAATAGATCTAGGCTATACTTGTGGAAAGGCCTTTGCTGTATCTGTTTTTACAGTTATAGATGACGGCGGATCAAATATACTGAACCATATTAAGAAAAGGTAGTTACTCATGGCTGACATAATGCTCTCAAATGAAGAAATGCAGTATATAAATATGGCAAGTAATGTTACAAAAACACATATCCTTGATTGTTTGAGTATTGATGATAGAATTATTTTTATTGTTAAAAAAGGACAACTTGGAGCAGCAATTGGCATTAAGGCAAAAAATTTAGAAAAACTACGCTCCCTTTTTAAGAAGACAATAAAATTTGTAGAATTTGATGAAGATAAAGAAAGATTTATAATTAATCTTTTCAAACCTTACAAAATAAATAATGTTACGCTTGAGGGAGACAATGATTCAACGGTTGTAAAAGTGGAAGTAGATGTTAGTGATAAATCCAAAATTATTGGAAAGGGTGGAAGAAATATCGAAGTTATTCGAAGCATAGCCCGTAGACATCACTCCATAAAAGATGTTCAAATTAAATAGTATTACTTAGGTTTAATCATAATAGTTTTTATATAGCGCCCATATTCCTGATTGGGGAGTCCTTCTGAGAATAAAAGAACATCCAGTCATTGATTTCAAAGAAAAGAAAAAAATATCTTTTTATTTTAATGATAAAAAAATCAATGGATTTGAAGGTGATACCATTGCATCTGCATTACATGTAAATGGTGTAACCACACTTTCACACAGTTTAAGATATCAAAGGCCAAGAGGCTTTTTCTGTGGAATAGGAAAATGTTCCTCTTGTTTTATGACTGTTGATGAAGTTCCAAACGTTAGAACATGCATTACACCATTAAAAGAAAATATGAAGGTTCTTGAACAAGATAGAGTCGGGGAGATTCCAGATAAAAAATTTTATGGAAGAAATAAAAAAAATATTGACTCTGATATAGTAATAGTTGGAAGTGGGCCTGCTGGCTTGATGGCTGCTATTTCTGCTGCAGAGCAAGGAGTGCCAAGGATTTTATTATTAGATGAAAATCATTTATTTGGTGGGCAGCTTGTTAAACAATCCCACAAATTTTTTGGTTCAGAAGAAGAAAAAGCTGGAACAAGAGGTATAGAAATAGCTTTTGAGCTTATTAAAGAAGTAAATTCTTTTAAAAATATTAAATCCTTCCTTGAAACCACAGTAATAGGATGTTATAATGGAAAGAAAAATCATAAACTAGTTGCTGTAAAAAGAAAAAGGGAGGGCGATCAACTTATTGAAATCAATTGTAAAAGTGTAATTTTTGCATGTGGCGCTATGGAAAATATGCTTGCTTTTCCTGGTAATGATTTACCTGGTGTTTATGGTGCAGGTGGCGTGCAGACACTTATGAATGTATATGGTGTAAAACCTGGAAAACAGGTGCTAATGGTAGGAGCAGGAAATGTTGGTTTAATTGTATCCTATCAACTTTTACAGTCAGGTGTCAACGTTAATAGAGTAATTGAAATTATGCCAAAAATAGGAGGTTACAATGTTCATGCTGCAAAGCTTCGTAGATGTGGCGTTCCAATATTTACCTCACATACGATTAAAGAGGCATATGGAAAAGATAAGGTTGAAGGTGCTATTTTAGAAGAGATTGACGATCGGTTCCAACCAATACCTGGAACTGAAGAAAATATACCTTGTGATACAATTTGTATAGCGGTTGGACTTACACCTTCGATAAGATTGCTTGAACAAATCGGTGCAAAGACAGAATTTATTGCTGAAGCAGGAGGACATGTTTCGATTCATGATTTGTCAATGCAGACAAGTGTAAAAGGAATATATGTTGCAGGTGATTCATCAGGAATTGAGGAGGCTTCAACAGCTATGTTAGAAGGCCAACTTGCAGGGATTTCAGCAGCCGCTTTTTTGGGATATGATAAAAAAGCTGAAAAATTAAAGCAAGGTTGTATAAAAGCTCTAGAAGGTTTTCGATCTGGCCCTTTTGGTTTAAAACCAAAGATATGTAAAGAAAAAATTGCCTGTTGCTGGAATGGAGGAATTAATTATTAAACAATACGAAAAAACAGGTATTTTGTCTCTTTCAGATTTAACACTTCCTACTGAAGAACAACTTAGAAAAGGTGTTGCAATAATTGAATGTGTGCAGGAGATACCATGTGATCCATGTGTAGCGATATGTCCAGTTGGAGCGATTTCCATTAAGGATATAAATGATACACCAAAGATCGACTTCAACAAATGCACTGGGTGCAAAAGATGCATAGGAATCTGTCCAGGTCTAGCAATATTTGTAATTAAGCTAAAAGATGACAAGGCATTTGTTACTATTCCATATGAATTTTTACCTGTTCCAAAAAAAGGAGAATTTGTAAAAGCACTGGATAGGAGGGGAAAACCCAGAGGAAAGGGAAGAGTTGTTAAGGTTAATACAAACAATAAGACTGCAGTTGTAACAATTGAGGTTGATAAAGATTTAGCATTGGATGTAAGAAACATAAAAACGGATTGAATAGTATGAAGGACAAGACATTTATTTGTAGGTGTGAGGATATAACTCAGGAGGAAATAGAGCAAGCAATAGACGAAGGTTATACAACACTTGAAGAGCTAAAATGTAAACTACGTCTTGGAATGGGACCTTGCCAGGGAAGAGGTTGTCTAACTCTAGCAAGACGTATATTATGTCAGAAAACAGGCAAAACTACTGAAGATATAACAATACCACCTTCAAGACCTCCAGTTATCCCTGTTTCCCTGGGAACACTTGCTAGTGATGAGAAATGAAAGAGATAGAAAGCAAAGCAGACGTTGTAATAATCGGTGGAGGGGTTAACGGTTGTTCCCTTGCATATCAACTTGCAAAAAGGGGTAAATCTGTTGTATTATGTGAAAGAAATTATCTTTGTTCAGGTGCAACTGGACGATGTGGTGCTGGAATCAGACAACAATGGTCAACAAGGGAAAACACTGAGCTATCTATTAAGAGTATAAAGATTTTTGAAAAATTAGAAAAGGAACTTGGTCAAGAAATAGGTTTAAGGCAGGGAGGATACCTCATAATTGTTCATGATAAAAAAGAAATGATTCAGGCTGAGAAAAATGTAGAAATGGAAAAGAAGCTTGGTTTAGATGTATCTATTCTAGCACCTGATGAAATCACAAATGTTGTTCCTATTCTAGATATTAGAGGAATGAATGCAATTGGATCAACCTTTTGTCCAACAGATGGGCATGTTGATCCATTTAAAACGACTCACGCATATGCAAAAGCTGCAGAAAAACAGGGAGCAAAGCTATATAAATTTACAAATGTGGAAGAGATAAAAACAAAAAATAAAAGAATTGATAGTGTAATAACAAATAGAGGCAATATAAAAACAAATATTGTAGTAAACTCTGCTGGTGCATGGTCAAAGCAAGTTGCTGAGAAGTTAAATATAACACTACCAAATAAACCCTTTAGAAAAGAAATACTTGTTACAGAACGAGTAAAACCAGAATTTAAAGCAATGGTTATATCATTTAAGGATGGGATATATTTTAGCCAGCAGGATGAAGGTCAAATACTCGGTGGAATTCCAATTCCAAATGAAAAACCTGGATATCAAACTGTTCCAACATTTGATTTCCTTCATCATATGTCAAAAACTCTTACAAGATATGCTCCCACTCTAAAATATGTTAATGTGATCCGGCAGTGGACCGGATACTATGATGTGACCCCAGATGCAAGACCAATACTTGGAGAGGTAGAGCAAATAAAGGGTTTTATTCAATGTAATGGTTTCAGCGGACATGGCTTTATGCTTTCTCCTATGGTTACAAAAATACTTACCGA
>JGI2171J19970_10000499_pt1 | contig 20993 bp, 19 predicted proteins | sample DeeMarSWOR324_28_FD_19970 | JGI IMG/M metagenome (IMG submission 19970) | reverse complement strand
GTACCTACTCTCTCCTAATCTCAAGAGCTGAATCGAAGGGTTACAGAGAATTTAAGTTGTTTAGGTCACAAGATTCGGAACCATTAACTCTAGTATTACAATTACAAGAATCAGGCTTTAGGTAACTTCAACAAGATGATTACAATGTCTCATCCAATTCTGCTTCTTCTAGGTTTTTGGTATATTCTCCCGGCGTATGTTGCGAATGGGTTTGCGGTGTTTGCCAAATTTTTTGCTTCTCCCCATCCAATTGATAGAGGACGTGTTCTCAAGGATGAGCGGTTCATACTCGGTCCTGGGAAGAGTTGGGAAGGTTTTATCATTGGGTTCATTAGTGGAGTGTGCGTGGGGCTTCTCCAAGTATTCACTGCACCATTTTTGGAAGCTCTGATTGTACAATATTTAATTCTGCCACCCGAATTATTTCCTATTGTGTTATTACCTATTCCACTTGTGATGATGGTAGCTTTAGGAGCTTTGATTGGAGATTTAATTGGTTCATTTGTTAAACGAAGAATGAATATCTCAAGGGGTCGCCCGGCACCCTTACTTGATCAATTGGATTTTCTAATTATGGCAATTCTTTTTGGATGTCTTATTACCCCTTTGCCGTTAATCTTTGTAGCGTTCCTGTTAATTGTAACACCAATTATCCACTTATTAGCAAATGTCATAGGCTATCTTTTACGATTGAAGAAGGTCCCCTGGTAACTGGGCAATATCTGCCTATCTTACAAATATCTTGTAATTAACCATGTATTGGGAGGCAATGAAAGATACGAGAATTAGAACAATGCCTATGGCTAGCAACATTTGGGAGTAGCGTGGTCGGTAGATGTGCCTTGTACTGTGGTACATGAAGTAAAATCCTATGAAACCGATTAGGTACATGATTCCTCCGACGATTCCTTCGAGAAGAAATTGACGGCTCAGACCTGGGTACAGCATCCTAAGTGCTTCCTCTGTACTGCCAAAAGGTGGAGGAATATAGGATAAACTGAAAATGCTACCACTCACTATAAAGTAATAGATTATTAGTACAATGGCGAAAAATATCCATTTTGAAGGCATGCGGACTCCTCGGAACTGGGGCATGCGTAGTCTTAGACGAGGTTTACGGATGAATTTTGGCCACCAAAGGTCAGACATCGACTCACCAAAGAATTATCGTGGGCGTGAATTAGACCATACGAACGCTATATATTCTTTCCCATCGTATCCTCTTTGTTTGGCAAATCGGTGAGAAAGGGGCTAGTCTATGGCTCAATCCAAGACCGTATCGGGAATGCGTGCTACTTTACTCTTCATTCTATATCCTCTTGTTGGCGATTTCCTTTTTATTGATACAATAATCAGAGATGTCTATGCTCGTAGACGTATTCGGCTTGTATTTTCGCTAGTTGGTCTCGCCGTCGTGGCTATCAGCTTCGCGGGATCAGAACTGCTTATCCTCATAGCCGAAGTAACCGGCTCTTCGTTTCCTACAACATCACTAGGGATTCGCTACCTAGTAACTGGAATCGCAACTCTTATCTTTCTTATTCTCTTCATCGATGAAGGTTGGGGTGGTCGTGTGTCTCTAGATGAACAACTTGATGTCCCTGAAGCTCGAATCTCCCTTCTCATGAACGATTCGCGTGAGGTGTTTACAACTCTCAACCGTATTCTTAACGCGGCACAGCTTCGGAGGCATAGACGCGATCACTGCGATAATTCCCGTCTAGCAAGCTATGCCCTAACAGTATTAGGAGAATATCTACAAACACGAGTCTTTTCCGAACCGATTCGTGAAAAATGAATCTACCATCAACAGTTACCAAAAACTCGAGTTCACTTATCTCTAACTCTGTCTTCTCTTTTATTACACCTTCTGTATGTTCAGAACACCGCGAATGGAGAACACAGGATGGAGATCATTCGGCATGAATTGCAACGCCCATCTGTATTCATCAATGAAGCGAAGCTTTCCATTGATTATGTTCCTCCCACCCTCCCCCATCGTGAAGAGCATCTCCGTAAGCTAACCCAGCTGTTTCGCGGGGTAATCGAGGCACCTGGTCATGTTTCACAAAAGGTATTACTCGTCGGTGATACAGGTTCGGGAAAGACTTCTGTAACAAAGCTATTTGGAAAACTACTGACAGAGATTGCTCAGGGTCATGGATTCAACTTAGTGTATATTCATGTTAATGCGCGACGTGAACGAACCGAATATATGATTCTAAATAAAATACTCTCGGCGCTTCAAACAGGTATTCCTCTCCGGGGGCTCTCAACACAAGAACTACTTTCAATAATTTTGGAGTTTATTGAAACAAACAACCTGTATTTGCTCATTACGCTAGATGAACTCGGTGTATTTCTCAAACGATGTGGAGAAGAACTTCTTTATCTTTTATCACGTACTGTGGATGACCAATTAAACGCGCAACAAAGAGTATCATTAATAGGTATAAGCCGTAGTCCACTTTTTGGCTACATTCTTGATCCAAGTACTTGGAGTACACTACAGAAGAACCTAATACAATTCAATCGTTATAACTCCCTCCAGCTTCGAGATATCCTGAACTATCGAGTAAAAGAAGCCGTTCTCGACGGAGCAGTTCCTGAAAGCACAATTGATCTAATCACTGATATCGCAGGAACATCAGGAGATGCACGGTACGCTCTATCACTTCTGTATCACGCAGGGAAAGCTGCGGACGAGAAGGGTGTACTTCGCATCTTACCCGAGTTCGTGAGAAGTGCTAAAGCTTTTACCACGCCTGAAATACGACGGGAGGTTCTCTTGGATTTATCGCTTCACCAGAAATTTCTGCTGCTCGCCGTATGCAGATTGTTAAAACCTTCAGAAGATGCCTACGTGAAAACTGGTGAGCTAGAAGCGCGGTATCGGCTTGTCTGTGAAGAGAATGGCCAAACGCCACGCGCTCATACCCAAATATGGACGTATGTTCAAGATCTTGTCGGGTTAGGAATTCTATCTTCGAAACTTTCTGGCATTGGTCAACGCGGAAAAACCACTCTAATTGGGCTTCCTGATATTCCAGCCGTAGTGTTAGAACGCGAACTTGAACTACAGATTGAAAAAAAGAAAGTTGGTGGCAGTAGGTGATTGATAGACCTGAGACAGCTATTCTTGAGCAGGTTCCCGATAATCGACTAATTCCAGTTGAACTTCTTTTCTCCTCTCGCGGACGTATCAAGATAATTCGTCTGTTGGCTGAGTGTGGTGAGCTAAATATCTCTGAAATCGCCCGGAGAGCTCAGCTGAATCACAGTACTACAAGGAGGCATCTTCGGTTTTTAGAACGTGCGCAACTCGTTCAGGAAAAAACGTTCGGCCGAATAAGGATATTTCGATATAAAATCGAGAATCTGCGTGCTCTAGCTCTCCGACGGTTCATTGAACTCTGGGAAAAATCTGAGTGAGAACTTGGATGACATTACTTGAGAATAAAGTGAACAAGATCCTCTGACAAGTCTAGGTCATTCTTGACTCTTTCCTTAAGTTTCGCTTCTTTGAGAAGAGCTTTGAGCACGGTGATGTATTCTTCGTAGGCTCTTTTGGCTGATAGATGAACGATTGGCGATAGGGCGTGTCCAACTAGAACCCGTTTTTGTCGTACACCCCGAGAAAATCCCATTTGTTGTATCCAATCTGGAAAACGATATTCAGAACGTTTCGGTGTTGGTGTTCCATCTGTTATTGTTCCTGTTATGCACATTAGTTCCTTAGAATAAGGGAGGAGCCTCCAATTCTGAGTTCGATTTATTCGACGGGAAAATATGCTTGCCCTTGATAAGAAATCAAAAGCCTTGATTTGTTGTTTTAATTCAGGAAAAACTAGCGGTATGTTCGCATTAATCCATCTGATTAGTTCATCAGGGTATACATCTATTTGATTAGCTGCGATGATGGCTTTATTCCATGTCTCGGCATAAAAAATCCGGTCAAGAGCCTCGTTTAAGTCAATTCTTTGATCTCTTGATTGTATGAACTCGAGCAAATTTCTATTATTTAGTACACTAACAGATTTTGAAATGCTTTGCAAGTCATTTATTGCAGCTCTTATATCACCACGAGAATGAGAAGCCAACGTATCTAAAGCTGAATCCTCAAATCTTATTTTCTCCTGATTGCATATTTGTTTCAACATCTCAACTATTTCCGACTCTTTAACCGGTTCGAATTCAATAAGTGTAGTAATCTTTCTTAACGGTCGAATCTTGGGCTCAGAAATATCATTTGTGACTAAAATGATGGGCACGCGCGTCTTCTGAATATGCTCTTTTAAAGCTGAAGCAGCACCCCTATCGGATTTACCACTTAGTCCAGCCAGCTCATCAACCAATAATACTCTCCCTCGTGTGCTGGTAAGTGTTCCTGTCATCGTTGAAGTTTGTAATAATTCATCCATACTTTTTTTGCTTCTTTTCACAGTAGCGTTAATTTCAGTTATGTCATAACCTAGCTCTGAGCCAATTGTATGAGCCACTAATGTTTTTCCTACACCTGAAGGACCAAAGAGCATCAAGGCTCGTTTATTTCGAGAAATACTCTTGGGCCAGTTACTGAGCCATTTCTTAATCTTTGAAATCGCAGTGGTATTACCTACAAGATCCTTGCTTGATTGTGGTCGATATTTTTCTACCCAAGGCTGATCTATCATCATTATCATCACTTGGGATTCCCAATTAACGCAAAGTTTGCCAGAACATAACTCAACTGAATTTCTGGGTCAGCTCCTTCAGTAAGTCGAAATTCCGCTTCGCCCACTAATCCAACAAGTTGGACCTTAATCTTTTCATCAACACCAAGCTTCAAAACTTCACTGTGAATTTGTCGGACTATATCAGATCCGGATAATCCCTGCCACACCAACAGATTTCGAAGTTTGTTCTGTGCTTCTAAGAAATCGCCATTTAAGGAAGAATTAATCATCTCTCTTACTTCTTCTGGTCGGGCTTTGCCTGTTGTACTATAAACTGCATCAGCATCAACCAGTTTCTTAGTTACTGCCGCTGCTTGAAGAACATTAATTGCTCGTCGCATGTCACCACTGGAAACATAAAGAATAGCGTCTATTCCATCTTCAGAAAGTTCAACTCCTTCCTGTTTAGCAATATAGTGAATTCTCTTTTTGAGCTGCTGTTGGTCTAGCCGGGGGAACCGGAAAATTGCACATCGAGATTGGATAGGATCAATAATTCGGCTTGAATAATTTACAATTAAGCAAAACCGGCAACTACTGACGTATCGTTCCATTGTTCTTCGGAGAGCATGTTGTGCATCACGAGTTAGAGAATCAGCTTCATCCAATGAAATTATCTTAAAAGGAGCATCTCCCAAGGGGCGGGTTCGAGCAAAACTCTTGACACGATTCCGAATCACATCAATGCCCCGTTCATCACTATTGTGCAATAAAATAGGTGCAGTTCCGCCCCAGAACATCTCTGAGCCAGGAACAGCTACGTCGTAAAGATAACCATTATATTCATTAATTTCTATTTTCTTTATGAGAACTACTGAAAGTGGGGAATCCACTAGTTTCATTAATCCCTCTACCTTTTCCCTACCTATCTTATCTCTTATTCTTTCAAGAAGTTCTTTCACTAGTTTCTTTGATACCCTTTTACTTTGTTTTGAATATAGTTGATGCCTTAGGAGATATCTCCAGTTAAAATCAATATTCTCGTCGTTCTCTTTACAAAGATTAATTATAGGTTCTGCAGGCATGAGATCAGTTTTGATGTACGAAAATGAAGGTTTTTTCCAAATGATTCTTGTTTCTTCTTTAAAGCAAGAAGTATCCACACCAGAGATTCGACCTAACCAAGTAATATCAATTAGATTTTCTTCTGATTTTGACGAATACCTAAGATATTCTCCCCAATGTCCCATTGCATCATTAGCATAACCCTTCAAAAAATCCCATTTAAATTGGGAGTCGTAAATGAATTTTGGCACTCTCTTAAATTTCGCAGTAAATTCCTCTGAGCCATTATAGAAATTATTTCTGAAAAATCGTGCTAATTGGGTATTATGCACTCGTGTTTGTATAGAGCTCATTCTGGTCCTGTCGAAGCCTGAACCACCTAACTTAGTTTTACTCTTAAGATTAAACTTCTCTTCTAATATCGTTTGAACTCTTTCAACTTGATCCATTTCGCCTGGATATCCGAATTCAAAAACTAGACCACCACTTGTATTCCTACAAAAACTTAAACAGCCCTCTGCCAGATATGTACCAAAGAGCCATGCTAGCTCTTCATCTAATTCTGAGTTCTTTAGAATATTCTTAATTTTTGTATTTCTTACGAGACCACTTTGTAGTTCGTTGAATATTTGTGGTTCATATTCCTCGAAATCTAAGAGTATGTTTTCTTGGCCTTCAATGTCTTTACAGAAAGTAATTAACAAATCCCCTTCTTCTAGATCTGAAACCTCCCTTGGAGTTAAGTTTCCCTTTTTATCAAGAATTATTACAGAATGGTTTAGACTTGTTTTGACCTCCCCGCCCCCATATTTTATCCTAGCAATTTTAGTCACCTTATGTCTTGAGATCAAACTTACTGGCATGAATTTTACTTTGTAGCTATCATCTATTGAGAGGATNTCAAGAGTGGAGGGTTTGGCATATTTTTCATCTTTTTTGAAGTATCTTTTAGAAAGAATTTCAAAATTGATTCTCTCNGTTTTTCCATTTTCCCTTATCAGAATTGGTGTCTCTGGAGCAACGCTTGCGTTTAGTTCTAAGAAATTTCCTGAAAATTGTTCTCCNAAGAGTTCGTGTGAAAATGCAAGAATTGCTGTAGTTTTGCCGGTTCCTGCGGGTCCGGAAAATAGAAGGTGTGGTAAATCTCGCTCTGTTAAAAATTTCTTAAGGCGGTCTGTAATAGGTTTTTGTCCAATTATCTCGTTAAGTTTCATAGGGCGATATTTTTCTGTCCACATCCAATGCTCTGACATTATGCAGTTTACCTCGCGTCATTTGATGGGGTGCTATTCGATTAAGTTTTCGACAGTACAATAAGGTAACGTTCGGTTCAGTGGGATACAATTCGTCCTGTACTACGTTTCATTCGTATTGTAAGAACAGTAGTTCCAATAGTTAAACAACTGATAATAATGATACTAAACTGTTGTAAAAGGGGGGAAACCCCTGCTGATGGAACGATGTCCAAAAAATGGGAAAAGGGATTTCCATGAAATCCCTGTATAATTCCGATAATAGCTTGAGCATTTGTGTGACCTCCACTTCCATTGTATCGAAGAATTAGAAATCTATGATTCTCGATTGTATCAACGATTTCTTGTAGATCAAATTGAAAGCTTCCATCAGACTCTGTCAAGGTTGAGGTAATCAAAGATTCAGTTTCGGAAAATAATTCAATTGAAGCGTCTTCAATGCCAGAACCAGATATCTGACATAATTGGCCAGTGATGAAAGTTTCCTCATGTAAGTTCAAAAATGCAGGAAGACCAACGAAATTCGTAAACGTTTTGCCGATTGTAAAGATATAACTGCTTTCGGTTCCATTGAAAAAATCATAGTTCATACTTCGAACAGTAAAGCTCACTGTGTTTTCTAAACTTTGATTAAACAAACAGCTCAGTATTACCGATCCATTTTGTAGAGTAGTATCTTCTTTGATTATTTGATCTGGTTCGAGAATGAGTTGAACCAGAATACCTTCTATGGGAGACAGTTCATCATTTTGAACAGTTATATGAAAAAACAATTGTTGTCCAACTGTTAACGGGGAATCAATTGGATTTCCTTCTGAATCTTTAATATCTACACTATTTTGAAGTTGTGCAAATATGGTAACTGGAACTAGAATCATACTAGGTAAGAGAAATCTTTCTGGGTCACCACGGAAGGTTGCATTTAGTTGAATGGGTCCAAGTTCATGTGTTGGAGGAATTTCCCAGATAAATTGAGTGTAGCCTGTTAGGTTTGTTATTCCACTTCCTAAGTATTCATCATGTGTTTCATGGAAAAATAGGACCGTTGCATTATCTATGGGATTAGCATTCTGGTCTTTTAGTTGAACTGCAATTGTAAACGGATTTCCTCTAAACGCACCAGTTTGTGTCAAAGGCTCAGGTAAAGGCACAGGAGAACCAAGTAGTGTGGATACCAGCAAGAGAATCAACAACACTTTCACTTTAAGGAATCACCACTGGTTAATCCTTCACTTGGCCTTTGATTGATTTCTGGTAGAATTTCGAATTGTGATATCTTCGGTTCTTCAACAATAACAGGATCCTGCCACATCCAGTGACCATTTCTAACATCAAAGGGTTCGAAGGATAGTGGCCATCCTCCACTTGCTGGGCTACTGATGTAGATATCAGATTCTGTTTGAAGATATCTGCTGAGATAGTATCGCATTAAAGCAAAAGATCCTGCAGGTAGAGTCGCGTATACCAAGATTTCCTTGTTACCAGAGCGGAATTCAGTAAGGTGTCTTATCCACGCTTGAGGTAGTTCCTTAACTAAGCCATGTATTCGAGCATCTCCCTTTTTCATTCGAATGACTATGTCTTCGATTAATCCTACACGTCTTATTAGTGGTTCAAGTCTCAAAACACCGAGTTCAACTAATTTGGATTTTCGGCGACTAGCTTGGGCAATACTCATTCCTGAAATTTGAGCAAGTTTTTCTAGTTTCACACGAGCATCAGACATCAAAATAGGAATTAATCGCTTATCTTTGTCATCAGGGAAATATAGGCGAAGGGTTTGGTGCTCCTCCTCGTCATAATATGAGGTATCCTGATCAATCCAATCATTGTGTAATAAATGGACGCCAATTAGTAATTTTTTCCAATCGATATTCCAATTTTCTTTGTTAATTTGATAATGTGTGAATTCTACTATCTGTCCCAAATCTTTAACCACATACAATGTGTGAGTTGCTCCAAAATGGGAATCAAGAAAGTGTGAAAGTGTGCCAAGCTCTTTTTCGGGGACTGCCATCATGAAAAATCTGCATCTTAAATCCCCAGAAAGTTCGAGCCGCGAAACTAGATAAGGGCTTCTTATTGCGCTTTTCGAATCATGAAGTTCGATAATAACTGGAACTAATCCCAAAATGGGATAGTTGACCTTTGCTTGGATCTTACATATACCTAGTCTCTGCAAACGCTTCCATCGCTTCCGTACTTTCTTGTAAGAATTACCTAGTAACCTGGCTAGTGCTGGAACTGTTATTGTTGGCATTTGGCTGAAGGTTTTGATGATGCTGACATCAAGGGAACTTAAAGGAAAATTGCTGAACTTACAAAGCTCAGTTGCGAGCATGAAGAATTGTGCGGTAGTAATTGATGTATCTGTGCATTCAGCAATGGATTGAAGTAAAGGAAGCATGTGTTCAAGAAATTGTCCATCTAATTTGTTATCCCAGTCAATAAAGTCAGGTAAACCACGGTATCCGCCTAGCCCGAATTCAACCTTGAATTTTGTAAAGGATGAATCAACGCAGCTGCGAAGCCAACCCAGTTTTCCCGATAATTTGTTTGTAAAGAATTCCAGAAAGTCTTCTCTAACTAGGTTAGGTAATATTGGAGGCAACCAATGGTCTAGTATCTGGCTTGCTGATGATATGGTCTGATTGGATATTTTCCGCCATGGCTTGCATTTCAGATGCTTAGCTACAAAGTCCAAATCTAATCGCATATGCCTACATCAGGAGGTTGATGGCTGGTGCTCAAAAACCCCACAAAAAATTGAATCAAACAATATCTAGCTCACTGATCTAAATTCTAGACCGAGTGCTTTTGCATGGTCATAGGCTTGATGCATTTCCTCACTACTAACGCGACGTGAGATGTCTTTGTAGATTTCAGGTTTTTCTAACACTTTCCATAAAGGTCGATATTGTGCCATTATATTGACTAGGGCCAAAGGCGTGTTTTCAGCTATCCAATCTAGAATAGGAATTACACAGCAATGTAGATGGTTGGGTAATACCAAGAGGCGAATAATCATCTCCTTAGTCCCCTTTTCATATGCAATCTTAATGTTACGGGTGACTATTGCTGGATAATCTTGTGCATCGGAGATTCTCTCAGCACATTGGTCAGAGAAATATTTGAGATCAGGGAGCCAGAAATCGATAATGTCGGTAAGAAGGTCCATTGATTCCATGGATAAATACATATTAGAATTCCAAAGCTGGGTGATGTTGAATTTTTGCAATCTTAAAGATGAGAGAATTGTGTGTAGATGAGGGGTTGGATCACCACCGACATAATTGATGTTCTTGGCACCCTGTGATGCTAATTCATCTGCAATTTTTGCTAATTGTGTTTGTGAAACTTTGCTTCCGTTGGTAGGGTTACACGAAATATCATAATTTTGACAATGGGCACATCGAAAGTTACACCCACTGAAGAATATCGTACCTGAAGGAACAAGGGGAGGCTCTTCCCCCGTGTGCAGAAAAGCAGAGGAGATGTAACTTGTGTGATCTACATTGCAAAAACCTAGTTTTTCAGCCCTATCTACGTTACACTTCCGTTCACAAAAATGACATTGATGGAGAATTCGATCCGCTATTGTCGCTTTCAAATCAATAAAAGAAGGAGAAATGGGTTCCTCTCTCATCTCGAATGTTTCATTCTTAATTTTGGAGAATTGCTTTTGGAATTCTCTTTGAGCTTTATTATGGCTCTTCCAAAGGTTTGTAAGGGTATCTGAGGGAGAATAATCAACAGCTATGTTACGAGCAATTAGGTATCTCGCAGGAAGTTGAAGATCAATTATCGATCGGTACCTGGCAAATCTTTTAGCAACTATCTCATTTGACCAGACAGTGACAGCATCACCTCTTGTTAACCGCCACATATTTTCTTCACTAATTTGATTGTAATTACCTGTTTGTATTAATTCCCTTCCTTTTTGGGAGTTTTTGTATCTCTTCATAAGAAAATGTTGGGTGAAAACTACGTTCACTATCCCAGAATCAAATCTTTCCTTTCAACAACTCCTCGAACAAATTGAATATTACCTACTTACAGGTTGGAACCTCCTACTTTTAATCGGAATATTTAATGCAGTACTCCTCATCGCATTAGGGCTCATTAACTGGTTCACGGGGTCTAATCCAAAAAAGGGGAAGAAAATGGTTCTTGGGGGAATCATACTTTTTATCGCAATACAATGGTTTGTATTTAACCCACCGTGGCAGTATATCTTTGGGTAACATTCTAAATGCAGTCGTTTTCATTTGGAATAACTACGAAATACCAAATTAACTGCTTCAGAGGGTGTTTCTGCTAAATGAATAGTTGCATTTGGAAACAACGAATGGTGGCTAGCTATCAAGTCAGTAACGCCTCCAGTCCCCATTAACAGAATCAATGGTTTTTGTAAAGCAATCGCGTATCCAATTTCACTTAATGTTCCTCCTGACCCGGCAATGCTAATTATTGCATCACTAGAAACGACATTGATATAATTGCGGGCTAATCCAATTCCTGTTAAAATGGCAATATCAAGATACGGATTTGCTTTAACCTCAGTATCTTCTGGGAGAATACCTACTACCAATCCATTCTCATCCTTTGCCCCTTTAGAAACCGCCTCCATAACCCCATCTCTCCCGCCAGAAATCAGGATTGCTCCTCTACGAGCAATTTCTTTACCTATTTTTTCAGCAACACGACTTAGCTCAGGTGAAATCTTCCCACTACTTCCAATCACGGCAACTCGAAGAACGATTTTGTATCCCTCCTCAACTTAGACCTCTTCTTTTCCTAATTTCTGATATTATGGTTTTAGCCCGCTGACTTGGTATAACTTTCCAATGAGAAAACTTCGTTTGCCAAATTGCCTTCCCAGCGGACTTTGATCGAAGAATATCAGCTAAATCAAATGATTCACTTACAGGTAGTACTCCTGTTATTGTCACTAGTATCTCTTTATGGTCAACTTTTTCAACTTGTCCACGTTTTGAAATAATAACTCCTGTAATATTCTTCAAATATTCATTAGGGACTACTACTTGTATTGTATATATTGGTTCAAGAAGCGTTGGTGATCCTACTTCAAAGGCTTTGAAAATTGCCTCCTTAACCATGGACATCAGTTCTACTCTTCCTCTTTCAGCTAAATTGTCACTGAGTTTAATGTCGGTGATTTTGATGAGTGTAAGGCCCATAGGCTCTGAACAGAGAGGACCCCTTTCCATAGCCCAATTAAAACCGGCGATTATCGACGTACTATCTGATTCAGGAATTGATATTGAAGAAATAACCGTTAGCAAGTTATTCCGATTATCCTGATACATTATCTCATCTTCAATAGTAGTGGTGTCGTGGGGAGAGATTTCCAATTTTATTTCATTTTGTTCATTTGGGCTTTGATGCATTTCAGGCATTATGATGCTGGTATTAGGTGTCTCACGGTAGAGTACAATTGGATCAGAAGCGTCCACTTGGACTCCTAATTCCTCAATGTCCTTTAGGGCGATTTCTAAATGTAATAGACCTAAACCTGAGAGTAGATTCTCTCCCGTTTGCTCATTTACTGAAAAAATTAAATTAGGATCTCCTTTTGAAATTGTTTCAAGAAGAGATAGCAATCGTGGTAGTTCCCTAGGGTGTTTTGGCTCTATTGCGATGGTCACAACGGGGTCGCTAGCATAAGTGATTTCTTCAAATGAAACCATACCTTGAGGAATATTTTGCCCAGTGATTGTATCTCCCGCTTGAATATCTTCAAGACCGATTATCCCACATATGTTACCTGCAGTCAAAGAAGGAATAACGACTTGTCGAGCACCCATGAACAAAGTTATCCGTTGAGCTTTGTGTAGTTGGTCTGATGGGAAAACCTGTATTTGAGACCCTTTTCTAATGGTGCCTGAAAAAATACGACCAACTCCCACAGGACCGTGCTTTGATTTGGTAACGATTTTTGTAATCCCAATAAAAAGAGGGTTTTCCGGTTTGCAGCTGCGCAATGCAACTCCGGCTGGGGATTGAAGATCGCCTTTCCAAATATATTTGGTACGATATGATTGGGCTTTAATTGGTGACGGAAGGTGATCTAAAATCATATTCAGGATTGGTAGATGAATGGGGAGCAGAGCGATTAATTTTTCATATTCGTTGTTCTGATAACTTTCTATGATATCCTTAAAATGAAGGCTTTCTTTTTTCATTTGCTCGACTGTGAAAGCCCATTTATGAAGTGCAGAACCAAAAGCAACTGTGTTGGCTTGGGTGCTCACAGTCCAATCAAAGTCATTTTCTGATTCGAATGCTACTTCGATAACATTATTGGTTTCTTGAATTATTTCCGTTAGTTTTTCCTGAATTTGGTGTGCTGAAAGCTTTAGTTCCCGAATTAATCGATCAATTTTATTAATGAATAGAACTGGTTGAACTCGTTCTTTGATTGCTGATCGAATTACACTTTCTGTTTGTGCCATTACTCCCTCTACTGCATCTACGACAACAATAGCGCCATCAATGGCACGCATGGCCCTGGTTACTTTCCCACTAAAATCGATATGTCCTGGAGTATCAACTAAATTGACCACATAGCGCTTTCCCTGATAATCATGGAGCAATGATATGTTAGCAGATTTTATCGTTATTGAGGCGTCTGCGATAATTCGCAATTACGTTTCCTCGACGTTGCTCTTCTTCAAGGAAATCTAATGCCCGTGCTTGACCCACAAGACTTGATGAGAGCAGTCCAGCATTAGCAAGTAATGAGTCAGTAAGTGTGGTTTTTCCATGATCTATGTGTGCAATTATCCCAATATTCCGGATATTATCAGGATTAGTCATTAGCTGTAATAATTCTCTAAAACGTTGATCACGTTTCAAGGGTTGTTACGCTCCGATTATGCTAACCATGTAGATATTGAAGTAACGATTACTTCCTGTTCTCTTACAAGTGTAGCTACTCTCAGATTAAACCTTTTCAAGAGATTACACTATTTCCAAAATTGTTTGTTCAAATATTACCATCGTGATTGGAATTGAACCAATCGGAACGGACTCGTCTTGTGCGGTTAATAGGAATTCATGAATTCCAAGGTCATATTGACTATCGATGTACCAGGATAGAATTGCGGATCCTGAAGCATTTGTAGTGATAGTGCACCATGATATGTTGGTCAAGATTTCAATCAAGCTTACATTGATATTTGAAAGTGGTTGGAAATCCAAGGTAGTGATTTGAATTGAATAGTTCGTAATACTTTGACGAACAGCATTGATTGAGGTGTTGAGAAAGAATCGAAATTCATGAGTGTTTATTACAGTGTGTTTAATTTCTTCAGTTGCATACTCAGGATCCCCATTGAGCGTTGTCTTGAAGATGAAATCTTGATCACCTACATTTTGTGCTTGCCAATATAATTCAGCAATTCCATTTTCATCTAACATCAATTGTGCCAGTAAATTCCAAATTGATTGATTAAGAAAGAAAACGGAGCAGATTTTGTTGGTGAGAGGAATCTGTGTAGTCTCATCAATTGCATGTATTGTCAATTGAATAGTATCACCATATGCAGCCAATGAACAGTTTGATCTCAACTGGATGAGTGCTTTCCGTTGTACAACTTGGATTAGTATTGAGTTGTTAATGGGATTATGATTAGGAAGGGAAGCTAGAACAGTGATTGAATAATTACCAGGATAGTAAGGTGCAGTTAGAACAGCAAAAAATTGGTTTTGCCCAAGGTAACTCATTGGTTTTGTCGAATTACCAAAACTGCAGGTTACATTAGCATCATCGACGCTGTGGCTAACTAATTGGCAATTAAGAGTTGCAGACACCAATACTGAGCAATTATTCATTAACGGGTAGTAAGTTTGTATTACTGACGCGTTTGATGTTATAGACAGTGTGAGATTACCGTTGGACACAAAGAAGGAACAAGAAGTCTTTTCTTGTGCATAGTCATCATTTGCCTGTGCAGTAATGTTACAATTGAATCTGCCAGTACCGATAAGTTCAGTGTCAATACTTTGAGTGAAACTTGATTGCAGTGTAGTGTTTTGTAAATATGATTGGATAATTTGGGTTTCTTGAAATATCACAATATCAATTCTGTGATTGGGAATGGGGATTGAAGCATTATTGGGGTTATGAAGAGAACCTGAAAGATTGATTATTTCATGGTAGAATATTGTTGGTGGGAGAGGTGTAAGGTCAATGATGAGCGCGCTTCGCAACACTGTAAATGGGTGCTCAACGGAGTCAGTCATTGCTCCAAAAGAATCTTGTACCCATGCCTCCACTCTGACGATTCCTATTTGTCCAGTTCCATTAGGTGCCCAGTGAGGGGGAGAAATATCCATTGTGATCACTTTGTTTATGTTGAAACCTGCGTCCGAAAACTCATATTGTGTAATAAAATCGATTTCGCCTTGGATACCAATTGTGATACTCACAGAGCCTATTCCAAGAGGATCTAAAGGATCATAATACAAATCATATACAATATGAACTTGAAGGACTTCACCAATTTCCAGTGATGGTTTGTTTATACTAAGAGAGACTATCTGTGTGAAACAATCTTGAGTTAGCACCAAATTACAAAATGAAATCGAAGTGGATAATAGTAGAATCATGAATAATGAAATTACTGGTGTTTTGTGTTTCATGCTATTTTCTTTCTTAAGAAGGGAAATTAAAAACCCCTCAAATTCTACAATCAATCACACGCAATGTTCAGAAGCAAAACAGAGTTTTATATGGGTTAAACCCGTTTTCGAAGCACTACTGGCATTCCGGATTGAATTTTGTTAAATACACTTTCAAAATTAACCGTTTCAAATTGACCTAATGGATTGACTTTGTTAAATGGCGTCATTTCTTCAAAAAAGAGACAAACCGCATCACCTTGGGGCCAATATACGATGTCACCTGCGTTGCAGGTGGAAACAGACTTTTCAGATCCCATACGAATTCCTATTTCAAAGTACAGTTCCTTTTTCCAAAGGTGTATTCGGCTGGCGATAGGAAGTTTTGGAACTATCCGGTCAATAGTTCGAGGGGATAGGATGCTTTGTAGCTCTCCCTCAAGTTTGATATCATTATTGATTATGATTTCTAAAGGGATTTTAGGTGTGAGTGTAGAGGCATTCATGTAGATACCTCTTTGCTAGGCTGATGTTTTAGAATATAACTTGAATTTTCCTTCAGAGATCACTTGACGAATTAGTCCCTTTGATTCTAACTCTGTTAATACCGCCTTTGCAATGCTAACGCGGACTCCATATTTTTGGGCAATTGCACTAGGTGTAATCACACGCATTGTAGGAATTTCTTTTTCCATTTCCTGTTTTTGGTCTTCACTGATCACGAGTTCACGTCTTACGGCTTCGTGACGGCTCTTTGTCTCTTCTTTCTTTTTTTCGCCCTTGGAGGATTGCTTTGAAATGGGTTTATTCTTCTTAACCATTTGAAATACCTTCTCTGAAGGAAGTCAGAAAGCCTATAAAGAATTTTCTAAGTAACTTGGTTTACTGCTTCCCCTTCGGTAAGAATTCGATTCTTAAGTTTTTCTAACTGTTTTCTTAACTCTTGCTCTGTGGAAATAATAGTGAGGTGGTGGGATTTCGAAGTTGGTGAGACTATGTCTTCTATTATAGTCTTCTGTGAGCCTTCAGTGATTAAGAAAATAATTTCATTTTGCTCGTTGGGTTCATGTAGTTTCGTCCATGTGTTGATTAGCCATCTTAGCTGCTGATCATTGGTGTGAGACACGATGAAAAACGCTTTTTCACAAACTTTTGCATCAAATCTTATTGGGATTTTGTCAAAATGAATAAGGGGATTGATTGCACAGGAAAGTTCTAGGTCGGTACAGAATTGAATTAATAATTCCCTCCATGTTGAAGGGTTTATATACTGAGGAGTTATGGGCGGTTTTTGCTCAGTTGGTGGTTTTTTCTCTAGTTCACGTTGGTGAGCTCTTGGGACAATATTTAAAATGAAATCGACGGCGTTCTTGAAATCTGATATTTCGTAATTATCTTGAATCATATTTCTGGATAATATATCACCAAATGTTCGCAGTAATTTTGATGCATGAAGTATATTCAGTGAAATTTCATTTTGTTGAAAATGTTTGTAACGCCTATTATTAGGTGGTTCATCTGAAATCATCACAAAAGATTCAGCTATCTGTAAATTCTTATCTTTGCGTTGTATTGGTAAAATTAACCTCGTAATTTGAGAAGGAAATTCAGTGAAAATCCGGTTAATTGTGTCACGGTTCACCGGAGTAATTAGGGATAACACTCTTTTTTCTGCTGTAACATCTGTTCGTACATTAATGAAATATTTCCCTTTCCCCTGAATTTGACGAATAATCCCCGGAATTCCCAGAGAAAAATGCCTCATCAATTCTTCGGCATTCAGTTTGTGAACATAAGGAGTTCCAAGTATCTTTTTGAAACTACTGTCTATGTTATCAACCAACTCTCTGGTTCGAGTAAGGAAGGAAGACTTCTCTAGTTTGATGTAGAAATTTATGAAACACTGTCTTTTTGTTGTCCATTCAAGGGCTACGATCGTTGAAACAGGCAAGATTTTGAGTAGTATGGCTAGAGTTCGTTGTGCTAGTATTTTTTTCAGTTTCCATGACGATATGTGAAATGTAAAAAAGACCGCACAGCGATTTTGTTGAGATTGAAAGACTAGGAGACCCGTTTCAAAAATTGTTGGGTTAGTTAGGTCAAAGACTTCGTTCGTTCTTTCAAAATAGAATACTCTAACAACAAGAATTGATGAAACGAAAATAATTAGCAGTACGAGTATGTTTCTAATGGCGTTCTCAAGAAACAGAAATCGTTGAATAAGAAGCAGGAAAAAGCTNACACTGAGGCAACTAAATATTGTTGAAATCGACTGCTCATATTTCTTAGCTATAGGAATCCTCATCGTTCTCGTAAGGAATTTAGAAATCAGGTGATAAAAACTCGTAAAACGAAATTTCTAATCTACAATCCACTGCTTCAATTCAACAAAATGAGTAAAGTTTAATACATTCTAAGACTTTGCCGCTGCTGAGACTCCACAGAAGGTGTACAACTCAATGCCATTATTTCGAACAGATCTATATGTAAAATTAACTACTTCTGATTTTGATTTAAAAAAGTCAAGTGAAACGTTATACCAATTTTTACAAAACGTATCGGAACTACGAAATGTTCAGATGACAAAAGCTCGTCTTGATCGAGAGGAGCAAGGGAAAATTAGAATTGAAGAGTGGTACGAACTGACAGGAGCAATTAACGTTCCTGAAGGCGGGAAATCCTTCTGGGCTATCTCGAAAGAAAGTACAAAACAAGAACCTTTCAATTTCTTCATGCGTATAGACCGAAACACTGAAGCTGAAGATTATGCGGTTGCACAAACCAAAGCTTCGGATTGGGTGTTGCAAACGCTTATCCAACCCTTAGAATCAAGATTTACTTTCAAAGAGAAGATCATTAGTTCTCCACTAAAACTCAGTAAAATCGCTAATGAATTGAGGAAATCATGATGACTTTCGAAATCATTGAAACAGATGTATTAGTCATTGGTGCGGGGGGCGCAGGATGTCGTGCCGCCATTGCAGCCTCCGATTCTAATCAAGAAATCACAATAATCACCAAAGATATTCTTGGAAAAGCTCATACGGTAATGGCAGAAGGAGGAATTAACGCGGCGCTAGCTAATCTGGATCCTGACGATTTATGTGATATTCATGCAAATGATACCTGTAAGGCCGGAGCTTACCTAAACAATCAGAATCTTGCTGAAATCTTGGCGAATGAAGCGCCACAACGTGTATATGATCTTGAATATTTTGGGGCAATTTTTTCTCGAACCCCTGATGGGTTAATCATGCAACGACCTTTTGGGCACCAAACTTTTCGCCGAACATGCTATGCTGGAGATAGGTCAGGGCATGAGGTTTTAGCTACTCTGACCGAGGAACTTCGTAGACGTGATATTAATATCATAGACGAGGTATTTGCCACGTCACTTTTTCGCGATAAAAAGCGCATAGCTGGCGTCTCAGTTATAGACATTCGAACCGGAAAATTCCAAGTTTTCAGGGCTCCCGCTATAGTCATGGCTGCAGGCGGTGCAGGACGAATTTATGATGTTACTACAAATGCTCAGGCAGATGTTGGTAGTGGATATGCTATGGCTTACAAAGCAGGTGTTGAGTTAATTGATATGGAACAATTTCAATTCCATCCAACTGGAGCTGCTGTTCCTCCGGCTGCTCGTGGACGATTAGTGACTGAAGGTGTTCGTGGTGAGGGAGGCATTCTTCTGAACAAAGAAGGCGAACGGTTTATGAAACGATATAACCCGCGTCAAATGGAGCTTGCTGGACGTGATGAAGTTGCTAGATCATTAGCTACTGAAATTCGTGAAGGGCGAGGAACGGAAAATCAAGCAGTGTATTTAGATGTTTCATTTCTGCCTGCGAAAATAATTGAAGAACGGCTTCCTACAATGTTAGAGGACTTCCTTGATATCGGTATTGATATTCGAAAAGAACCAATGGAAGTCACTCCTACTGCTCACCATGTAATGGGAGGACTAAGAATCGATAGTTCTTGTGGCACAAACCTTCAAGGTCTTTTCGCAGCAGGAGAAGTAGCAGGAGGAGTTCACGGTGGCAACAGACTAGGTGGTAATGCTTTAGCAGCTGGTCAAGTGTTCGGTAAAATTGCTGGTGATTCCGCTTCAAAATATGCCGCAACTGCACCAACTCCCGTTCTTAATAGGAAAATCATTCAGGAAGAATATTCACGCGTTATGACGCCCTTGGAAAGGGAGGAAGACGTAATTCCTTCTAAGGAAACGGAGCGTTTACAACGCACAATGTGGGAAAAAGCTGGGTTATTCAGAAATGAACAAGACCTAAATGCAGCACTCAAATTTATCAAACACCAACAAGAACAGATTGCTTCAAAACTTTCTGTTCGTAATAAAACCACGCGCTATAATACAGAGTGGATCAGTGCCCTAGAGCTACAAGATATGACACTTGTTGCAGAGATGATTGTTCGAGCTGCGCTTCTCCGCAAGGAATCAAGAGGCGCACATTATCGAACTGATTATCCAAATCCAGATAATAAGAGATGGTTTGCTAATATCATAATATCACAAAGCAAGGGTCTGATGGCACTCAAAAAAACACAAATAATTGTCACAAAATGGCAGCCACCTTGGGTTACGAATTAAGAAATTTGAGGCTAAAGTTAATGCCAAAAAACCAAGTTGTGAAATTTCGAATCCAACGATATAATCCAGATTTAGATGATGAACCGAAATTCGTCACCTATAAAGTTCCTTATACAGATCGTCAGGGCGTCTTAGATGCGCTAAATTATATCTTCCGAAATCTTGATTCCTCTCTAGCCTACCGTTGGAATTGTAGAACTGGACAATGCGGATCTTGTGCCATTAACATCAATGGGGTACCAGGACTTGCATGTCGTACAGTGGTCGATCCTAACAATAACTATGTGCTAGAACCACTACCTAACTTTCCAATAATCCGAGATCTTGTTGTAGATCTCGGACCTGGTTTTAGACGCATTGAAAAACTGCGGCCTTACCTTGAACGAACCTCTGCGCCTAGTCGCCCAGAAATACTTACGCGTGAGGAAATTTCATCTGCAATGGAATTACGAGCATGCATCGAATGCTTCTCCTGTTATGCCGCGTGCCCAGCTGTCGAGTCTGCAAAACAAGAATATCCTGGTCCTATTGCAATGCGTGAACTGGCAAGCTTTGAATTTGACCCCCGTGATCAAGGTGATCGAGTTCAAATGGCAGTTAGTAGCGGGCTTTATGATTGCACTAGCTGTGGAATATGTAAGGAAGTCTGTATCCCCAAACACATAGATACACGACGAACAGCAGTAGAAGGCTTACGAGCTCTTGCGGCTGAGCGTGAACTAGGTCCTTTAGAAGGACACCAAGGTTTTATTTCACAAATTG
>JGI2171J19970_10000498_pt1 | contig 20993 bp, 24 predicted proteins | sample DeeMarSWOR324_28_FD_19970 | JGI IMG/M metagenome (IMG submission 19970) | reverse complement strand
ACATGCTAGTTCTTAAACCTTACCAAAATTGTGAAGCGTCTAAAAAATGAGACAATTGGGGGCCACAGTGCTCGCTCGGCGAAAATCGGGGACAGAAAAAAGGCAGAGGTGAGGAGGTGCATTTTTTTGTGCAGAAAACTAATTATCAGTGCAAGACCCCGGGAGATGAAAAGGTTTAAATAAAGTTTTTGGTGAAGAGATTAGGAGGGTTTAGATGCGTGTTGCAATTAACGGGTTTGGAAGGATAGGTCGGATATTCTATCGGGCATCTTTGAGTGTGCCGAGAAAATTCGAATGTGTTGCCGTGAACGATTTGGCTGATCCAAAAACGCTCGTTCACCTTTTAAAATACGACTCGGTCTTTGGAAAACTGGATAAGGATGTGAAAGTCGAAGATGGAGCAATAGTTGTTGGACAAGAGAAAATGAAGTATTACTCGGAGAGGGATCCTGCGAAACTTCCGTGGAAGGAGCTGGGAGTGGACTTGGTGATCGAGTCTACTGGCGTGTTTCGAGACAAAGAGGGAGCCTCCAAGCATTTGCAGGCAGGTGCGAAGAAAGTTTTGATATCAGCACCGGCGAAAAATCCCGATGTAACCATAGTCCTAGGGGTTAACGAAAAGGATTACGACCCTCAGAAGCACAACATAATATCTCTGGCTTCCTGCACCACAAATTGTTTGGCACCAGTGATGAAGGTGTTAAATGAAAAATTCGGCGTCGAAAAGGCGCTCATGACCACCGCTCACGCGTACACGAACGACCAGCGGTTGCTCGACCTCGTTCACAAGGACCTCAGACGGACCAGAGCTGCAGCGCTGTCAATTATACCGACTACCACTGGAGCTGCCAAGGCAACTGGGGTGGTCCTGCCAGCTGTGGAAGGTAAGATGGACGGCATCGCTCTGCGGGTCCCCACGCCGGATGTTTCCGTTGTAGATCTTGTAGCACTCCTCGCGAAAAACACTACAGCTGAAGAAGTCAATTCAGCATTGAAAACCGCCGCCGAGGGAGAATTGAAAGGAATTCTCCAGTGCGTGGACGAACCACTTGTTTCAATAGATTTTACTGGCGACTCCCACTCAAGCATTGTCGACTGCGGCCTGACCAATGTCGTCGGAGGAAATTTGGTCAAGGTGATCGCTTGGTACGACAACGAGTGGGGATACTCATGCAGGCTCGTCGACATGGCCAACGTAATTGCAGAGCACATGTAGCGGAGGCAATTTTAAGAAATAATTTGTCATGACGCCCGTGCTAGCTTATGAGGTGGAAGGCTTGGAGTTTCCTACCCTCGATAAGGCCGAGGTTCAGGGAAAGACCGTGCTCGTGCGCGTGGACATAAACTCTCCCATCGACCCAAAAACGGGTGAAATCTTAGACGATACGCGTATCAGGATGTGTGCGCCCACCATCAAAGAACTGTCAGAAAAAGGGGCAAAAGTCGTCGTGCTAGCCCACCAAGGAAGGCCCGGCGATGAGGATTTCACTACTTTGGAAGAACACTCGAAAAAATTGAGCGCAGCCATCGGTTTAGGTGTTAAATATGTCCAAGACATTTTCGGACCAACAGCCAGGTCCGCAATCCAAAAAATGCAGCCGGGCGAGGTACTGCTGCTTGAGAACGTGAGATTCTGCGCCGAGGAAACATTGAAGGGCCCTTCCGAGAAGATGGCGAAAACTCATCTCGTTCGAAGGCTCGCTGAACTGGCGGATATCTACGTGAATGATGCTTTCGGCGCAGCCCACCGATCCCAGCCCTCCTTGGTTGGATTCGGCGCCGTGCTACCGACCTTTGCTGGACGGCTTATGGAACGTGAGCTCAAAGGGCTGGGTCGCGCGCTGACTCCCGAGAGACCCTCCGTCTACGTGCTTGGGGGAGCGAAGGTCGACGATTCTCTCACCATAATCGAAAATGTATTCGCTAAGGATATTGCGGACTTTGTGTTAACTGGGGGCCTGGTTGGGCATGCTCTTCTTGCAGCAAGTGGCAAGGATCTGGGTAAGCCAAACCGGCAATTGTTGCTCGATAAAGGTTTTGGTGAAGAAATCGAGCGGGCCAAGCGTTTGCTTTCCCAGCACGGAAACAAGATAAAAACTCCTTTAGACTTAATCGTTGATGAGAGCGGAAAACCGAAAGAACTGGGATTAGATCAGCTTCCGACAGAGCTACCCCTTGGAGACATTGGAAGCAAAACGGTCGAGGAGTACTCGAAGGTAATCTCGGGGGCAAAAACTGTTGTTATAAACGGCCCGCTAGGAATTTTTGAAAAACAAGGGTTCGAGCAGGGAACGTTCAAAGTACTTGAAGTCATGGCAAACTCCCAAGCTTTCACAATAATCGGCGGAGGACACGTAGTGGCGGCTGCTCATGATGCAGGAGTTACAGACCGGATAAAACACATCAGCACTGGCGGCGGCGCATGCATAAGTTTTCTGTCCGGAGAGACTATGCCTGTTGTCGAGCTGCTGACGAAGAAGACGCAGAGTTGACCAGTTGCAGGTTCTGTTCTGCGAAGGTTTTAGCGTTTATTTGAAGCATTTTAGTTCTATCGTCGCCAATAATTTGTTTGGGGGTGTCAGTGTTATTCATCATCGAGCACCTCGAGCCTAAGCTGAGTGAATGGCTCTGCATTGAGTACTCGCATGCCGCGCGGATTGCTGGGAAGAAAGACCTGATTTTAACAAATGTGAAAAATGCAAAAGAATCCCAAAAAATTAAACGCGTAGCACAGGTTGAACGAAGGCGAGTCAAGGAACTTTTTAATCAAACGGAATTGGTCGTGCTTGACCCCCGCGCGAGGAAAAAGCTATCTCCAGCTGACATGCGGGGTAAGCGGGCAATAGTCATTGGTGGCATTTTGGGCGGGGAGCCTCCGCTAGGGCGGACTAGAAAACTGCTGACCGCATCATTGCCGAGGGCTCTCGCACGAAATCTGGGGGAGCATCAATTCGCGATAGACGGCGCGGTATACATGGCCAAGCGAGTGCTCAAGGGCAAGCGACTCGAGGAGGTGCCCGTGCAGCTTGGGTTAGAAATTCAAATAAGCGAGGTGTATTCAACCTTCTTGCCCTATGCGTTCCCGCTCGTCAAAGGCAAGCCGCTAATCTCGAGCAAGCTTGTCGATTACTTGAAACGAACTTAAACCTGTTGTAGAGTTGGCACAATAGATATGATTGAAATTGTTTGTTATTTTTTCTGGGGTTTGAGATTCACCCCTAACTCCTTTGCAATCTGCTCGAGTTCGGCCCAAACCTCGTCGGAAATCGGGATGCCCTCCTGAAGCCGCTTCTCTCGGATGCGGAACTCAGGTTCTCCAGGCACCAAAATTTCTTCAATACCCGGAGCCTTGCGGGATTCCTTGAGCTGTGTCACGAATTTTTGAACTCGTGCATTGAATTCATCGACCGAGCCGAATGTTGCCGGGTCAATCGCGATCATGAAGTCACCCTTGGTGGAAAATCCCTCCACTGGCTCGAGTGTGCCGTGAACTTCCTTCCCGGCAGCGGCACCTACTAGAGGGCCTGCCAACAACTCGAGCATGAACGCCAACCCATAGCCCTTGACTCCTCCAAATGGACTGAGCGCCCCCGCTAAGCCTTTCTTGGGATCGGTTGTCGGTCGCCCTTCCGAATCGATTGCCCAACTTTCAGAAATGGATTTGCCCTCTTTCATCGCTTTCACGAGCTTACCACGAGCCGCGACGCTCATCGCCATGTCAAGCAACACTGGAGGCTTGGAGGGGATACCAATGGCCAGAGCGTTCGTCCCAAGCAAGGGTTCGACGCCGCCCCAAGGGTGGACGAGCGCGTCGGTAGTCGTGGTCACGATGCCGATTAACCCTTCACGCATCGCTAGTTCCGCGTAGTACCCTGCAATGCCGAAGTGGTTTGAGTTATAAACGCCGACTGCGGCCACGCCCTGTTTTTTCGCCTTTTCGATTGCTATGCGCATCGCTCGCGTTGCGATGTAGTGGCCCAGTCCGTGGCCGCCGTTGATGAGTGCGGTCGCCGGAGTCTCCCGCATGACCTCGACCTTTGCCTTTGCGACGATCGTCCCCCGCTTGAGCGCTCGCAGAATGTAAGGCAGGCGAAGTATGCCGTGGGAGGCGAAGCCGCGGAGGNCGCCTTCAGCTAATACCTCGGCAGTGGCGCCAGCCTGCTCCTCGCTCACACCGAGTTTTTGCAGCAATGCTCGAATGATGGGTTTTTCCTGCTCAAAGGTGAAGATCACCAATCTCCCAAGCTCCCCTCAGGCGCGACTCCTTAAAATCTCATCGCTCCATCAACAAAAAGGCGCAGGGTATAGCGTATCCTATTTAGGACATCTAGTGTCCTAAATAGGAACTACCCGTCGATGTCAGCTTGGGACACCGCTTCCTCGTCGAGTTTGCACCCTATGAAATCGGCTACCCTTTCCGTGATCTCCTCTTTTCTGGATTCGGCCACCTGAGCCACCCCGCGACCCTGTGCGCCTTCCTCACGACCTGAAACGCCAGGAGCCCCAGCACACCCGCCACGGCCAGTGCGATGATCAGCACCACGACGGTAGCGGTCAGGAGCAGGAGCACCAAGATTTCTACCGCTGGTCCAATCATTTCTTCTCCCCCTCTTCCCCGGCTCTCAGCGTTACGTCGTTCTTGAAGAGCGCGTTCGACTAGCACTTCTGTTGCCCATATTTCTCTATGTACCCGTAGTCGCGCGATTCCCCCCAAACCCGTCCTGAGGTTCTCTATCCACTTCAGGTTTTACCTGTCGATGTCGCTCTTGTTTAGCCCGAACCTTTTGATGATTTCAGCACCGAGGCAGGCGTTCCAGCTTTTTGTCTCTTTATGCTATTTTTTGGACAATCACGCTAAAAAAAAGTCCATTTTTATTATAAGTATTACAAGAAAATTATTTATATGCCAAAAAATAACATGATTTGGTCGATATAGTGAAAAAATTTGCCAAGCAAAAAAAAGAAGATAGGGGATTGTTTGCCACAAGTTGCAGTTGATGATATCGCGCCGAACGATTACAACACGAACGTCATGCCACCCAATACATACAGGCAACTGGTCGAAGACATGAGGGAGAACGGTCCAAGCGCGATAAATCAGATTCTACTGCGCAAAGCAGGGAAGAAGCTGCGCAAGGTAGGGAAAAGATTCGAAATCATCGATGGTTTCAACAGATGGAAAGCCGCGAATGAACTGACGTGGAAAACAATCCCAGCCGAGATCAGGGACGTTTCGCTGGAAGATGCAAAGGTCATCAACTACCACAAGAACAGCGAGCGGGGGACCATCGACCCCTTCAGGGAGGCGGAGCTCTTCAAATCCGAGATAGACTCGGGGAGGACCCAAGAGGAGGTTGCCAAGCGTTACGGGATAGATAGGTCCCAGGTCAGTTACAGGCTGTCGCTCCTGAAAATTTCCGGGAGGGCACGGAGGTTCATCGACGTGACACGTGTCACGCCCAGCCAGTTGGAAGTGATAGCCAAGGTGGTAAGGTCCGCCGATCAGGAACTCCTCGCGAAAGAGGTGAGGGACAGGAGGCTGGGCGTCAGGAAGCTCGAATTAAGGGCCGCGCGGATGCACAGGTTAAGGCCCATCAGGGTGAAGAGGCTCAAGGACTGCGAGCTGAAGATACACGTGGACACGATGGCGAATGCCTATGCCGAGTGCGAGGATTGCAAAATTAGGGAGTCGTGCCCGGGCCTAATGGCCGAGTTGAAAAAGTACCGCAAAAAGAAATAATTTGCCATCCGCCACTTGGACTTAAAAGAACCAATTTCAAGGAGCACTTTTACCGGTCACCCTTTTCGATAGCGGCGAGTAGCTCCCGCATCACTTTCTCGTCGCTCTGCAACGCCTTGGTGAGGCTCCATCTTCTTCACGATTTCAGGAGTTACCTTTTTCCGCATTCTATCATTACTTCACGAAATCGTATACTTACATATATTAAAAAATGAAGGGAGTTTGTTAGTGCAATGATAATAGTTATTTGCTACCTCAGACCCATCTTCCTCTTTATCTTCTCGAAAAAACTCTCTCCCCCCAGATACCTGAAAACGGTTCCGTAGGACAGGCCCAGTTTTTCGGCTATCCTCCTTTTGGACAATCCCGCCTCCCTGAGTTTCCTCATCTCTTCGAGGACTTCCCCGGTCACCTTCTTCTTCCTGCCACCCAGTTTTTTCGTCTGCATGTGCCTGGCGACCGTCTGGAGAGCGATTTCGAGCTCTCCGGCTATTTCCTTGTAAGTGAGCCCCCGTTTTCTCATGTCTATCATCTTCTCAATGATTTCTGGAGTTATCCTCGTCCTCTTGCGCTTTTTCTGCAGGTGGTTGTAGACGGTCATCGTGTTCATCCCGAGCTTGTTAGCTATCTTCCCGTAAGACAGCCCTCTCCCCTGAGCCGCCTTATCTCCTCCAGAACTTCGGGGGTCACTTTTCTCCTCGGCATTATGTTATAACTCACGAAATTTGTTTTCTAGCTACGTATATATTAAACTTATTTAATCAGCTCGAAAGATCTCTTAAATTCTTCTGTCCCTGCCGTAGCTAATAACTCATAGATTAGCATCTCTGTGGAAGAAATTGTTACACCTTCACGTGCCATTCTTTCAATCCCTACTTGCCAGTTTTCTTTTGTCCGCGAGGATGTGGCATCGCTTATGACATGGACTTTATAGTTTTCTAATGCGTTCAATGCGGTCTGATTTACGCACACATGCGCTTCTATTCCGACTATTATAAGTGTCGATGCACCAAGTCGTCGCAGGGATTCTTTGAATTCTTCGGATCCGAAACAGCTAAATGGCAATTTGGTGATCGGCTGTAAATCTGTCGTTAATTCTCTGATTTCTCTAACAGTCGAGCCTAAGCCTTTGGGATACTGTTCAGTTAAAACTATTGGCATGCCGATTATCTTCGCAAACTTGATCAATTTAACTATGTTTTTAACAACCATTTCTTCATCAGCTATAAATGGTAGCAATTTTTCCTGAACATCAACTACAACTAATACTGAACCTTTCGGCGGGAGTAATCTTCCCAAAAGTTTCACCAAGCCGCCTCGTAGAGAACTTTTCCCTTCACAATAGTTGCGAGAACATTAAGCCCCGAGTCAAAAATTGTGATATTAGCAACGCAACCTGGAATCAGGCGCCCGCGATCCGATAAGTCCAGCGCATCCGCAGGGTTCGATGTTGCCATCCCGATTGCATCTTTCAAGTTAAGGTTTAGTTTAGTAACCATGTTCTTGACAGCGAGGTCCATGGTCAAAGTGCTACCGGCCAGTCTTCCAGTGGCTTTAATCCGGCTAACACCGTCTTTAACAACTGTTTCCAAACCACCTAACTTATATTCCCCGTCTGGAAGACCCGTTTCGGCGATAGCGTCAGTGATGAGGATGGTCTTTTCCAGACCTTTTGCTTTTATCGCCATATTTATAGCGGTTGGGTGAAGATGGACCATGTCCGCAATCATCTCCGCATACACGTCATCTCTTACCAAACAAGCCCCTATTATCCCCGGTTCCCTGTGGTGGAAGAGCCTCATCCCGTTGAAAAGATGGTTGCATATGGTTATACCTGCATCAAAACCAGCAACCGCTTCTTCGTAAGTTGCGTTCGTGTGCCCGGCAGCGCCCACTACCCCCAATTCTTTCGCGCGCATGATGTATTCTAACGCTCCGGGAAGCTCTGGCGCGAGGGTAACTCTCCTGATGTTACCACCAGAAGCTTTGACCAGCTCCTCCAGCTCCCTCACGTCTGGATCTCTAGCGAACTCAACGTTTTGGGCACCCGCCTCTTTCCCCTTGCCAAAATGAGGTCCCTCCAGATGAAGCCCCAGTATCTCCGCGCCTTTCTCATCTTTTTCGACAACGTTCCTCAAAGCTCTGCATGCTTTTAATAAAACGTCTTGGGATGCAGTCACAGTTGTAGGTAAGAAAGATGTAACACCATGTTTCAGGAGGGATCTAGTAATTTCTATTAAGTCCTTATCTTTGCCTGAAGTGACATCGTGGCCGCCGTACCCATGGATGTGGATATCAACAAATCCAGGGACAGCTATGGCATCGGGATAATTCAGAATATCTTCGTTGCGAGGAATGTCGCTCCAAGGGACCAATTCTTTGATCTTGTCCTGTTCTATAATAATAGCTACCTTTTCAAGCTCCTGCGTAGGCGTTAACGCCTTACCCACCTTTAAAACACTACACCGCACCTAAACCCACCAAGTTGCTATGTGCTTTTTATAAGCCTCATAGGTGCTTTATTCTTGCCTTGTATTTATTGAGATATTTGGTGTTGGTTTCATCCCCCCCCGGCACATTTGCGGCGAGCCAAACGGGGGGTTCTAAACCTTTTCCCACCATAATTTCTACGACTCGCACCACTAATGCGTGGAGGATAGCGCAACCAACCACACAGGATGCGGGGCCCACTTTATGGGGCACACCTTCAACTTTAACGATGGCATCACCGGGGACGGCCCCATTATCGATAACAATGTCCGCTACCTCAAAGAGTTTCTTCCCGCTTGAGTGGCGAGATTCAACGGATTTGGAATATGTTAAAGAGGTTAGTGCAATTACTTTCAACCCTCTTTTTTTCGCTTCAAGAGCCATCTCTATTGGAACTGCATTACGCCCTGAAGTTGAAACAATGAGCATTACTTCGCCGGGGGTGTTCTGATATTTGTCTAAGACCCTCGTGGCATATCCTTCTTGGCGTTCGAGCCATGTGCTAGATGTACCGTCCTCGACCCTCATACCCGATGCCGATATCAGGTTTATAGGTGCTAAACCTCCAGCCCGATAGAAAATTTCCTTTGCGAGTATCAACGAATGTGAGGATCCAAAAGCATGTAGAACTCCTCCATTGGCTAGTGATTCAGCGATCATCTCCGCAGCTTTAAAGATGTTCCCCCTTTCCCTCTCTTGAGCCCCCTTTATCATGGACCGAATCTCCTCCAGATAAAAGTCAAAACCACTTTTTTCAGCCATACGGTTTCCTCCTAGTTTCTTTCAAAACTATATTTATATTTAAATAAATATTTTCATATATAAAGCTAGTTGTTTTTATGAAATCTAAATTCGATAAGAGTTTCATAAGAGAAATAGCTCTGGAACGGGAAATTCCAATTGCTGATTTAATCTTGAATACTTTAAATCAAATCTCCAAAAAATACCACGAAAATATAACGCTTTTGGGTGTGTGCCCGAACTCGATGTCTGTGGTGAAATCTGCTCTTCGTAGTGCTAAACGGTTTAACGCCCCCCTGATGTTTGTCGCGACGCTAAATCAGGTGGACTTGGATGGCGGATATACCGGATGGACACAGCAGGATTTCGTCGAAGTCGTGAGGGATGAAGCCGAAAAAATTGACTTCAAAGAACCGATAATCATTGCGTTGGACCACGGTGGCCCTTGGCTCAAGGACAAGCAGGCCATGGAGAACTGGAGCTTGGATGACGCCATGGACGGTGTAAAGAAATCCTTGGTGGCAAGTCTTGAGGCTGGGTACGACCTTCTCCACATAGATCCCACGGTGGACAGGACGCTTCCGAAAGGGGGGACTATAAAAATAGAAACAGTTGTCGAAAGGACCTTGGACCTTATAGAATATGCGGAGGTCATAAGGAGGGAAAGGAATCTGCCGAAGATAAGCTACGAGGTCGGTACTGAGGAAGTACACGGTGGTCTAGCGGATTTTAATGCTTTCAAAAAATTATTGAAGGACCTTGAGAGCGAATTGTCCCAAAGGGGTCTGGATGTATTCCCTTGCTTTATAGTTGGGAAAGTGGGAACAGACCTCCATACGACGGAGTTCAATCCTGCAACGGCAAAAACGTTGATCGAAATCGCGCGGGAATACAGGTCGCACATCAAAGGGCATTATACCGATTACGTGAGCAATCCGCAGGATTACTCGAAGGTCGGAATGGGTGGTGCCAACGTGGGGCCGGAGTTCTCTCATGCGGAATTCGATTCTCTGGAAAGACTTACGAAAATTGAAGAGGGACTAGTTGAGGGGGGCAAGGCCATTACACCTTCTGATTTTATGCGCATGCTGACAGAATCGGTGATAAATAGCAATCGATGGAAAAAGTGGCTATTAGATTCTGAAACAGAGGGAGATTTCTCTGAACTATCTGGTGACAGACAAAAATGGTTACTACAAACTTGTTCCCGTTACGTGTGGGCACAAAAGGCTGTAGTCGAAGCGAAATTAAAACTATATAAAAACCTGAAAAATCAAGACATGGACGGGGAGGAAATGGTGCTCCGGAGAATCGATAAGGTAATGGAAAAGTACATCGCATCGTTCAACTTGGTGGGTAGCACGACAAAGATCGAGCAGATGCTAAAGGAGGGGTGCATATGATGAACTCGTTTCGGGCACTAGTCTCATTGCCCAAACGAAAGTTCAGGGGCAAAAGTATCGAATACACACCAAGGAAAATAGAATCTCAGCCGAAGTTATGGCTCAAGAACTTCAAAATGTTAAAAAGGGGGAAGATGAAATAAGATCTTTCAGATTACGGATTCTATTGAAGCCCTCAAGGGTGGTCTTGTCGGGGGCAGGGTCATCTTCTTTCGTGGACTTATCGGTTAAGGTTCAGATGGCAGGTGGATGTAGACACGATATCCACCTTTGAGAACTTGATTTTGTACTTCTTAGAGATTGTCCTCACGTAACGCGCGAACCGCGACTGCCACTCACATATCGTGGCGTGCGAGATCTCGATGCCGTTGAAGAGCATTATCTCGGCGACATCGTAGCTCGACAGCGGATACTTCGCGTACAGGATAACGCTCATGAGGGCGTCCCCGTCGGAGAAATGTTTAGCCAGTGAAACGGCGTTCCAGCCCGCTCGTTGAACTTCTTCCCGCAAGATTTTATTATGTTTACACTATGGCTCGTACCGATTCTAGTAGCACCTTCTTCGATCAGTTTAATGGCATCGCCAAAAGTACGTATACCTCCGGCCACTTTGATACCCATTTTCGTTCCTACACCCTTTCGTATTAGCTGGATGTCACGAACTGTAACCCCCCGAGGTCCAAACCCAGTGCAAGTTTTTACAAAGTCTGCACCCGCATCTTTAACAAGCTTGCTTGCTTTTACAATTTCCTCATCTGACAAATAACCAGTTTCGATAATTACCTTGACTAATATGTTTTTCCTTAACTTTTCTCCTTCTTCTTTCGAAGCGTTTACAACGGTTTTTATATCCTTTTCGACAAAATCGTAATTTTTCGATTTGAATGCTCCTATGTTCATTACCATATCTATTTCATCAGCTCCATCTTCGATACAATATCTCGCCTCGAAGACTTTTGCATCAGTAGCTACAGCCCCGAATGGAAAAGCGATACTGGCACATAGCCTTACCGCTGTTCTTTTTAGTAATTTTGCTGCCAGCGGTACGTATGATGAGTTAACAGAAACAGCCCCAAAACCATATCGTTTTGCTTCTTCGCAATATCTTTGAACAATCTCCTCGGTTGGGTTCGGCGTGACTATTGAATGGTCTATCATTTTTGCTAATTCTTTCTTCGTGAAACTCATTTTATCCCTATAGAGATTTTCTACCGTTTTATTCTATTGCTCTTAATGCTTTTAAAAGATTTTAGCTTTGTCTGTAATTCATCAGATGAAAAGCCTCAGACATCTTATACACCAGTACAGGTGCATCAAACAATGAAGAACCGCCGTCTAGCAGACGGCCCTATTGACCAATTGAAGTCCTAAACACCTCCGAAAAAAAGCTATTGCGAAGCAGTTAGATTCTTCACAAGCAGCATTAACGGCATTACATCATACCCTTCTCTTTGTAATAATTCCTAGCCTCTTCCAGTATACTTTTTATCGCGTCTTCTTGATTATCGGCCAATGGTTTTGTCTCGTGTGTGGCCAGTATCTCCTCCATCCTCTCCCTCGCATAATAAATAGCACCCCTTTTTCCTGCCTTCATCCACTCAGGGTAGGTCAGCCTGTCAGCGGCCTTCGGAACGAACTGCTTTTTCTTCCACCACTTCCTCGTGTGCTCATTCACAGCACCACCCACTAAAACTTTATATATCAAAAGTATGCTAAAATTATGAAGGTGAAATAATTGGAGAATAGAGACAAGCCCATAAATGTACTATTGGCGGGGGAAACATATGCCTCCCTTAAGATTCACATAAAAGGTCTTGAAGTGCTTCATTTTGGAGGATATGAAGATACTGCGGTTTTCTTCAAAAATGCAATGAAAAAATATCCCGATATAAACCTTGTGCACATGCCAGATCATATGATTTCAATTGATTTCCCGAAAACTTTAGAAGAAATTAAAAAATTTGATGTCATAATTCTGAGTGATATCGGAAAATATACCCTACTGTTCTATCCATGGGAGAAATGGTTCGGAGTTCCCATGGGGCCTGACAGATTAGAACTTATTAAAGAGTTCGTGGCGAAAGGTGGGGGATTTATTATGTGTGGTGGATGGGTGTCCTTTCAAGGATGGGGTGAGATGGCTCGTTACCATGGCACTCCAATAGAAGAAGTTCTACCAGTATTTATAAGCGATCGAGATGATCGAGTAGAAAAAACGGAGGGTATAACCCCTGAGATAATAAAACCAGAACATCCTATCGTCGAGGGGATCCCTCCAGATAGTTTCCCGATGTTTTCAGGATACAACAAGCTCAAAATAAAAGAAGACGCTACATTGATTGCTAAATGTGCTGAAGATCCTTTTATTGCAGTACATTCCTACGGGAACGGGAGGACTATGGCATTTGCATCTGATATTGCGCCTCATTGGGGCGCGGAGTTTGTAAAATGGGAATATTACTCTCCATTTTGGTATCAGTCAGTTAAGTGGATTGCAAAAAGAAGTTAACATTCGGTGATATAATGTCAATAAGCAAAGAAGCTGTTCTTGATGGGTTAAGGAAGGCAGTGATTGAAGGCGATGCTGACAGTTGTAAAGTGCTTGCTGAAAGAGCAATCAAAGTAAAAATAGACGCTTACAGGGCTCTCATGAGCTGCATTGATGGAATGACTGTCGTTGGCGAGAAATTTAATAAAAAAGAATATTTTGTTCCCGAACTTCTGCTAAGTGCTGATGCTACATATGCAGCTATGGATATATTAATACCAAACTTAAATGTTGAAAAGTCGCCTGAGTCCGAGCTTGGAAAAGTAGTTATCGGTGTCGTCGAAGGAGACATTCATGATATTGGTAAAAATCTTTTAAAAGCACTACTTGAGATAAGTAGTTTCAAGGTTTTTGACTTAGGTAAAAACGTCCCATTGAGAATGTTCACCAATAAAACTAAGGAAACTAATGCAAACATAATCGCTTTATCTACTCTCATGAGTACAACGTTGCCTGGGATAAAAATAGTAATTGATAATTTAAAAGATGAGGGGATAAGGGATAAGGTTAAAGTGATAATCGGCGGAGCTTCTACCTCTAAGATATTTGCTGAGAAAATCGGTGCAGATGCTTGGGCGGAAAATGCGTTTGAAGGATTTAAAGAAATAAGACGAATTTTAGGTAAGGAGGGAAAGAAACTTGAGTTTATTAGCTCCGGTCAGTAAAAAATGGCTGGAAGCCGTTGATAAAAGGAAACCTATGGGCGACGCTTCTGGGCATTCAAGTGAGGTTCCATGCGACGCTTCCTTGTTTATAAGCCATGCTGCGAAGGTTTTCAACATTTCAAGATACGATGCATATACAAATCCTGAACTAGGCGTTAAAATAACGCTTGCTGCAAATGAGCTTTACGGACTCGACGCATTTTGCGGATGGGGCCATGCTGTATTGTTTGTTGATGATTACGGCGGAAAAATTAAATGGCCTACCGGATGGACTGATGCTCCGTACGTTGAAGAGTACCTTCTCAAGACGCCTGAAGATATTGAAAAACTAGAGGTAAAAGATGTCGACGAACTTTCCAAAGGACCAACCTATGCCAAGCTTTGGAAAGCATTGGAAACAGCAGAAAAGCTGCTTGGTCGTTTTTTCACTCCTTGGTCGCTAGTCCATTCCCCATATGACTGTGCAAGAAATTTTTTAGGTGATGATAAATTACTGCGATGGACAGTCAAAGAGCCTAAGCTTATACATACGCTTTTGAAGAAATGTCTTGAACACGATGTAAACGTCGTTGCCGCGGTTTTAAGAAAATATGGTAGATGTTCTATAGAGACAGGTTCTGTTTTCGCAAATAGTGAGTTGCTGTCGCCTAAACACTGCCGAGAGTTTAACATCATTTACTTGAAGGAAATGTTAAAGCGTGTTTTAACAGCGGGAGCTGGGCCAGGTATATTCATTCATCTTTGTGGGGATCATAGTCTTGATTGGCGACTACATAAAGATGTCCAAGTCACCCCACAAACAACTATGCATGTTGCCAACGACGGTAGGGAGCCAATGGACCTTACGGAAGTGATAAAAGTATTCGGAAAAAAGTGTGTTATCCGCGGAAATGTATCGACTAACCTGATGCTACATGGAACGCCTAAAGAAGTTTACGAGGAAGCGAAAAGGCAAATTCTTGCATATCAGAATAGCCCGAGAGGGTTTGTCTTAGGGCTTAGCTGCGAATTACCTGGGGACACGCCACCTGTCAATGTGCATGCGTTAGTAAAAGCCACGAGAGACCTAGGATCTATAGGTTCTGCAAAAAATTTGCGGTAAAAATTAGAGTTTGGTGTTTCATCTAATCATGTTCTCGTCTCGGGTTCTGCGTTAGTTTTAAGATAAGTTTTCACCATGATTCATCGCAGAATCAACCGCCTCAAGCCCAAGTTCGAGCGTAGTCTACGAGGGCTCGGTGATGACGTTGTAATAGCAATCGACGCATCGGGCATTCAAAGTGACAAATCATGGTGAGTGGAGGCGAGAAATCTGGGGGGCAAGAGCAAGCGCGGCTACCTAAAAATTCACGTCGCGGTCGATACTAAAACTAAACAGATTTTGGCTATGGAGGTCACGGGTGAGCGAACCGGTTACAGCAAATGTTTAAACCGCTCGTTGAGCGGGCCTCGGAGCAGTTAAACGTTAAAATCGCGCTAACCGATCCTGAGTGGAAAGTGATGAGGAAATTTTGTTCCTATTTATGCAACATAGCAAGGTTTTGCAAAGATATTTAATAGCAATAGGTAGTTAATTTGGTCTGAAAATGAGGGATACGCAAATGGTAAATTCGCTTCATGAATTAACTCTGATACCAAAAGGGGAACGTGTGAACAGAGGCATTAATCACACCCCAAGGGAGATAGAATCTCAACCGAAGCTATGGATCAAAAATTTCAAAATGTTGAAGAAAAAGGAGGAAGAGATAAGATCTTTTGTCAGAACGCAGATAATGTCAAAGAAATCGCCGAAGGTCATTCTGTCAGGAGCAGGGTCATCCGCGTTTGTCGGTTTATCCGTTCAAAACCTTTTGAGATTTAAATGGCAGGTAGATGCGGATGTCAGGCCTACTACGGATATAATGACTAACTGGGATTCGATTTTCCTAAAAAAAGCAGATTATACTCTAGTTTCTTTCGCAAGATCTGGAAACAGCCCCGAGAGTGTCGGAGCGTTCGTTTTGGCCAATAGGTTCTGTGAGAATGTAAACCATATAATTATCACCTGTAATAGAGACGGAAGGCTTGCAAAGCTAAAGAGGAAAAATGACAATATACTCTTGTTGCTGTTGTCTCCTGAAACCAACGACAAAGGTCTTGCCATGACAAGTTCTTTTACCACAATGGTGATGGCAGTACAGTTCTTGGCATACTTAGAGGATTTGGAACGATATCAGAAGATTATAGAAGATCTTTCAGAAGCAACGGAGGGACTTTTTGAGAGGTATTCAAGTTTAATCAAGAATATTTCGGAATTGAATTTTGACAGGCAGATATTCCTAGGAAGCGGCGCGTTGTATGGATGTGCTGCAGAATCTCAACTAAAACTTGAGGAAATGACAGGGGGGCGTGTAATTTGCAAAACTGATTCTTTTATGGGGGTAAGACATGGTCCTAAGGTCGCCGTAAATGACAAGACGATAGTGGTCTACTTCTTGTCAACTGATCCATTGGTCAGACGATATGAGCTGGATCTTATGAGGGAAATACATGATAAAAAGTTGGGTATGCAAAAGATCGTGGTTTGTGACAAATCCAACGATGAGATAGAAACATACGTTGATCACGTGATAGAATTCAACAAGAATGACAGATTTGATATACCCGATCTGTGCAGACCAATCATGGATGTGACTATTGAACAGATGCTAAGCCTATTTAAGTCGCTGACCTTAGGTTTGAAACCGGATAATCCTAGCGAGAAAGGGATAATAACTAGAGTGGTAAAAGGTGTAAATATTTACGATAATGAAATCTTCAAAAATCAGAAAAAATTTAAAGTCCTTGTTGATTAAAGGGGGAATCATACTTATTTAAGTTTTATACTTTTTGGGTACCCAACAAGGGGGTTCATACAGACCCACAAAACCATCAACGTTGAAAGCAAAGGATACTACTTACAATAAGCATCGTCATCTATTTCATTTCTCGGATATGAATTTTGGGCGGATGCCATTTTCAAACTTCTCGGCATCTTTCTCAGAAATTTTGATTCCTTTTTTACCCGGGCCTGTAACTAAAGATCCAATAACCAGAACCTTCGACAAGTTTTCTGAATGTAGCCCGGAGCAGTTTTTCTTCAACTTCCTCTTGAAAACTTCCCATACAATGTTCGATCGTCACACACCACCTGCACCGCCAATAATAATCGCTTGATTAGTGATACCCAAGATCCAAAGTTTAAAAAGTCAACTCTTCCGAGGAACTCCCGGAACCCAGAACAAAACCATTTTAAGTAAAGACTTCAAAAGGTTGGTCAATGAAAAAAGGAACTGTGATAGCAGATAGTAGTAATCGTAAAACCATTCACTATCTTGATTGGCGTTTTTAAAAAATATTGTAAAAAAGCCCAAAAGAAAAGTATTTTTGGATCAAATCAGCAGGTCTCCTTTTTTATCGAAAATATGAATTTTTTCTTTATTGAAGGTAACCCACAATTTATCCCTAGGGTTAACGGAAGTCATTGATCGACTTGTGATGGCCTTTAGTATCACTTCTTCTAATTTCACACTCACCAACCACTCTCGCCCCAAAGTTTCAACCATGTACGTTTCGGTTTCGTACGAGTTTTTAACTGGACCGAAGTTCAACAATAAATCCTCAGATCTAATACCTAAAGTTAATTCTGAGCCCCGCACTCTCTCTAGGATTATTTTTGCAATATCCTTATCGAGTTTATACGTGAAATCTCCAGATTCAAGATAGATCAAATTGTCTTTTTCGATGAGTGAGCACCTTATGAGATTCATCGGGGGGGTACCTACGAAACCTGCCACGAATTCGGTGGCTGGTTGCTCAAAGATTTCACTTGGAGCCCCATGTTGTTGCAAAACTCCATTATCGAAAACTGCGATTTTATCAGCTATAGCCAAGGCCTCTATTTGATCATGGGTAACATAGATTGTTGTCATCTCTAGATCCCTCTGAAGTTTTTTAAGCTCTGATCTCATATAGATTCTTAACTTGGCATCGATATTACTCAGTGGCTCATCCATCAGAAATACTGTAGCCTCACGAACAATGGCTCTACCTACTGCGACCCTTTGTTTTTCCCCACCACTTAGTTTCTCCGGTAGTCTATCTAACAATTTTTCAATGTGCAACATCTTAGCGGTTTCAGTGACTTTTTTGTCAATTTCATCCTTGGGTAACTTTCTATTTTTCAGCGGAAAGGCAAGGTTCTTATAAATAGACATATGAGGATAAAGCGCATAATCTTGGAAAACCATGGATATATCCCGATCTCTCGGATGTAGTTCATTAACGACCTTACCACCTATTAGGATTTCCCCTTTATCGGGAGTTTCCAAGCCCGCTATGCATCTCAGGATAGTTGTTTTACCACACCCTGAAGATCCAAGGAGAACCACAAAGCTTTTATCTTTTACAGAAAGGGTCAGATTATCTACTGCAACTGTCTTGCCAAATCTTTTAGTTAAATTTTTTACTTCTACTTCAGCCATCGTAATCAATTATTTTTAGCAATTACGGATATTTATTGGTTTTGATTGGTATGCTTTCTTTGCGGATGTTGATGTCATACGAATTCCCATTTTTAAGCCCACCTCCTAAACCAATCAGGGTCACGGCACAAGTCGGATTGGAAGGCGCATTTTTAAAACGATATTCTGCGGTAATAGAGGAGAGGTTAAAAGTGATTCGGGAGGAATTTTGCAAGTGACAACAAATCTTTATATATGCATGTTTTTTTTTATGAACAGGTATTTTTTCCACCGCCATTCACTAAAGTTTTATTCGACCACATTTTTTGTAAATGGTGATGCCATAATTTTTTGGGGCGTTGGCGGCAGAACTACAATCTTCGTGTTATACTAAAGGCTATTTGACTACGATTACTACTTTTACCCGAATCTTCTGTGTAACTTCAATAAAATTACCTCTCATAATCAATAAGCTACGGGTCTGTTCGCCCCTACACGAAAGAGAAACGTGTATCCCCCTGTCCCAGCGTACTGCGACTCGTCGGGGCTTCTCGAATTGGAGGATCGTTAACTCCCAAGAATGTCTTAGGTACTCGCGAGAACGGTGTTAGACCCCTCTGCTGTATTCTGGTGTATCATAGGTGTTCGCATAAATCTAAACGAAATATTCTAGCGTGTCCCTGGGGAGCTTACAGAGATCGTCAGAGCTCTTACACGCATATTTGCAGAACGACCAAACCTACTACAAGTAGGTTCTCTTAGTTGAATCGCTCCTGCTTACCATACCCAAGTGCCTCAGTAGTATATCGGCGCTCTTGTAATCGCTAGACCATCCATCCCCGTTAGGCTTAAAGTACTTGCTTATCCGGAAGCAGAAGCCCGATGAAAAAGCACTTCTCGCCGCTAAGCAACTGTTTGTAAGTCGGAGCGGCGAGGATCCTTTAACGATAAAGAACAATTGTTGCTAAGTATTTAGCTTTTCTAGTGTTCGGGCTTGAGGAGTTGGCAAACCAAGCTCGCTTTTGATATTCGGATCACGAGAATCATCGATTGAGACAACCTGAAAAAGCGAAACACTTAAAACATTGACCGAAAACAGAACTAGTTGAATGAAGGCCACTATCGAAAGTCAAGTTTTTGAATTCCTTTCAGGCGAGGAGAGTGAGCTACTGCGATCTAAGCTCGATGTGCTTAGAGTTCTCGTGGCGAACGCAAGGTCCAGCTGGAGGTCCGAACTAATCCAAGATCTGGGGTTGCTTCACGCCTTCAGGGGTGAGTCTGAATAAGTCGACGAGGATGAAGTGGGACGGGTTCTCGAGAAGATGATTAAGAGCGGATTGCTTAAGACCGGGAAGCGAGTTAGGGGCATGATGGACGGCCCACGCAAGGATGAGCTGATATCTCTCGCGGACCTAAGTGCGACTCAAAACGCCCTCTCGAGAGATAAGGTGCTTACCCAATACATACATGAGAGAGTAGCGAGTGGATAAGATGCGATTCTTGGAGAGAATCCCGCAGTTGTTGAGGAGGAAGAAAAGAGAGAAGATAGTGGAGGAGAAGTCCGAAGTTAAAGAAAAGGTTAAAAAAGGAGTTTTCCCGGGAATAAGCACGGCGGAGCAGAAGAAGTACATTGGCAAGCATGTATTGATCGTGGGCGGAAGGATCGTCGTCTCGGCTGGCACGGCCAAAAGGGCGTTCGCAATAGCGAAGCGGAAATATTATAGCAATGAAACCGAATTGTGGTGCGTGGGAAGCGAGAAATTGCTGATCAAGTGTAAATGCATTAAGATTAATGAGGGATAGAAGTGCATAGAAAAAGAGACAAACCGAAAGGTGGTGAAGTTGAGTCTTTACTGTATGCTATATGTATTGATGTAGGGGCAACTAAACTGAAATCAGGGATTGTAGATAGCCGTGGTAAACTTTATTTTTCTAAGGATATCCTAACAAATCATAAACAAACTATGGCGCAAATCTTAAACGTTATTCGCTCGGTATTAGGACGCGCGAAAAAATCTCCTAAAATGTGGGAGAGCATCTTAGGGATAGGGATTGGGGTGGGTGGCCAAGTTGACTTCTTGGAGGGAAGGGTTATCGCGGGGATGCCTGAGAAAATTCCAGGGTGGATCGGCACTCCAGTAAAAGCCATAGTAGAAAGAGAGTTCGATTTGCCCGTAGTAGTTGATAACGACGGAAAGGTTGCTACCCTAGCAGAGTCTTTGTTTGGCAATTACGGGGTTTTTAAGGATCTTGTCTGCGTTACTGTGGGGTCTGGAGTCGGAAGCGGGCTTGTCATCGGAGGCAAAATCCATCGGCCGGCTAGGGGAGCTGCAGGGGAGATGGGCCACATAACCATAAATTTTCGGGGCCCACTATGTGGGTGTGGAAATCGCGGATGTCTTGAAGCATATGTCTCGAACTCTGCGTTGGTAGATTACGCCCGCAGACAAATCGACCAAGGACAGAAAAGCCAGTTAAATGATTTCTGCAATGGACAATTGGACCGTCTCACCCCAGAATTGGTTGGAAAAGCGGCTAGTGAGGGGGATTCTGTGGCCAAATGCGCCATCGATACCATGGCGAATTACTTAGGGATAGGTCTTGCTAATATCGCAAATACCCTAGGACCTGATATCATAGTGATTGGCGGAGGCATGGCTCGACTTGGAGATTTATTTTTAAAACCAGTTCAGGAAGCTTTAAAGAAGTACTCATTTGGCATATGTGCCAAGAACACCAGAATTGTGCTAAGTTCGTTAGGCCCATACGCGGGAGTAATTGGGGCGGGAGCGTTATTGTTTGGGGACGTGCTCAGAACTACAGAAAAGGGAAATGTGAAAAAATATGGAAGTCATCGAACGTCTTAAAGGCGGACTCATCGTCTCGTGCCAAATATCTGATGAGGAAGGGTATAGGGATATCCAA